>SDBT01016964.1_pt1 | contig 11518 bp, 10 predicted proteins | sample 2277101 | NCBI WGS metagenome assembly SDBT01 (sample SAMN10404973, study PRJNA504765) | marine sediment metagenome | isolation source: marine sediment core GS10_PC15, 103 cmbsf | place: Arctic Ocean: Southern Knipovich Ridge | collected 2010
TGGGTTTAAACTAACCAAGGCGCCGTTATAAGCGTTATATATTTTTAAACGTTCAAGTTGTTCCTCTATTATTTCCTCAGCTTTTTCCTGCAGTTCAAAGTCTAATGTGGTATACACTCTTAATCCTGCAAGCGTCAAGAAATCGTTGCCATATTTGTTAACAAGATAGTCTTTAACATAAAGGACAAAATGAGGCGCCCGAATGGGATTTAAGACAGGAGAAAACTCAATCTCTTCTACTTTTGCTTTTTCTGCTTCCTCTTGGGAAATGAAGTTTTCCTGCCTCATTCTGTCCAAAACATAGTCTTTTCTTCCTAAAAGCTCCTCTTGGTTCTGGCCATATGGCCAAAGATAAGAAGGAGACTTGATTAAAGCGGCTATAATGGCGGCTTCTGGCAAGGTAATATCGGAAATATGTTTTTTGAAAAAAGTTTGGGAAACCGCCTCAACTCCGTAAAGATTTCCCCCTAAAGGAATTAAGTTTAAATACCATTCCAATATCTGATCTTTTGAATATCTCCTTTCAAGCTCTAAAGTTAAAATAATTTCTCTGGTTTTTCTTTCCAGGGTTTTTTTTCTGGTTAAAAAATAGGAGCGGATTAATTGCTGAGTAATTGTTGAACCTCCGTGAGTAGCTTTGCCTAATTCTAAATCAATTAAAATAGCCCTGAAGATTGCTCTCAGATCCAATCCCCGGTGCTCATAAAAGTTTTTGTCTTCAGCGGCAATTACTGCCAATTTAAGCTCTTTTGGTATTTCTTCTAAAGAAACTAAAGTTCTTTTTTCTTCACCGGCAATCTCATACAACAAGACCTCTCCGGTTCTATCGTAGATTTTTGTTGACTGAGGAATTACTCCCTCGGTGAATTTCTCCGGCCTTGGCAGGTCTTTTATGTAATAAATAAAAAGGCCGGCGGCCAGGAGAAAGAAAGAAAGAAAGATAATTCCCAAAATCTCTAGAAATATTTTTAATCCCTTTCTCTTTTTTTTGTAAATTTTTCTTCGTTGTTTTCTTTCAGGCATAATTTATTGGCATCACTTTATCATAGCTTAAAATCGTCTAATCCAAAACCCCGCTGCGTAGCGGGGTTTTGAGTGATTATAACTCTTAGTCAGTGCTTTTATCTTCTCCTCCTGCTTCTTCTCCTTTTTCTTCTTCTTTTTCTCCTTCTTCTCCTTTTTCTTCTTCTTTTTCTCCTTCTTCTCCTTTTTCTTCTTCTCCTTCGGTCTGTGAAACGGGTTCGTCAGTCCCTTCAGTTGTCTCTTTTTTCTCTTCTTCAGTATCTCCTCCTTCTTTAGTATCTCCTCCTTCTTTAGTATCTCCTCCTTCTTTAGTATCTCCTCCTTCTTCTGTTCCTTTGTCCTGGCTGTAGAGCTTTGTTAAAGTTTCGTCTTCAAATTTCATATATACGATTATGATTGAACCAATTAGAGCTTTCTAATTGGTTTGTCATCAATGGCGACCTTTTTACGCTATATCAAAGATTATACATTTTCAAAAAGCTATGTCAACCCTTCACCCAATTTTTGAGTGAAGGGTCAAGAGATTTTATGGTTTTTGGCAAGACAGCAAACAGCAATGGCCAGTCCGTCGGCCGCATCGTCCGGTTTGGGAATCTCTTTCAGTTTTAAGATTTCTTTTATCATCCGGGCAACCTGCTTTTTGTCGGCTCTTCCATATCCGCAAATCCCCATTTTTACTTCAAGGGGAGTGAGTTGTTGGACTTTTATTTTCTTTTTGGCGGCTGCCAGCAAAATCACTCCTTTAGCTTCGCTTACCGGGAGAGCTGTTTTTAGGTTCTTGAAAAAATAAAGCCGTTCCACGACCATTATCTCAGGCTTGTATTGATTAAGCAAGCGGGAAAGCTCAAGATGTATTTTTTTCAATCTATTTTCCGGCGACCAAGAAGGGCTGGTTTCAATCACTCCGTAATCCAAACACTTCAGTTTGGTTTTGACTTTTGACTTTGGATTTTGAATCTTGCTAACCACGCCAAATCCCGTGCGGGCCGTGCCCGGATCGATACCTATAATAATCATAATTACAATATTACAATTTCAGGTTTGAATATATCTCTTGGACTGCCTCTGATTCGTCTAATTCTTCAAAAAGCTTGTCTATGCTCTCTTTGTCTTTCTCTCCGACTTCAATTTGTTCTTTGGCAACCCAATCCAAAGTGGCCGATTCAATTTTCAGACCTTTTTCTTCAAGGTTTTTCTTTATTCTATCCAATTCCTCCGGTTTTGTATGAACGTCTAAAATATTCTCTGTTTTGTGCCAATAAATATCTTCGGCTCCGCTCTCAATCGCTTTTAATTCCAGCTCCTCTTTATTTTTATTCGTATATTCGTATTCATTCGTAATTCGTAGGGTGATAACTCCCTTTCTCTCAAACAGCCATTTTACCGAACCTTCTCCGGCTAATTTCCCTCCGTATTTTTGTAAAATTTGTTTTATCTCACTTAAAGTCCTGTTTTTGTTATCGGTTATTCCCTCAATAATAATGGCAATTTCGCTGGGACCAAAAGCTTCGTAGTTTACCGACTCAAGCTTTTTTCCCCCAATCTCGCCGGTTCCTCTTTTAATCGCTCTTTCAACGTTATCTTTTGGCATATTAAAGTTGCGGGCTTCCTCTAAGGCCTGTCTCAATTTGGAGTTGGTTCCTGGATTAGCTCCCTCGCGGACAGCAACCGAAATCATCCGAGCCAGCTTGGAAAATGTCCTGCCCCGCTGAGCGTCATGCGCGTCTTTAACTCTTTTTATGGTTTTAGCGTGACTGTGTCCGCTCATATTTTTATATTTTTTAATTTCATTTCAAGTTTAATTTAAAATTCACCAAAAATCAAACGATTTAAATCATTATTCTTCGTTTTCTATTCTTTTTTTAATAAACAAAACAATTATTCCCGACGAAGCAGCGACCAAAAGAGCAATTAAAAAGGTAATTACGGGACTTAATGTTTTTGGGGAATGTCCTCCGATTTCTGCCAAGATTCTTTCGGATTCAGTTCGTTCTTTTCCCTCTGCCAATTCTTTAGAGGGCTTATCTATCAGAGAATCTATCGGAGATTCAAGAGAAGCGACGATATTAGTTTCTCCTGGGGTCAATGTGGCGCTCCATTGCCAGCCAGAGGAAGTTCTATTGAAAGATTGGCCCAAAGGAGTTTTAGGATAATCTACTTGATGGACGATTTCTTCAGCAGGGTTTAAAATTTCCAAGCCGTCGCCGCTATTTTGCAAAGTGATTTTGGTTTCACTTCTTGGCAAAAGCAGGAAGCCATTTGATTTAATTTTCGTTCTTTCGGGCATCAGATAAGTTTTTATTGCGCCAACTGTATCTCTGATTTTCCAGCCAGAAAGCTCAACCTCAAAATTATTTTCATTAGAAAGCTCAATCCATTCGTTTTCAGCGTCGGCTCCCTCGGGCGAGGGTAAAATTTCATTGATAAAAATATTTGAAGGATAAATCTTAATCCTACGAGGTTCGACCTCGTAGGATTCTTCAATGTCATGAGTGTCTTGAGGTTGAATCTCGGGAGATTGGTTTTCAGCTTTTGGAGTCCCGCCGGCATTCTGGCTGGTCTGCCAATTTGAAGAATCGTTTCCAGAGACTAAAGTGTCTTTCCTTTCCATTGTTTGTTTGGTTGAATTGTCTCCGGCAAACCAGCCCTCACCACAATCTATCTCATCAATTACTTTGCCTTTATTATCAATCAGTTTTAAATATTCTCCCTCATTATGCAAGCTCCCTTTATAAATTAAATCAGCAGTAATACTTGGCAGAGTTTCGTCATCGGTTCGTTCTAAAAGAAAAAATCCCCGAGCTGGGATTTCACCTTCTAAATAAATTTGTGGAGTTTCGTCTTCCGTCAGTAATTTCCACCCATCAAGATTTAAAGCAACGGAGGAATTGTTATAAAGTTCAATCCATTCGTCATTAAAAGAGGTTTCTCTGCCCATCCAGGCGATTTCGTTGATAACAATGCTTAGGGGTTCGGCGGCAAAAGTGAGAGAAAGGGGAGTAAGAACCAACAAAAATATTATAATAGCTTGCATTGGGGGTTCCTGAATTTTATGTTTAAATGCTGAAAAGCGAGCTTGGTGGCAATTCTCCCCCGGGGAGTTCTTTCAATAAAACCGAGACGCATCAGATAGGGCTCGTAAATATCTAAAATGGTGTCTTCCTCTTCGGCGGTGGCGGCCGCTAAAGCTTGCAAACCAATCGGTCCACCGTTAAATTTCTCAATGAGAGCCCTTAAAAGTTTTCGGTCGGTTGCTTCTAATCCCAGCTCATCAACCTCCAAGGACTTTAAAGCATTTTCGGTAATTTCTTGGGTAATTTTTCCCCGGCCTTTTATTTGGGCAAAGTCCCTCACCCTTTTTAAGAGATGATTGGCGGTTCTGGGAGTGAATCGGGAGGAGCCGGCAATAATTTTTAAAGCTTGAGGGGCGGCTTCAATATTCAAGATTTGAGCTGACCTTTGAAGAATTTTTTCAATGTCTGAGGTTTCGTAAAAATTCAAGCCAAAGGTTGCTCCAAATCTTGACCTCAAAGGTCCTGAAACCAGGGCCAACCGGGTAGTCGCTCCGATTAGGGTAAACTTGGGGATTTCCATTTCCATAGTTCTTGCCATTGGCCCTTTTCCCAAAATCAAGTTCAATTTAAAGTCCTCCATGGCTGGATACAGGTATTCCTCAATGATTCGGTTGAGACGGTGGATTTCATCGCAGAACAAAATGGTCCCTTCTTCCAAATTGGTTAAGATGGCCGCCAAATCACCGGCTCTTTCAATGGCCGGTCCGGAAGTGACTTTGATTTCACTGCCTATTTCCTTGGACACCAAATAAGCTAAAGTGGTTTTGCCAAGTCCGCTCCCACCGTGAAAAAGCAGATGTTCGGGGATATGTTTTCTTTGCTTGGCGGCAGCGATGATAATTTTCAGATTATCTTTTGTCTTTTGCTGTCCGACGTATTCTTCCCAGGCGCTGGGTCTTAAGGTTAAATCTAAAACGTCTTCTTTGTTTTTCTTGAAAGGGGTTGACATTTTTTTAAAAATATATTACAATAAAGATTAGCCCGAGACCAATTTTTAGGAATTTCTTTGTGAATGGGCGTCTATGCTTTTCGCTTGGATGTTCCCTAAAGAAATTCTGGACCTTCAGGCAATGTAGGTTTGGTCTCGGGCTAATCTTTTTTTAAACTATTTTCCCGCTACTCTTTCTACTTCCTCCAAGGTAGTTATTCCTGAGAGCACTTTCAGCAAGCCGTCTTCTCTCATTGTCAGCATTCCCCTTTCTCTCGCTTTTTTACGAAGAGCGGAAATAGAGGGGGCTCTTGATATAAATTGTTCCATTTTGTCGTCAACCAAAAAGAATTCAAAAATACCCACCCTTCCTTTATAACCGGTAGAACCGCAGGCAGAACATCCTTTAGCTTTGGGAATTTTCAGGTTTTTTTCTAAGGAAGGAAATTTTATCTTTGCTTTCTTGGGGAAAGCCCTCACTCCCTCTTTAAGTTTTAAGAGTTCTTCAGGGGTGGGTTTTTCCAATTTAAAACATTTTTTACAAACTCTCCTGATTAATCTTTGGCCAACGGCTAAGTTTATAGCCGGAGCAATATTTACCGGACTCTCTCCCAATGCTTGTAATCTGACAACGGTTCCGGCGGCATCGTTGGTGTGCAGGGTTGTCAAGACCAGATGGCCGGTTAGAGCTGCCTGCAGGGAGATTTTTGCCGTTTCAAAATCCCTAATTTCACCAACCAGAATTACGTCCGGGTCTTGCCTGACAATTGCTCGGAGCCCCGTGGCAAAATCGTAGCCCTTTTTCGGATTAACCTGACTTTGCGAAATGCCTTTTAGATGATATTCAATCGGGTCTTCAATTGTTATAATTTTAACTTCGGGATTTCTAATTCTTTTTAAAATAGCATACAAAGTGGTAGTTTTTCCGCTTCCGGTCGGCCCGGTTATAATTATCATTCCGTTGGGTTGAGCAATTTCTTTTTTGAAAACTCCCGCCATATCTTCTCTTATGCCAAGGTTCTCAATTTCAATTAAGCTCTTGGGATTTAAGATTCTTATGACAATTGTTTCGCCATATTCGGAAGGAAGGACAGAAACTCTTGTCTCGATCGCTGATTTATTTAGTAAAATAGTAAAACGGCCGTCTTGAGCTCGGGAAGTAACGTTTAATTTAATGCCGGATAAAAGCTTAATCCTGGAGAGAAGGGCTTTATAGATTGTCGGAGCAAAAAAGATAACATCGTGGAGTATACCGTCAGTTCTTAATCTTAATTTTGCCCTTTCTTCTTCCGCTTCAATGTGAATATCTGAGGCCTCAAGGGTTATCGCCCCTCCAAGAATTATCGCCATTATTTGGCTGATTGCTTTTGATAAGTTTTTTTCAATTTCCTGCTTAAAGCTTTGGATATGCCTAATGGAAGCTTTAATTTGCTTCTCTTCTTTCCCGCCGATTTTCACTTGTCCTTTAATTTTTTCCCTCATAAGCTTAAGATCTCAAAAATTTTATCTTTAACCTTTTCAATATCCATCTCAACCGATTGGAAAAGAGCCCCTTCGCCTTTCTCCAGCCCCTTGAAATTTTCTAATATTCTCTGCCTCATTTTTTTATTTGGGGAATAAAAGACACCCCGGGTGACTGAAGGAGAATTTTTACTTTCCCAAAGACAGAGAAAATTTTGAAAGGGAAAAATTCCGGAGGTCAATTTTTCCAGAGCAAATTTTAAATCTGAAGAGGAAGCATTAGCCTGGAGAAAGTCTTCTTCTGTTAAGAGAACCCAGCCAAGATTCAAGTTTTCTAAGAAATTCAATTTATTGAAAATTCTGCCAAAGATTTGGAAAGAACTCTCATTTTCTATTCGATAAAGCTGAGAGCTTATCTCTTTGAGGTTTGCCCCTTTATTAATTAAAAAGCCAACTTTTTGGAAGGTTTGGGAAGTTAGCTCTGGAGTTTGGAAATTCCGAGTTGCCTCAACTATGCCCAGAAGTAAGGAATTTACCGTTTCTTTAGTAAATAGTTTTTTGTCAATTGAAATTAAAAAATCAAAAATAATCTCAGAAAGAGAAGCAGAACCAACTTCAATCAGGTTTAATTGGCCGTAATTTTCATTTTCCAGCTGGTTGTCAATGTTTATTACCGAAGCAGTTCTTTCTTTCGCCCCTTCTCTTGAAAGCTCTTTAACTTTCTTGGTTTCTCCAATGCCCAGAGTAATTAAAAGCTCTCCAACTCCTAAAGAGTGGAGAGCAAAATTTTCTTTTTTCAGCTCGCCTCCGTTTGTTTTCAAATAAAGATTCAAGCCGTTTTCCGTTTTTTCATAAAACAGCTGGGAAAGCTTTGTCTGGGACGCTTTAATTGAGATTAGAAAATTTCCCTGAGGGAGATGAAAGTCAGTTTGTTTTATTAAAGAGTTGTACTTTTGGGGATAGTTTTCGGCAATTAGATTTACATTCTTGCCTAACTTCTTTAAACTAAAAAAGAGGGCTAAAGCAGCCGGAAAACTGTCTTTCCGGAAATCAGGCGAAGGGAGAAGAGTAACGTCCTGAGCCTTCTCAATAATCTTTTTTAGTTTCTTAAAATTTTCTACCATCTTCTTCTCAATTTAGTTAATTTTTACTTTAATGTCAACTAAAACTCGAAATTTACCTGCCTGTCGGCAAGGCAGGAAACATAAAACATTTCTTTCTCTGTCTTCTTCTCAAACAGAAAAGCTGGGCAGAGAACTTGCCGGAAAAGTTTTTAAATTTCCTTCAAATAAAGGAGCAGTTGTTGTTGGCTTGATTGGGGACTTGGGAGGCGGTAAAACAACTTTTATTAAGGGCTTTGCCAAAGGACTTGGCGTAAAAGAGAAAATTTTAAGCCCCACCTTTGTCGTTATGAGAAGATTTGAGATTGATGATTTAAGATTTAAGAATTTCTATCATTTTGATTGTTACCGGATAAAAAATCCAAAAGAAATTTTAGAACTTAACTTCAAAGAAATAATTTCTTACCCCAAAAATATTGTTTGCCTTGAATGGGCCGACCGTATTAAAAAAAATGTCCCCAAAGAAACTGTTTTAATAAGATTTGAATTTATTGATAAAAAAACAAGAAAAATATCTTTTAAGTTTTAATTTGTTAAAGTAAGTTTATGGCCGACCAAAAAAAACGTTTGCTCATCATTGACAGCAACTCTTTAATTCACCGCGCCTACCATGCTCTGCCCCCCTTAACCACTAAAAAAGGAGAGTTGGTTAACGCAATTTATGGATTTTTGCTGGTTTTTTTGAAAGTCTTAAGGGAAATGAAGCCGGATTTTGTTGCTGCTACTTTTGATTTGCCGGGATCCACCTTTCGCCACAAAGAATTCAAAGAATACAAAGCCAAAAGAGCCAAAGCTCCCGAAGAACTTTATCAGCAGATTTCAAAAATTAAAGAAGTCTTAAGGGCATTCAAAGTGCCAATTTTTGAGAAACAAGGATTTGAAGCAGACGATTTAATCGGCACCATAGCCAAATTGGCTCCCAGAAAACAGGCCTACCCAGAACTTGAAACAATAATCTTAAGCGGCGATTTGGATTCTCTCCAGCTTATTAACCAACAGACAAAAGTTTACACCTTAAAGAAGGGGATTAAAGACACGGTCTTATACGATATTGAAAGAGTCAGAGAAAGATACCAGGGATTAGACCCCTCTCAACTCACCGATTTTAAAAGTTTAAGGGGCGACCCTTCCGATAATATTCCCGGAGTCACCGGGATTGGAGAGAAAACCGCTATTTTGCTAATTAAAGAATTCGGCAGCTTGGAAAACCTTTACCAGGAGATTGACGGAAAAACGGAAAAAGCAGAAAGGATAAAAGACAGTGTTTTAAAAAAGTTAAAAGATTACAAAGAGCAGGCCTTTATTTCAAAGAGATTGGTTCAAATAAAGGAAGATGTTCCGATTGATTTCAATCTGAAAGAAGCTAAATTTGAGAAAATTAACAAAGAAAAGATAACGGAGGTTTTTAAAAACTTTGAATTCTATACCCTGCTCAAAAGATTAGAAGAGCTTGTTCCGACAGTTCCCCTTAAACAACAGGGACTTATTTCTTTTCCGGACGCTAAAAGAAGCATTGAGGAAGAAATTGAAAATCTTGCCAAAGAAGGAATTATTTCCGAAAAAATTGCTAAGGTTGAAAAAGCTTTAGTTAAAGTGGTTAAAGAGATGAGAAAGAACGGCATAAAAATGGATCTGAGAGCTCTTCGGGAAGTTTCAGAAAATTTAGAGATAAAAATTAAAACTCTCCAAGTAAAAATTTTTAACCTGGCTTCGGGAGAATTCAATCTCAACTCTCCCCGGCAAATAAGAGAAGTTCTTTTTGAAAAACTTAAAATTGAAGAGAAGGGATTGAAGAGAACGCCGGCCGGCGTAGTTTCTACCGGAGCTCAAGAGCTGCAAAAATTACGGGAAGCCCACCCAATAATAAACCTAATCTCAAAATACAGAGAGCTTTTTAAGTTAAAATCCGGCTTTGTCGACGCTTTGCCAAAAATGATAGACAAAAAAGACGGGAGAATTCATCCTCATTTTCATCAATTAGGGACGGTTAGCGGAAGAATGAGCTGTTCAACTCCTAATTTACAAAACATCCCAATCAAGAGTGAAACTGGAAAGGAAATCAGGAAATGTTTCTGCGCCGAAGAGGGTTTTAAATTTCTTTCAGCCGATTATTCTCAAATGGAATTAAGAATAGCGGCGGCAATCAGCCAGGATAAAAAAATACAAGAGCTTTTTCAAAAAGGAGAAGACATTCACCGGCTGACGGCGGCTCAAATCTTCCAAATCCCGGAAAAAAAGATAACTGGAACTCAAAGAAATTTTGCCAAAACTTTGAGCTTTGGCATTCTCTATGGCATGGGAGCCCGGGGGCTCGCTGAAAGAACCGGGTTTTCTTTAACAAAAGCAAGGGAATTTATTGCTCAATACTTTGAAAAGTTTCCAGAATTTACTGAGTTTATTAAAAAATCAATTGAAAGAGCCAGAAAGAAAGGATTCGTCGAAACTCTCTTTGGCAGAAAAAGATTTTTGCCCGAACTCAATTCAATTGACCAAAGATTACGCTCCCAGGCCGAAAGAATGGCTCGCAATTTTCCGATACAGGGGTTAGCGGCTGATTTTTGCAAAATGGCAATGGTAAAAATAGAAGAGGAAGGACTGCTGGACAAAGACTGTAAAATGATTTTACAGATTCACGACGAGCTCCTTTTTGAAATAAAAGAAAATCGGGTCAAAGAAACAGCTTTAAAAATTAAAGAGATTATGGAGGGGATTTACCAACTTGCTCCCCCCTTAAAGGTGGAGTTAAAAGTTGGCGGCAATTGGAAAGAAATGGATTTTTTGTTAAAATAAAGCAACAAATTTATGTCAGAGACAATAGCCACTTTTGTTTTTTTTATAATAATTATTCTTCTGCCTCTTCTCTCTTTTTTGATCTATTTAAAATACAAAAAAGCGTTGAAGGAGTTAGCAAAAACAAAAAAGATTTTGGAAGAATCACAGAAGATTCGCGGAATTCAAGTAAAAGCCAGAACTCGCCAATTAAAAGAACAAGCCGAGACACTGGGTGAGGAAAACGTAGAAAAAACCAGAGTCCTGAGAGAGAGGCTGGAAGAGCTTGAAAAATTCCATCGATTAACCGTTGGCAGAGAATTGAAAATGATAATGTTGAAGAAGGAGGTGAAGAAAATGGAGGCTCGGTTAAGAGAAACTATTCTTGAGTTTGAAAAAAATGCTAAATTCTCAAACAAGAAAAGAAGTAGATAAAAAAAGAAAAGAAGAAATTCCTAAAGAAGTAAGGGGCACCAGAGAGGCCCTGCTTAATATTCTGGAGGACGTTGAAGAAGTAAGAAAAGAGATAGAGGAAGAAAGAGACAAGACCCTGTCCATTATTGAGAATTTCCCCGAAGGGCTTTTATTTTTTGACAAAGAGAACCGGCTCTCTTCAGTTAACCCCCGCGTCTGCTACATTTTTGGGGTTAAGCAGGAACAACTGAGAGGCAAAAAACTAAGTGAGCTGTCAAACATTTCCTCTCTAGCTCCCCTAATTGAAATTTTAGGAGAAGAAATTAAGATAGGGCTGAAAAAGGAATTAGAGTTGAAGGGTGGTTTGGTTTTAGAAATTTCCAGCATCTCAGTAATGAAGAAAGAAGAGGAAGCCGGGGCTTTAGTTATTTTACGAGACGTAACCCGGGAGAAAATTGTTGAGAGGTTAAAAACCGAATTTGTTTCTATTGCCGCCCATCAATTGAGAACCCCCTTGTCCGCCATAAAATGGACATTGAGAATGATTTTAGACGGAGACTTGGGGAAGATTCCCAAATCCCAGGAAGAGCTTCTTAAAAAAACTTACGAGAGCAACGAAAGGATGATTCGCTTGATTAACGACCTGCTAAACGTTACCAGAATTGAAGAGGGAAGATTCCTTTATAATGTTCAGAAACGGGACATAATAGAGATATTAAAGAAGTTGA
>SDBT01016965.1_pt1 | contig 11518 bp, 15 predicted proteins | sample 2277101 | NCBI WGS metagenome assembly SDBT01 (sample SAMN10404973, study PRJNA504765) | marine sediment metagenome | isolation source: marine sediment core GS10_PC15, 103 cmbsf | place: Arctic Ocean: Southern Knipovich Ridge | collected 2010
TGCGGACCCGTCGAAAAGTCCCCTCCAAGGCCGATGCCCCACACCGACCTAAACCGTTGGAGTACATGGCTTTACTCAGTGGGCGCTACTGGATTCGAACCAGTGACCTCCTGCTTGTAAGGCGACCTTGGCTCAACCGCCAGCAACCAAAACCCGCGTATTTCCTAGGTTTTCCGGATTCCTTCAACCGTCAGCAACCGCCAGCAACCGGGGGGTTTGGCACAATTCCTGGCACAATAAGCCCCGGGCAACTAGGTTCTCAAAATTCCCCCAAGGAAGAGAATCCCGTAACACAAGAGGGAGCCCATCCGATGGCACACCCACCCAAGACTTGGCTCAGCAAAGATGAGCGCGACATCCGAGAGCTCTTCAACGTCGCGCGACGAGCCGAGAATATCGAGAGGGTCAATTCGCTTTGGCCCAAGGTCATGGAAGCCCGCAGCAAATTCGCCAATCAGAGGGGGTACGGCGAAGTCTTGGTCCTGAAGGTCCAACTGCGGGACGATTCTCTGAAGCGGAAGGCTTCGTGTCTCAAGGCGGACCTGGAGGATCTCGGGTGGGAGGGAGGTCCGAAAGCCAGCCCCGTCAAAGCCGTGGCATTCCATGATTTCCTGTTTGACATCGAACCACCGGATCTCGATCTACCACCGGCTGAGGCGGAGGGGCAGACCATCCCGGTCCTTATCTCTGATGGAGACCAGGATGAAGTCCAGATCATAGTATTGAGGAAGTTCATCCAGGAGAAGCTGGGACCCCAGCCTTGACCTGACCCGGCCCATCAGATCCGGAACGTGCCAATCCAATAATGATCGCGCGGCCGGTTGGCCCACCATGCGCCGATGGCCAGGGCGAGAACCAGGTCGTCGTGGGTTCCCGAGCGAGCGCCGAACCGGGTGTATCCTGATTCGGTGATCTGAGCACGGAAGTCCTGGAGCTCCCACGTCAACACCTGTGCGTCCGCTAACCCCTTCGCAATCCGCAGCTCCCCAGCGTGAAGCATGGCCTGGAGGCGGGAGACCAGCAGCAGCTTCGAGACCCTGAACTCCTCGTGGCTCACCTTGGACCAATCGTCCCCTGCCGTGATCGTGATCCCGATAGGACTGAGCCCCTCAGCCCGGAACATGTCCACAATGGGCTTTCCCACTCCGGTCTGGTCCAGCACAAGATCCGTACTCGGTCGGTCCAGGGGTGGACGCTGTAGGACCGCCCGGACGTGTGCGATCTGATCCGGATAGGCCATCTTCAGCGGGAGCCTCTCCAGGTGCCGGACGTCGATCCGGTGAACCCCCCCGGGGTTCTTGATTCCGCCTCCACCCTTCGGGTACCAATCCATCGTCACCGGCGACGGCGCGTCGGGATCGGCTAGATGCTTGTTTAGCTCTTCCTGGCGGGTGGTCACTTCCAAGACTGCAATGGCCGTGGGGTCCACTTGCTGGCCCAGGTCCACGCTCACGACGTACCAACTCGCCGTGCTTTGATGGTCGCGGCCAGGTCGAATTATCATGCTGCCTCCAACCACAGGGGTTCGATCTCATCCGTCAGTGCCCGCTCCACCATCTCGCTTGAGAAGACGGAAGTGTCGGGATCGTAAAAGGTGCATTGGTACTCCTGCTCGAAGACATGCGGCCCCAGGAACCGCTCCTCGTCCTCGAGGAACTCCTGGCTGATCCTGGGGCAGTCCTCGACCGTGATCTTGGTCCGATCCCAGCCGGTTCCCGACGACCACTCCAAATAGAACCATCCACGCTTTCCCGCTGGGGTGCTGAGGACGACGAGACGCCCGTTCGTGGTGGCCAGCGTGGGCCTCACGGCTGCGATCAGTGCGTCGGGCACGCGGGCCGCTTCGTCGATTATGACCAAGGTGGCGGCGGAGTATCCGCGTGTCGTGGTTTCGGACCCGGGCAGGGCGATGATTCGGGACCCGTTCTCCAGTTCCACCCGAAGCGCCGACTCCGCAAGGATCCCGGGCACGGGATAGTCCACACTTTTGAGGATCCCCATGCAAGTCCGGAATAGCTCGCCGCTCTGACGCAGTGACGGCGCCAACATGAGGACCAGGGCGCCACTGCACGTCGTGGCCTCGTGGACGGCCAGGATGGCCGCCGTGGTGCTCTTGCCGGCCTGGCGGCAGCACAGCATTAGGATCTTGCGTGCTTCGCTCTCCAGGACGCCCGCTTGCCAAGGGTCGGGCTCGAAGGCGGCGGCCCTGGCGAAGTCCAACCGGGCAATGGGATCCACGTCCGGATCCTCGAGCACGGGAACCCTCAACTTACGGGCTTGCTCCAAGAGACGACGGGCCAGCCGATCGGCGCCACTCATTACTTCACGGCCCGCATCGGACGCCTGGAGGTCATGTCCTTCCGCAAGGCGGCGATCTCCTTTGTCTTCGCTTCCAGCTCGGACCGCAGGTCAGTTACGAGCTGCTTGGTATCCACGGCGGATACTGTTTTCACCCATTCGCCCACGGCGCGGGTGGCTGCGGTGGCCTCGTTGTGGGTGCACTTTCGACAGAGCACGCCCCGGCGGATAGCGTCGAGGGCCAGCTTGGCGTCCTCCAGGCTTTCCAGCGGTGGCAGCTCGTCCAGCGTGAAGCCCTCCGACTCCCAGACCCGCGCCGTGGCTTCGCCACCCAAGGCAGCGATCTTACTCATTCGTCCCTCGTTTCCGGGGCGATGGCTGAAGCACCATCCATCTTCCGCGACTGGGGAACCACACGGCTCACCGCGTGCGTTGGTTCCTTTGCATCGTACTGTCATCTCTCAAGCTCCTGTGGTGACACCCGCCCGCCACCCACGTGACAACACCAAGTGTTGCGTCGGCACGGTTTGAGTTGAATGGCGAACGGGCGCCCAGTTCATGCTCTCTACCCACCCCCGCCTATGCCGCCGTAGATGCGCGGCATCGCCGCATGGAGGGGGCTGTACCCGATCCCCAGCTGCATACCCTGGACACCTGGCCCGATCGGCAGCGCTACGTCCGTTCTCACGGTAGACGTGCCTGCGGCCACGGCCACGGTCATAGATTTGAGAGCCATGGGTCACTCCTGGCCGAAGCCGAAGAGCGGAACAGCTATCGGCATTATGAAGTCGTCCCAGGAGCCGCTTTGCCGGCACAAGTTCACCAAGCCGGTGAATTGCTGCCGGGCATCAGCGACCCATTGAACCGCGAGTTCATGGGCCACGTGCTGGTCCACCACGGAAAGGTGGAGTTGAATGAGTTCGTCCAGTTCCTGGGAAACCGACTGTAGCGCTTTGGCGAATTTCTCCGGGTGGAGGGCGCGCCGGGTGGTCAAGGGGCCGTAACCCCGCCGAAGCATCTGGTTGAGTCGGTCTCGTTCGCTCTCGCTGGTCCTGGGAGCGGTGGCGGTGCGCAGCACCTCGAGCGTCTCCGAAATGAACCCACGGACAGAGGTGTGCGGGAAGGCGGAGAACACAAGACTGATTTCCGAAGCCAGCTCCACGGACAGCTTCACCACGGGGCGCTCCGGGAAGCGATCGAGCACCGAGTCGCCGCCGCTTGACGGCCCCTTCTGGGCTGCTGCCCGGATGGCGTCGTCCCGCTTCTCAGCGTTCCGTTCGTTGGCTTCGTCTCGGCCCCTGGCGGTGAGATTGGGGTTATTCGCGAGCTGCCTCTCGGAGGCGCTGTAGGCCATCCAAGCGGCTTTGACGTCCCGGGCGCTGCCCTGGACTGCCTTTACCCCTGGGATCCCCAGGAGCGTGGTCTCCGCCTCATCTGCAAGCTCTCTGGCGGCGACCTGGATGGGGTGACGGAGCTCCTTCAGGAGCTTTCCGAGCGTGGCCGCCGCGTCTTGGTCCTGCATCTCGTCCAGGATCGCCCCCCCGCTGGGGCTCAGTTCGATGCGGAGCGGCTCCGATTCATGGAGTCCGGGCAGGGCTGCTCCATCCTTCAATTCGTACGGCATTTTCATACTCCTCTGTTTCGGCCTCTTCCATGGGCGGGCCGGTGCCTAACTACTCGACCTCTTCCGAAGGCGGGTCGTGCCTATCTATGACTGCACATTGTCCCCAATGGCTCGGCGATCATCATGCTGCGTCCCGCTTCCCTTCCTTCCGGACCTTCCGCCAGCTCGCCAGATCCGCCTCCCTGCCTGTGCGGACTGTCGGCTCTTCCCCCTGGGCCTGTCGTTCGAGGAAGCGTTGCAGGGCACCCTCGGGGATCCTCCAGGACCGGCCCTGGAGCTTGAAAGCGCCCTCGAGTCGGCCACTGTTACACCATGTTCTGACGGTGCCCGGCGCCCGCTGGACGCGCTCTGCCGCCTCCTCTAATGTCAGGAGACGTCCTGCCCTACCCTCTTCGTCCTCGGCCTCCAGGAGCGCCCTGACCCACGCCACGGGCAGCGACACGCTCCCCTCGTCAGGCATCCCTCGGACTACGGCCTCCAGGCTCTTCTTCAGGCTCATCCTATCGTCCTTTGCTGCCGACCTTCCGCTTGCTGAGCCGAAGGTCTCCCTTGTGTTTCAACGTCTTTCGGCGGCTTGTGCCAACAGTTGTGCAAACGCGGCCCGCCGTATGCGTGCAGATCGAGGCGGGATCGGGTGATCGGTTCCCCCATCACGCTGCCATCCCCTCTTCTCTCTCACAAACACGTTCACGAACACGTTTCTCCAAGTCTCCGAAGGATCTCGGGTGGAGGCTCCAGAAGAGCTTAATGTCGTCGGCTGTCAGTTCATCGGGTGAGATTCCGGGTATGTGTGAGGCGAGAATCTCCGTGATGAACTTTCGGTCTCCAGTGGTGAGTTGTGGGATGAGCATCTCCGTGAGGTACTCTGTGAGTTGTGGGTTCTCAGAAGAAAAATCTCCCGCTGTATTGCTTGAGGAGTTCTTTGAAGAGTTACCTGAAGAGTTAGGGGGCACCTCGTGCCCTACGTTGAGGTCGTCATATGCCCTACGTTGGTCGCCAGATGCCCTACGTGTGTCGTCATCTGCCCTACGTTCCGCCTCAGCGTAGGGAACCTCGTGCCCTACGTCAGGGGGAGGGGAGGGGATCATTGGGATGTAGTAATTGAAGCGGCCACCGCTGTGATTGGCAGCTCCCTTGCCCACCCTCAACTCAGACCGGACCCAGCCCTGCTCCCTGGCGATCGCCAGGTGTTTGGTAACGGCCCGCCTACTGTATCCGGTCTCCTGGGCTATGGTGTTGAGCCCTGGAAATCCACCGTGGCCGTTCACGTCCATATGGAAAGAGATCACGTGCAGCACATGCCGGGTCGTGGGGTCCGGCCCATCTGGTCCCATGATTGCCTCGCGCCATCGAAACAGCGGCTTCTTCGGTTTCTTTGTTCCATCGGTCATCCTAAAAGCCCCCCCTCATCGGAGGATTCGGAGCTAACCCGGCGTGGTGGATGAGCACCCCGGCGCTGGGAGATGCGCAGCGCCCGTGACGACGCCCCGGGTTAGCTCCTGGTTCAAGTCAGTTCCTTCACACCCTCGCGCACGCCGTCGAAAGCCCGCTTAAGCTCCCCATCGAGCGCCCCGTCCGGTACGCCTTCGGTCTCGGCAAGGCGGCGGAGTCTGCGCTGGACGGTCGCCAGGGTGTTGCCGATTTCGCGAAGCCTCCAGTCTTCAAATCCGTCCACTTCCAGCTCCGTGATCGCTTTCATCCATGCCCGGGCGGAAGCCGTCGCGCCAAGCGCCTGGACGAGCGCCGCGCCGACGGTGGAGATGTCCACGTCCACGTCCGCGCCCTCCGGTTGGTACGTCAGGGCCGTGGGTCGCATCACTTCGCCCTCGACTTCTTCTTCACGACGGGAGCCGCCGGGTAGATCCCGTGGTTATCGACGACCGCCTGCACCTGGTCGAAGATGTGCCTCGCGCCGAGCAACAGCGCCCCGACGTTCTCCGACGTAGGCGAGAGCTCTTTCTTGCCATCGTCCCATCCGTGCCAGTCGATCACGGCGCTAGCTAGCAGTGTGCAGTCCAGCCTGTGCGTGACCTCGAGGTTGACGGCCTGGTTGCCGCTCAATCGGCCGATGAAGTGGGCGTGCAATCGCTCGGCCTCGGCGTAGCGATCGGCGTCCACGCCCACTACGGTGATAGTCGAGAGCGTACCGTCCAGCGCCAGGTACGCGGCGCCGTTCTTCTGGCGGATCGGGATTAGCACGCCCTCTTCGGGCTGCGCGGTTTCCCTCGGGAATTCGTGGATGTTCATTCTTGACTCTCCATTTTATCGGCCGTCGCTGTCGCTGTCGCCGGCCCGCTCATACCGGCGTCTCTGTCGGATCGGCGGCCTCCACTAGGTGCCTTGCTGCCAGCAATGCGGACCGTCGAATGAACTCTGCCAGGTACTCGTCCTTCCGAACCGCCGCAGCCTCTAGAAGCCGCCGCTCCGCCATCCCAAGGCGAATCGAATACACTGGTCTTTCACGGCTCGTGGGTTTGACCATTTCCTCTCCTCCATGCGTATTGCGCAAAAGTGACGCCTGCGCGTAGATTGAAGGTACTACAGTTAGCAATACTGCACAGCGCAGACGCATGATTACTTTCAGCGCAGGAGGAACGATGGGACGAATGGGACGAACCGTGGGTTACTCGACCCGGCTGTCGGAGGCCCTGTTGCGAGGTCCCCGACCGATGAGTGTCCGTGGGTTGGCGAAGGCGGTTAATGAGAAGTACCCGGATCTTCGCGGCACCAGCTACGGCGGAATCCGACAGTATGCAGAGGGGAACGTGCGGAGCCCACGTATCGATTTGCTACGGGCGATTGCGGACATACTTGTGGTGCGTTGGGAGTGGCTGGCCTTTGACGAAGGGGGAATGACCGAGGAGTTAGAGGGTGTACGAACCTACGCAGCCACCATGACGGCCACGGCCACCGCGATCCGAGTTGGCGGCGATTCGGCACTCAAGCTGTCGGATCCCGGGCTGGGGCAAGAGGACCTTGTGACCATCCTGGGTCCCGTGCTTGCTGCGGCTGTGACGACCCTGGACCTAACGCCCTCGGTCGCCGCCTCTCCCTGGACTGAAGGGCTCATCGAGGTGTGGCACCGGCTAGCACGGTTGGGGGAGGACGGGACCGAGACCGACGCCCAGTGCATCGCAGATGCGCTCCGCGCCCCGCTCGACGCTTTCGGGGTGAGCCCCGCTCGCATGCGCAAGAACAAAGCACTCGACGGTTACGTCTTCGCGATGATCCCGGTCATGCTGATGATGACTGGGGAACGTCAGAGGCAGGCCGACTGCCAGAGTGAGGGGGACTGACGGGACGATGACGACCAAGGCAACCACCCTCAAGCGTACCGTCTTCAAGGTCTCCAGGGCGCTTGAGTATTTCACAGAGTCAGAGCTACAGATGCAGATCGGCGCGGGGCGGGAGACCTGGCCCGCCGCGATCCTCAAGGAGCTTGTCGATAACGCCCTCGACGCTGCGGAGACGGCCGGGGTCGCGCCGATGATCGAGGTCGAAATCGACGGGGACGGGTTCAGCGTCCGGGACAACGGACCCGGCATACCAGCCCAGACCGTCCAGGGCTCCCTTGACTACAACATCCGCGTGAGTGACAAGCTGGGCTACGTCACGCCTACCCGTGGCCGGCTCGGCAATGCGCTCAAGGTCATATGGGCAGCTCCCTTTGTGGCGACCGGCACGAGCCATGTGGTGATCCGCAGCCAGGGCGCCCGGCACGAGATCCGGGTCGGCGTGGATGCCATCGAGCAGAAGCCGGCCATCGACCACGAGGTGACGACCGTCGAGGAGCAAAAAGGCACAGAGATCCGCGTCCACTGGCCGGATTCAGCTAGATTACTAACCGATCCCAAAACCGACGTTTCTTACAAAACGGACCCGCCCACGGCCCAGGAACTGGTCGAAGCGTTCGCCGCATTCAACCCCCACGCGACCTTCCGCATGAACGGCGACGAGATCCCGGCCACGGTTCAGGAGTGGCGGAAGTGGCTTCCCAGCAACCCGCTCGTGGCCCACTGGTATGATGAGGACACGTTCCGCGACCTGGTGGCCCACTACATCGCCAGCGAACGCTGTGGGGCCGACCCGTGCACCGTGCGCGCATTCGTGGCCAACTTCCGAGGACTCACCTCGACGGTGAAACAGAAGACGGTTACGGAAGGATTCAAGGCCACCCACCTACACGAGCTGGTCACTAACGGCGATCTGGACACGGACGCGCTAGACACCCTGCTCGGACGCATGAAGCAATCTTCCAAGCCACCCCAACCGGCGGCGCTCGGCGTCATCGGCAAGGACCACCTGACGAGCTGGATGTGTGAGCGTGCCAACGTCGCTGAAGACTCCATCGTCTATCGAAAGAAGACCGGAGTCGAGAACGGGATGCCGCATGTCGTCGAGATGGCTTTTGGCGTCTCGAATGACGACGGGGCCATGAGCCGGATCGTGACCGGGCTCAACTGGTCGCCAACGCTTGCCGTGCCCGCCCAGGAGATCCAATCGCTTATCGGGCAGATGCGCCTAGATCCTGGCGACCCGGTCGTCGCGGTATTCCATATGAGCAAGCCTTCGTGGAAGTACACGGGCAAGGGGAAGGAGCGCGTGGAGCTATGAGCGACAGCCTGAAGGCCGACCTGGACGCTGTGTTCCGTGGCTGTACGAAGGGCTGGAAGAAAGCTAAACAGCAAGAGGAACGGGTCGCACGGCAAAGCCTCAATAGAATGCGCATCCGGCCAGGTCGCGTCACGATCAAGGATGCCGCGTTCAACGTCATGGAGCGCGCCTACATGCACGCCAGCTCGGGCGGGAAGTACTACGCGAACGCTCGCCAGATCATGTATGCTGCCCGGCCCCTCGTTTTGGAAATCACGGGCGGCGAGATATGGAAGAACTCCAGCTACTTCACGCAGACACTTCTCAAGGACTACCTGGAGGACTACAGCCCGAACTGGAAAGTAGTGTGGGACGCTCGCGGTCATATCAATGAGCCGCACACCGGACGCACGGTGGACCTTGGCGGGCTGGCCGTGATGGAGTACACGAGGCACTGGACGGACGGTTCTTTCGATACGGCTCCCGTCAGCTCGATCCCGGCCCAGATAGACACGAAAGGCCCGGGGCTGCGCTACAGTGCGGCGCTCTTCATCGAGAAAGAAGGATTCGCACCTATTCTCCAGGACGCCGGTATTGCCGAGCGTTACGACTTGGCGATCATGAGCACCAAGGGACTGCCGGTGGCGGCTGCCTGCAATCTCATAGAAAGCCTTCATGCTGCCGGTGTGAAGATTCTGGTGTGCCGTGATTTTGATTTAGCTGGCTTCAAGATCATTCGGACACTGAAGACCGGCGTGCGCCTTACCAGAGGTACACCCATCATTGATATCGGCCTTCGATTGGAAGACGTAGAAGGTCTGCAATCGGAAGAAGTCATTTACAAGCAAGATTGCAGCCCGAAACACTACCTCCGCCAGTGCGGCGCTACAGAGGACGAAATGGACTTCCTAGTCCAGCAGCGATACTACGGATCTTGGTCAGGTGAGCGCGTGGAGCTGAACGCTTTCACCTCCGAGCAGTTCATCGACTACCTGGAAAGCAAGTTTGCAGAGCACGACGTAGAGAAGGTCGTCCCGGACGAGAGCACCCTTGCCAACGCATACCGCCGCGCACTCTTCAGAATCGAAGAGGAGAAGCTGTCCGCAAAGCTGGCTGAGGAGATGCCAGCCACCGACGTGCCGGGCGACCTGGAGGAAGCGGTCCGCCGGCACCTCGAAGAAGAACCCGGCGACTCCTGGGATGAGGCGGTGTGCGTCATCGCGGAAGAGGCCAACGAGGAAGACGAGTAACCATCACCACCAAAGGAGCAGGGGGCATAGACATGGCGAACAAGAATGGACGAATCTATTGGATCAACGGGAGAGCACGCGGCGACTTCCGGGACTTCGAGGACGTAGGCGGGGGCCGGGAGGCCCTGATCTCACCCGGAGCCCGGACGGCAACCACCGACCCGGACATCGCCGCCCACCTCGCAACCGATCGGGTAAAGCAACTCGAGGAGCGGCGCCGGTCGAAAACGCTGCTCGGAATCGAGCGCCAGGAGAGCCTGTCGGCGTTCGCTGCCCACCACCTCGTGGAGAAGGCCCGGGCCGGGAAGGTCACCGACACCTGGTTGGTTCAGACCGAACGTCAACTCCAGGCTGCGGTCGATTTCTTCGGGCCGAGCCGGGACGTGGCCTCCATTCGCGTGAAGGACGTCCAGGACTACGCGAGCCACCTCTCGACGCTCCCGAGCAAGCGCAAGGCCGGGAGGCTCTCCCCCGGCAGCCAGCGCCACTATTTGAATTCGCTGAGCAACCTCTACCGCCGCGCCGTCGCAGAAGAGTGCGCGACGCTGAACCCCGTGGCCGCGCTCATGGAGAAGCCGACGGCGAAGACCGAGGAAGCGAAGTGGCTCGAGCCGCACGACGCCGCTCTCCTCCTGGAGGGTGCCCGCCTGTATCGCCCCGAGTCCGACGGTGACACCATCGGGTTCATGTACGCCCTGGTCGCCGCCTACCTGCTCACAGGTGGGCGCACCTCCGAGGTGCTCGGCCTCGAGGTGGACGACGTCTCGTTCAAACGGCGTACCGTCACCTTCCGCCCGAATGAGTGGCGACGGCTGAAAACTTCAACCTCCCACCGATCGGTTCCGCTCCACCCGCAGCTTGAGGAGATCCTACGGGACTACATGGCAGGGCGTGAGCGGGCCGGCGGGCTTGGCACCCTACTCTTCCCCTCCCCGGTCCCTGGACCGGAAAGGATGCTGACGGACTTCAGGAAGCCCCTGGACGCGATCGCTGCCCGTTGTGGGTGGAAGGCCGGCGAGGTTCGCTCGAAGATGTTTCGGCACACATACTGTTCCGCCCGGCTCCAGACGCTGGACCGTGGAGCCCCCGTGCAACCCTGGACGGTAGGGCAGGAAATGGGGCACGGTGGACGGGCGCTGGTGGATCGCGTGTACGGCCATCTTGGCGACGTCCGCCACCGTAGCGAGCACGTCGAGTTCCGGGTCGAACAGCACCAGGAAGCCCTGAAGGGGAGGGTGGAGGCGCTCCTGAACGGGAGTTGACTCCCTCTTTTTTTGCCTCCGCTCGGCACAATTTTTGGCACACCGCCCGGAGGCAGCACCGGGAAAGAGCAAGCCCCGCAGCCTTAAATGGTTGCGGGGCCTTGCTTTATGGAATGGGCGCTACTGGATTCGAACCAGTGACCTCCTGCTTGTAAGGCAGGCGCTCTAAACCAGCTGAGCTAAGCGCCCTTCGGTACTTCTTCCCGTCGTTACGCTAGTTCTCGACTTCAGGTGGTTTCGACCCCCACGGAGTGGGTACGAAACTGGACACGGGAGAGCCGTGTTCATTTCGCTTCCCTGAGTTCCCCGGCCCCGAGAACGACCTGTAACATAGTCGCGTCATCTGCCTGCTGATAGATATCCTGGACCGCGCCGGGGTCCCAGAGGGTCCTTCTTTTCCCTATCGCCATGTCGGACCGCATCATATTCTTGATCTACCCAGGAGGTTGCTGCGCCTCGCCTCCACACCGCCTCGCCAAGGCCTGGTTATG
>SDBT01016966.1_pt1 | contig 11516 bp, 7 predicted proteins | sample 2277101 | NCBI WGS metagenome assembly SDBT01 (sample SAMN10404973, study PRJNA504765) | marine sediment metagenome | isolation source: marine sediment core GS10_PC15, 103 cmbsf | place: Arctic Ocean: Southern Knipovich Ridge | collected 2010
ATATGCCGGCGAAATACGTCAAAATGGGGATGTCGTTCGAGTATCCGGAGAACTGGACGCTCGACGAGGACGACGCGCTGGCAGGCCGCAGGTCGGTGACTGCTTACAGCCCCGGCGGAGCGTTCTGGTCGGTGGCCGTCCATTCGAGGTCGACAACCCCCGATCAATTGGCCCAGGCGGCCGTCGATGCCATGAAGGAAGAATACGAAGACTTGGAAGCCGAGCCGGTCTCCGACGTGATCGCGGGCTGGGAGACCATCGGGTACAATCTGAATTTCTATTGCCTGGATCTGACCAACACGGCGACGATCCGCTGCCTGACGACCGACCAGGCCACGTATTCCATCTTTTGCCAGGCCGAAGATCGGGATTACGACCGACTCGCCAGGGTGTTTTTGGCCATTACGACAAGCCTCCTCGGCAACCTGAAGCAACTCCGCTACGAGCCATAGGGTTTGCAAAGGAATTACTCCTGATTTCACAGTTCAGTCGTTTAGCCGCCGCCGGTACGGCGGTGAGGGCCAAACCTCCAATCTCACCGCCGTACCGGCGGCGGCTAAACGAATTCCTGCATGGGAACGAGATTGTAATGTTTTCAACGCCACGGCTTGGCCCTCTTGGCCCGGATCGCGAGAAGCAAACTGATCTAACCTGTTACGCTGCCATGACTTGTGAACTATCTGTCGAGATCGTCTTTCTTGGCCCGAGGGTTTGGCATGGTAGATGCAATATCTCGTTGCATACATCTGACCCAATTGGTTCCGGGGACTCCCGCAGCCCCGGAACCACCTTAACTCAACCTCTCTGAACAACCGTGAATCTTAGGTAACGCCGCTCAATCGGCGACAATCCGACCACTCGGAACAGAGCCATTTTTTCACGGACAGGGCCCGGACAGCTACCCGCCAAGCTGCTCGGGCCCTTTTTGCGGGCTTGCCCTATATTGCCGGTTTTACGTATACGACCGATTAGCCCCTTTCTGACGGCTGCTGGTCCCGAAACCCCCAGACCACCGAGCCGACGACCTTGCCTGTGCCTTGTTTTTCGCTATACTTTGCGCAGGTTAGTTCATCGATCAGATGACAGGATAATTGTAAATCGAACAGGAGATGGCGCTATGGCAACGGCAGCCCCCGTTTGTTGTGTCTCGCAAATCGGCGAGACGGCAGGTACGGTCTGGAACACTCTTTTGGAATCGGGGCCGCTAAGCGTGGCAAAGCTGATCAAAACGGTCGGCGAACCCCGCGACACGGTCATGCAGGCCCTTGGCTGGCTTGCCCGGGAGGAAAAGATCTGCATCGAAGAGGAAGGCCGATCGCGAATCGTCTCGCTTCAGTAAGGCGGGGGCTTTCCATGACGCAAGCTAACCCAAGCCCTGCTGAGTATGTAGGGTGGGTCGAGGAACGAAGACCCACTCAAGAGCAGTCTTTGTGGATTCTTGACGCGTGGGTCTTCGTTCCTCGACCCACCCTACAGATTCCTAAGCTCATGCTAGGTCATGACGTTTGAGTTTTCTGGCCAAGGTGGCCCGGTGGACTTGGAGCGTTCTGGCTGCCTTGCGCTGGTTGAATTCGGCATGTTCCATCGCGGTGACGATGGCTTGCCGTTCGGCCTGCATGAGCGTTTTGGGCTCCTGCGGCATGGGATCCGTGCCCCCCAACGCCTCATCCAAGAGCATGACGGTGAGGGTTTCCGGGTCGAGTTCAATCGCGTAGAGTCGTTCGACCCAGGCGGCCAACTCTCTCACATTACCCGGCCAAGGGAACTCCGTTAACACCGTGCGGACGTTTCGTCCGATGGGGATCCGCTTTCGGCCGTACCGCTGGGAGTAGAACGCGGAGAAGTGCTCCAGCAACACGGGCACGTCTTCCGGTCGTTCGCGCAACGGCGGGATCTGGATGCGCACGATGTTCAGGCGGTAGTAAAGATCGCGTCGAAATTGAGCCTCTTCGACCAGTTGGCGCAAGTTCCGATTCGTACCGGCAATGAATCGGGTGTCGACCTTGATGGGAATCGGTTTTCCCACAGGCATCACCTCTTGCTCTTGAATCACCCGAAGCAGCTTGGGCTGCAAATTCAACGGGATCTCGCCGACTTCGTCCAGGAACAGAGTGCCGCCGTCCGCGGTGCGGACCAGTCCCAGCATGTTCTGCTCTGCGCCCGTAAAGGCGCCTCGCACGTGTCCGAAGAATTGGCTTTCGAAGAGAGATTCGCTGATACCAGCGCAATTAACAGGGATTAGAGGCCGGTGCTTCCTGCGACTTTTGGCACAAAGCCTCCGGGCCAGCAATTCCTTGCCCGTACCGCTTTCACCTTCTATCAAAACAGGACAATCACTCGGCGCAACCGTATCGATCAGTTTGACGACTTCCCGGATGCCGGTCGATATCCCGACAATCTCCGGGCTCGCCGTAGTTTTCTCGGCGGTCCGACTCATGATGTGTGATTTTCCAAGCCCTCTTCGCGGGGCGAAAAGCCAAGAAGCCCTATGTTGGAAAGCGCTGCCTCCGTCTAGTCTAAAGGAAAATGGACACGCCTGCTTCTCTTACATCTCGCGTTTGCACCCTGCGTCAACGCTTGCTACCGGCAAGCTCAACTTCACGCGAGACCGTTCCTTCCGTTGGTTCTTGTTTTCTCCCTAGGCGGCCCAGACGAGATTGTCAGGACAAGACGGCCATCGAAACTCCAACCGGCCGCACTCCGCCGCCAAAGACATCACGCTCAAGGAGCATAAGGTATAGCATAGCAGGATTGTAGCGATTGTCAAGAATCTGAGGGACGTAACGGTTGAAAAATCGATATTTTTCATGGAATTTCCCGCTATTACAGCCCTGCCGGGGGGAGTGTGCCGCAACCCCGGGGCTGAATTTCAGCCGAGTTCTCCCGATTGGCGGCTGTTGGCTTTTGGGATCCTGCAAGGCCCAGCGATGAAAAAGCCCCCCCACTGGCGGTGCTTGCAGGCGTGGCCGAGAACAGCCACTTTCACACGTCGGCTTTCTCCGGCGTGCCGGTCCGGAGCCGCTCGTTGGCTGTGCGGGAATCAAGAATGGTCGCGATCAGTGGACCAACTCTTCTAAGAGAGAGGAGTCCAACAGCGTGCCGCCATACTCTCGAGAAACGAAGTATTGCTTGACAGAATCGGGCACGGCATCGCGATTAGTCGAGAAGAACTCGTCGATGCGTTCGATTTCCTCCGGCGCCTTCGACATGGCGTTCAAGGCGTCCTCGGCGGTGTCGAAGGTCGTCGCCTCGGCAAGCCAAGTGCTGAATTCTTCGACGTCAACCCCGTTGAGTTCGGCCATCTTGGCCAATACTTGAGGACTGCGTCGGGCCTCGAACCAGGCCTTGAGGAAGTTTTGGTAGATGGGCCGGTTCTTCTTCAGCGACGAGCGTCTGACGACCATCACGTCGACGATTTTCCCAGGAAAGGCGGCGCTGTCCACGAGTTTTCGTCCGCCGCCCTCGATCGCCTGACTTACGTAGGGGTTCCACCCCACGATCGCAGAAAGCGACTGGCTTTTCTCGAATGCTTTATCAACATGCTCGGCCTTGACTCGCGTCAGTTCGACGTCGCTCAGGCGGAGACCGTCTTGCTGTAAGGCAAGGTGTAGCATGTATAACGAGATGCTTTGGACGTCGAGGCCCACGCGTTGTCCCTTCAGATCGGCAACCTTGGTGATTCCCGAACGGGTGATCACCATGTCCCCGCCGTGGGAGTGGTTGGTGATCAGGATAATGGCCGTTTCTTCGGCGATCTTCTGGTCTCTGCAAAGTGCCAGGTAATCGTAGAGGTTAACAAGAATGGCGTCGGTCCTGTCAACTTTGAACAGGGCGATGGACTCCGTGTACCTGCGGAATTCGTAGGTCACACCCGGGGATTGTCCGAGCTTGTCCATGGCACGGGCCGTTTCCCAAGGGGGCCACGCGGATCCAGTCAGAACGACGTTACCAGCTTCCGCCGTGCCGCGCCATGCCAGCAGGCAGCTTATCGCGAGTAGTGCAACGCATCCGGTTCGTACTTTGCCGGTCATGATTTTCCCCTCGGAACTGTTTCTGGAAGAGTTGTCGCCAAGTGCTTTGTCAAATAAAGCTATCCCTATCGAAGCGTAGCTCGTGTTCTCGACGTGGATCGACAAGGTCCGTTGGCCCATTGGATTGTCGACTTCACGATGTGTGTCATATTCCAACTTGTCCCCCTGAGGCCCACAATCATTACGATCCCTCTGCACGGACCCGCGTCCCGTGATTTCCCCGTGATTTCTGTGGATAGGTCCAGGTGTAATCTATGCTTGATAAACTGCATGATTTCAGGATTCACAACGACCGGGGCATGCCGTGAGAGCACTACAGGTTACGACCATTGGGCTCTTCTCGTTGATGTTTGTCGGCACGCCGCCGGCGGCAGCGAAGACCAAGATCAAGGCGCTCTACATTCCGCTGGCCGATCATTATGCGGCTGCGGTGATGACGCACGCGAAGTATCGCGACGCGATGAAGGAGTGTGACTACGAGGTGCAGGTAATGAGATCATGGCCGTCGCTGCGTGGGAAGTTTACCGCCGGGCAGGCGGACGTGGCGTTTATTATTTGCCCTTTGGCGATGGACATCGACACCTTCAGCGATGACGCCTTCTCCACCGAGATCACCAAGACGGATGAGTAGCAGGAGGCATTTCACCAGCCCCCCTTAATTACAAAGCAAGGACGGGCTTGTCTTTCAAAAGGAATAAACCGCAATGCGAAAGTTGAGATTCTCTATATCTTTCAAACTCATTGGCGCCTTCTTGGCAGTCGCGGTCATTCAACTCGCGTTCTGCCTCTACGCCATCAGTCAACTGAATGTAATTGGCGCGTATTTTGCCACGGCCTACACCGACGCTGTTCAGCCGCTCCACCAATGGACAGAGTTCGACCTTGCCATACGCGATATCGAGACTTCCTTGAACCGCCATGTTGCCGAAGAGCGTCCTGAGGTTCAACAAGAGATCGAAGAGCACATTGCTCAAGATCTGAATACGGCAGCCGAACTACTTGCAGCAATGGAGGAGGGCACGCTGAGTGCCGCAAAGCGTCAGCAACTTGCGGCTGAAGATGCGGCAGGAGCCGACCACTCGGACGCCGATTTCACCAAACACTCGAACGACACCCTTGTCGCGCTCGTTCGATATCAATTCGAGTTCCTCCAATCGCTTTGCGATGAAGTCATCGACAACAGCAAGAACTTCATCAAGGAAGACGCGGCGCTGGCAATCAACACGGGCGAAGGGCTGGAATCGTTCGTGCTCATTGAAAAGGCTGCCGAGACCCTCAGAACTCGCTTGGACAAGAAGGTTGCCTCATATCGGGACCAAAGCCTGACGTTACGCAGCCAAGTTCAAACCGAGTTGATCGTGGGAAGTCTAGGCTGCATCCTCTTCGCCGTCGTGATTGGAGTGGTGCTTTCCCGCGACATCACGCGCCCGCTGAAGGGGCTCGTCGGCGTGTTCAAGCGGCTGGCCGTCGGGCAACGCGTGGAGAAGGTGGAGATCGCTCGCCGCGACGAATTGGGCCGACTGCTGGAATCGATGAACTTGATCATCGACTCCAACCAGAACATAATCGATCAGGCCAACACGATTGCCGAAGGCGACTACTCGGCCGAAATGGCGCCGCGAAGCGACCAGGATGAATTGGGGATCGCGCTGAACACGATGACGGACAACCTTCGTAGCGTGTCGGCTCAAAACGAAACGGATCGTTGGCTAAGAACGGGCCAGTCGGAACTCTCCGATATCATGCGAGGCGAGTTGGACCTGCCCACGTTGTCTAAGAACGTCGTGGCCTACTTGGCCAAACATGTCGGCGCTCAAGTGGGCGTCATGTATGTTAGCGACGAGGACGAGACCCTGCATTTGACCGGAAGCTATGCCTTCACGCAGCGCAAACACCTCACGGAAGAAATTGTGCCCGGCCAAGGTTTAGTGGATCAAGCTGCGTTGGAAGAAGAAAGCATTCTGATCTCCGAGGTGCCGGAAGACTACATTACCGTGAATTCCGGTCTCGGAGAGGCCGCACCGCGCAGTCTCCTGGCCGTTCCAGTGGTCTTCGAAGGCATCGTGAAGGGCGTCGTGGAACTCGGCACTCTCACCCGTTTCAATGATACGCAGAGCGACTTCTTGAAGCTGGTATCCGAGAACATCGCCATTGCGATCAATTCGGCCCAAGATCGCCAGAAGGTGAACATCCTGCTCAAGGCGACGCAGGACCAAGCCCAGGAGCTTCAGGCCCAGCAAGAGGAACTACGCGCCACCCACGAGGAGCTCGAAGAACACCCTCTGGCCCTGAAGGATTCCGAAGCGAAGTTGCAGGCACAGAGCGAAGAACTCCGGGCGAGCAACGAGGAACTCGAAGAGAAGTCGGAATATCTCACCGAGCAGAAGGGGGCCATCGAGCAAAAGAACCGCGATCTGGAAGTCACTCGGCGGGACATCGAGCGACAGGCCCAGGAACTGGCACTGGCTAGCAAATACAAGTCGGAATTCCTGGCCAATATGTCGCACGAGTTGCGCACGCCGTTGAACAGCCTGCTGATCCTGGCCAAGTCGTTGTCCGGCAACGATGAGGGAAATCTGAGCGCCGAGCAGGTCGAGTCGGCCCAGGTTATCTACGACGGGGGGCGGGACTTGTTGCGGCTGATCAACGACATCCTCGACCTCTCGAAAGTCGAAGCCGGAAAGCTCGACGTCCACTTCGAGAACTTTTCGCTGAACACCTTGGCCGCGAGGTTGCGAGTGCAGTTCGACCCGGTCGCGAAAGAAAAGGGGCTGGAATTCCACATCGAACATGAACCGGGCGCACCCGCCACGCTCCAGACCGACGGACAACGCGCGGAGCAGGTGCTGAAGAATCTGCTCTCCAATGCCATGAAATTCACACCCGAAGGTTCGGTCACGCTGAAGTTCCACTCGCCCGCCGAGGATGTCCGCTTTCATACGGTCGGACTGAGCGCCGGCAAGACGGTTGCCATTTCGGTCGTCGACACGGGCATCGGCATCCCCGAAGAGCGTCAAAGTGCCGTGTTCGAGGCCTTCCGCCAAGGCGACGGGTCAACCAGCCGCAAATTCGGCGGTACGGGACTAGGATTGGCCATTTCACGAGAACTGGCCAAGCTGCTCGGTGGCGAGATCCACGTCCAGAGCCAACCGGGCCAGGGTAGCACGTTCACGCTTTACTTGCCGACCGAACAGACCGAGATACCGCAAACCGATGAATCTGCCGACGCGCCTTCCGTGTCGGCGGCCCCTTCGAGGCCAACTGACACTCACACGTCGCAACGAGCCCCTGCCTTGCCGCGGCCGATATCCGACGATCGAGACCAGCTTGTCGAAGGCGATAAGACGCTCTTGATTGTCGAGGATGATGTGCAGTTTGCAAAGGTCTTGATAGAACTAGCGCGGGAACGCGGCTACAAGTGCCTTGCGGCCGTTGACGGAAGCAGTGGGCTCCAAATGGCGACGGAATATGTGCCGGCCGCCATCCTTCTCGATCTGGAGTTGCCGGATATCGATGGGCTGAGCGTGCTCGATCAATTAAAGGACAACTTGGCGACGCGACATATTCCCGTACATATCATTTCGGCTCGCGATGAAGTCGTTCAGTCGCTCAGTAAGGGCGCTATCGGTCACATGATCAAACCGGCCGCCGTCGACGACATTCAACAGGCCTTCTCGAAAATCGAAAGTCAGTTGACCTATCGGGTCAAGCGAGTGCTCCTGGTCGAGGACGACGAGGTCGTGCAACGTCACTTGGCAGCCACGATTGAATCCGACGAAATCGAGATCACCAGCGTCCAGACCGGCCGCCAAGCGTGCCAAGAGATTGCCGACGGAGTCTTCGACTGCATGATTCTCGACCTGGGTCTGCCCGACATGACGGGATTCGACCTATTGCAAAGACTCCGCGACCAGCAGCCGGACGATCTCCCTCCGGTGGTTGTCTACACGGGCCGCTCGCTGACGCGTCCGGAACACAAAGCGTTGAGCAGGCATGCCGGGGCGATTGTGCTCAAGGGGGTCGACTCGGAAGATCGCGTGCTGGACGAAGTCTCGCTGTTCCTGCACAGCGTCGAGTCGACGTTCGCACCCGAGCAACAACGGGTCATACGCATGTTACACGATCCGGACCAAGTATTCAAGGATCGGAAGGTGCTCTTGGTGGACGACGACATGCGCAACACGTTTGCCCTGTCGAAGGCCCTACAGAAGTCCGGTCTGAATGTAGTCATGGCCGACAATGGAAAGCTGGGGTTGGACAAACTCGCCGCGGAACCCGACATCGAATTAGTGGTGATGGATATCATGATGCCGGTGATGGACGGCTACGAAGCCATGCGAGCGATCCGAGCGGAGTCGCGCTATGAGAAGCTGCCGATTATCGCGTTGACCGCGAAAGCCATGCCGGAGGACCGGGCCAAGTGCCTCGAGGCCGGCGCCAACGACTACCTGACCAAGCCGGTCGACGTCGACACGCTGATGTCGCTGATGCGAGTATGGTTGTTCACAAATGAACCCGTGGCGACCTAGCTGATATGCCGCAAACGAAGAAAAACATCGAACGAATCGAGATGGAGCTTCTCCTGGAGGCTATCTTTCGTCGCTGGGGTTATGATTTCCGCCAGTATGCCCCCGCGTCGTTGAAGCGACGATTGGAGCACCGGATGCGTCGCGCGGAGATGACGCAACTCTCCGAGATGCTGCCAAAGATCCTTCACGACGAAGAGTTTTTCAACCAGTTGCTCGGCGATTTGTCGATTACCGTGACCGAGATGTTTCGCGACCCGCATTTCTACGCCGCATTTCGCAAGCAGGTCGTTCCCGTGCTGAGAACCTACCCCTTCATCAAGATCTGGCACGCCGGCTGTGCGACCGGTGAAGAAGTCTATTCGATGGCCGTCTTGCTGCACGAGGAGGGGCTGTACGATCGGGCGCAGATCTACGGCACCGACTATAACAACCATTCTCTGGAAATTGCCAAACAGGGCGTGTATCCGCTGGATAGCATGCAAACATTCACGGCCAACTATCAAGCGGCCGGCGGCAAGGCCTCGTTCGCCGACTACTACCTGGCCAGGTACGGCTCGGCCAAGATCGCCGGCTTCCTGAAAGAGAACGTCACCTTCGCCCATCATAATCTGGCCGCCGACGGACCGTTCGGCGAGATGAACGTCGTTGTCTGCCGAAACGTGTTGATCTACTTCGACCAGGACTTGCAAGATTCGGTGTTGACGCTCTTTCGCGATAGCCTGTGCCACCGCGGCTATCTCTGCCTGGGGACCAAGGAAACCCTCGATTTCTCCGCGGTGGGAAATGAGTTCGAGACCGTTGCGGGCAAGGAACGAGTGTTTCGGGCATTGCAGCCGGCGTCCGTTGCAACGGCGGGAGGGCATAGACCATGACACGACGCTTCGAAGCAGTGGTTGTCGGCGCGTCGTTGGGAGGGCTCGAGGTCTTCTCGACCATCCTGCCGCGTTTGCCCGCCGATTTCCCCCTGCCGATTGCTATCGTTCAGCACAGGTCGCCCGAGAGTGGCGATTCGCTCGCTCAATGTTTTGATGCCAAAACCAAGCTTCGCGTCAAGGAAGCCATTGACAAGGAACCACTTCAATCCGGCACTGCCTACGTCGCGCCGGCCGATTACCACCTGCTGATTGAAGAAGACCGGACCTTCAGCCTATCGGTCGACGAACGCGTGCTGTATTGCCGACCGGCCGTCGACGTGCTCTTCGAGAGTGCGGCCGAGGTCTATGAAGACCGCTTGATTGCCGTACTGCTGACCGGGGCCAACAACGACGGCGCCGCAGGCTTGAAGTGTGTTGTGCAACATGGCGGACTGACGATCGTGCAAGACCCCGACACGGCCCATGCCGACACCATGCCCCGCGAGGCCTTGCGAGAAACGCAGGCCGACCACGTGGTCCCGCTCGATCAGATCGGCCCGCTCTTGATACGACATTGCACTCACGTGACACCGGTTGCTTTTGCCTAGAACAAAAGTGAAGCGACTATGAATCAACAGCAACTCGACAAACCGTATCGCGGCAAGATACTCGTGGTGGACGACCGCCCCGAGAATCTGTTGGCCATCCAGACGGCTTTGAAGCACGTGGACGTCGAGATCCTTACGGCCCAGTCGGGTAACGAGGCGCTATCGCTGATGCTGCGCCACGAGTTGGCCCTGGTGCTGCTGGACGTTCAGATGCCCGAGATGGACGGCTTCGAGGTCGCCTCGCTGATGTGCGACAACGAAACCACCAAGCATATCCCCATCATCTTCGTCACCGCGCTCAGCAAGGACGAGGAATTCGTCTTCAAAGGCTACGAAAGCGGCGCTGTCGACTACCTATTCAAGCCGCTGTCCCCCGAGATCCTGCAGGCGAAGGTCCGCGTGTTTCTGGAACTCGACCGGCAAAAACGTGAACTCGATCGAGCACGCCTCCAGGCCCATGCCGCCAGCCGCGCCAAGACCGAGTTCCTGGCCAACATGAGCCACGAAATCCGCACTCCCATGACGGCTATCCTCGGATTCGCCGACACCTTGCTGACCGAAGGGGATATTAGTCAGGCCCCGCCGAAGCGAATTGAAGCAATTCATACCATTATTCGCAACGGGCAACATCTGCTGAACTTGATCAACGGGATCCTCGACCTCTCGAAAATCGAGGCCGGAAAACTCGAACTCGAAACCGTACGTTACCCCGTATTGCGACTCCTTTCCGATGTCCTGGCGCTGATGCAGAACCGGGCTGATGCCAAGGGGATCGGCCTGAAAGTCGAGGTCCACGAGCAGATCCCCGAAACCATTCGAACCGACCCGACAAGACTCCGGCAAGTGCTCATCAATCTCGTAGGCAACGCCATTAAGTTCACCGACAGCGGCCACGTCGCCGTGGGAGTGTCCATGTCGCCAAACGACCAGCGCGAGCCGAGCATCCACTTCGACATCACCGATACGGGAATCGGGATCGCGCCCGAGAAAATCCCCAAACTCTTCGACGCCTTCTCGCAGGCCGATTCATCCACCACCCGAGTGTTCGGCGGCACGGGCCTGGGGTTGGCGATTAGCAAACGACTCGCGGAGATGCTCGGCGGCACGATTTCCGCGACAAGCCGCCCGGGATCCGGAAGCACCTTCCGCGTGAGCGTGCGCACGGGGTCCTTGGACGGCGTCCCCGTGCTTGAACCAAAGGATTGCAAGATTGAACACGCGCCGTTGCCGCAACAGTCCGGACCACTCAGGCCGGACGAACTGCGTGACTACCGAATCCTGCTGGCCGAAGACGGCCCCGACAATCAGCGGCTGATCTCCTTCCTCTTGGAAAAGGTTGGCGCGGAAGTCGTCGTGGCCGAGGACGGGCAGATCGCCTTCGACAAGGCCACCGAAGCCGAAGAGGCCGGTCAACCGTTCGACGCCATCCTGATGGACATGCAAATGCCTGTTCTCGACGGATATGCCGCCACCGAGAAGCTTCGTTCGCAAGAC
>SDBT01016967.1_pt1 | contig 11515 bp, 10 predicted proteins | sample 2277101 | NCBI WGS metagenome assembly SDBT01 (sample SAMN10404973, study PRJNA504765) | marine sediment metagenome | isolation source: marine sediment core GS10_PC15, 103 cmbsf | place: Arctic Ocean: Southern Knipovich Ridge | collected 2010
TACTTGGTCCGGCAGTTTGTTTAACGCTGAAATAAACAGCCGCACCCTTTATTGGAGTCTTTACATATTCAGCTGCAGAAATTAGATCAAGCGAAAATACACTGCCTTTGGTACCAAACTGGGCTTCGAGAGCCTTATGATGTTTTCTATTAGAGGATGTTTTCCACTTTTCAAAAATGGCATCTAAATTCGGTGTTTTAACTTTCACGTCAGGCATATCAATCACAAAAATTATTTTTTTATTAGTATATTCTCATTAATATTCTTATTAAAAATTATTAATTATCTCTTATATAAGAATTTATAAATTTTTAAAAGAATATTATTTTAATAAAGAATCAGAAAAATTAAACATTGTTATAAAAAAATAATTGATGATCATGTCAGAAGAAGAAAAACAAGCTGCTCAATATTTCCATGATTGGATAAAGCAGGGCGGAGTTTCCCAATGGATACAGCATTTTTTAGATGCTGGCGATGAGGCAAAACTGAGAGAAATTAAAGGAATTTACGATAAAATTAAACAAGTTTTTGGTTTTTAATTATTAATTTTTATTTCATTTATCGTGGTTAATAAAAAATTTAACCGTGTAATTAATTGACTATTTCTACAAGAAGTTATTTTATTGTTCTCGATAAGAATCGCGATCATAAAAAGGAATTTAATGTATTTAATGTGAATTTCTATTATTTGAAATCATATAAAAACAGGGATTTGAATTTCACATTTATTAATAACCCATTTTTTATGGGAATTGTTATTTTTGGCCCTGATATTAAAAACAAAATACGACCATTAAAATTCACCAAAATACAAAAAGATGGTACTATAACACCAGTCAATCCAAAGCTATTTAAGAAATTTTTAATGGCAAGTGAGAGCAAATTTATCGCATTTTCAAGTGAAACTGACTCTAAAGAATTTAATCCAATAATGGAAATGCTAGAAAATTTTCAGTTTGATAAGGAAAAGATAAAAAAGTTAACATTTTGTAAATTGTGCTTAGATGATAATAAATTTACAATCTTAGATAAGAGTGTTAAAATCCAATCTTTCAAAAACCAGAAGATTTGCTCAGTCTGTGCATTAGATATAGTTTTAAGAGAAGCAAAGCTTAACGGTTTAATACCTACTGCTAAGCGAATCAGTCCAAAATTGAAGAATTTCTTTAATCATATGATTTTGAAATTTCAAAATGTGAGTAAAGTTTTATCAGCCCTTAAACCTGATTTTAACCCAGTTTTGAATAAGGAGATAACAATTTATGATATTGAGAAAAGTCCTCCAATAAGCAAAAAATATCTAAATCAACAAATAGAGGCTTTAGATATTCCTGCCGCTTTTAAAATCGTTTTAATTAATCAAAAAATTAGTACTCTTCTCCCAATTCAAGCCATAGCAGTTGAACATGGATTACTCTCCGAATCCGCAAACTTATTGATTATGGCGCCCACTTCGGGGGGGAAGACATTGGTAGGAGAATTAGCGGGTATCTCTCGAGCAATGAAGGAAAAGGGCAGAAAAATGTTATATTTAGTTCCAATTGTTGCACTGGCTAATATTAGGACCGAAGAATTCAAAGAAAAATATAAGCCCTTGAAACTTAAGGTAGTAAAAAAGATTGGTGAATCAATGTTCGATAAAAAAACACGGACAGATCTCAATAAATTGACAAATGCGGATGTAATTATAGCTACATATGAAGCCATTGATTACCTTTTAAGGAGTGGAAAAAAGGAAGTATTAGGAGATATTGGGACAATAATTATTGATGAAATACAGGTTTTAATAGACCCTGAGCGTGGATTTATTTTAGACGGAATAATTTCACGATTAAAAGTTCTCTATGAGTCTCAATTCCTATATTTAAGTGCAACTTTGGGAGAACCTAAACTCTTGGCAGAGAAGCTGGATTCCAAATTGGTTAGATACAATAATAGACCAGTCCCTATTGAGCGACATCTATTATTATGCCAAAATGAAGCGCAGAAACAACGATTTATATCAATGCTTGTCCGTTCTTCCTATTTCAAAAAGTCTAAATACGGTTTTAAAGGGCAATCTATAATATTTACAAATACTCGTAAAAAATGTGAGAGTTTAGCAACGTACTTGCAAGCTAAGAATATCAATGTAGAGCCCTACCATTCTGGTTTAACATTTAGTGAGAGGAAGGTTGTTGAAAATAAGTTTTTAACTCAAAAAATTACTGGCGTGGTAGCCACAGCAGCCTTGGCTGCAGGAGTAGACTTACCCGCTCGCCAAATAATTTTTGAATCTTTAGCAATGGGTATAAACTGGTTAACCGTTGCGGAATTTGAACAGATGATTGGAAGAGCAGGAAGATTAAAAAAACATGAGCGAGGTTACGCTTATGTTCTCGTGGAGCCAGGTAAGATTTACTCCCCTAAAATGAAGAATATAACTGAAGAGAACATGGCAATGAAGTTGTTAAATGGAAAGATTAAAGATTTCCAGCAAATTCCGCATGAATTTCGATCTCTTACTGAGTTATTAGCATTTATATCTATCTATAATGAAGGAGTTATAATAGATGAAATTATTCATTATTATGAGTTATTGATTAATAATGATTATGAAATAGGTCGATTCTTAAAGAAACTAAACAGATTGAATTTAATTAGCGTAAAAGAAGGGTCAATCTATAAGGCTACACGTTTGGGGCAAGCAATCTCTAAATCCTTCTTTTTAATCGATCTTTGCCTTGAAATTATCGAGATTTTAAAATTAAAAGAGAAACCAATAATTGAAATTGCCCTTGAGCTAAAACCTATTAAGAATATTTATTTATCTCGACGAATTGTAGCGGATTTGGCCAAAAATGTTAATATGCGGTATTTTAGTAATAATTTTTTCAGTGCAAGCGTCCTTTCTTTAATGAATGCAGAAAATATTAAAAAGAGAAAAAATTTTTCGCAAGAATTCATTAAGTTTATCTCAAAATGGGTAAGCCATATATTCAACTGTAAATGCAAAGACAATCCATATTGTGATTGTGGGAGATTAAACCTTGAAAAATTAATATTAAATTTAAAGGCAGAACAAAAATTTTCAATTGAAGAGATTTCTAAATATTTAGAAATGGAATTTGAGATAGTTATGTTCAAAGGAGATATTATAGACTATTTAGAAAATTTGATCTACACATTTGAGAGTATTAAGAATATTTCAGAGGGGATTTCTAATCTGGATTCCAATTATGTAAAAGAAATCTCAGAAATCCCCTTGATAATTTCAAACATAAAGAATTAAAGAATTAACAAATGTGATTGATAATTTAAAATAATTAAAAATATAAATTTTAATAGGGGTTTTTTACTTAAAAACTTAATAAGACGTAATTTAAAAAAATGCTTTATACAATCTTTCTTTACCATAGCGAATCTGGGTTATTATTGTTTGATAAAAACTTTCATGATGTAAGTTCTGGGAAAATGGAACTTTTTTCATCATTTTTCTCGGCTTTAAAATCATTTATTTCTGAAATGGTTCTAACAGGCTCCAAGGATTTAAAAAATATAGAATTGGGTGATTATACCGTATTGATTACTAATATTAGCAGTATTAAAGCAGATTTGGTGATTATCGGCGACAAAGATGATTTTAAGATGATAAATAAAATCATACCAAAAATGATTAAAATCCTTATGAAAAACCAAAAAACTTTTCTTGAGGGGGCTGGAAGAGATGATTTTGACGTATTAGATAAACCGATTTCAGAGTTTATATTTACCCAGAGAAAACTGGTTGGAGAGAAATCTTTAATTGAAAAACCGGAGAAAATTTTAAAGTCAATATGGGCTCACAAAAAAGATCTTTCTAGTCAAGAGATTGAGAATTTTAGTAAAAAAAAACTAACTTTAACAAATAAATTAGAAAATTCAATAAATATAAAAGAAAAATTAGCTATAAGTGAGCAATTAATTGAAATCACCGAAAAATTGAAAGATGATATGAGCTTTATAAAATGTCAGGAACGTATTAAATTTTATAATGATGAACTTAAAGATATTAAATTAAAATTAAAATATTATTTAGAAAGAATAAAAACTAATTTATCAGTAGCCATAAATGCATTGAGTAATAAACCGCTCAAAGAAGGAGACTTTAAGCAAGTTTATTTGAATTTATATTCCTTCAGTAATAAATTAAAAAATGTGAGTGAGAATTGGGAGATATATAAAGTCATGGCAAACCGAATGATTAATAAAGATGAGGTTACGATAGATGAGTTATCAGAAGCTATATCTTTTACACTTAAAATGAAAGATAACGTAGAAGATTATTTTGATTAGTTTGTAAATAATAATTTTTTGCTTATTTTATTTTGTGTGTATTTCAATATTATCATTATCTTCTATTTTATAATCTAATCCGACTTTTTTACGTGTTTGACGAGCGATTTTTCTAATAACCGTCGCATATTCAAATAAATTATAAAAGCTTTTATGGATTTTTAGAGCTACATCTTTAATAGTAGAATTGCTATCCATTATTAATGGTTTTTCAGCAACTATTCCCGCATTCATAGTAAAAACCTTGATTTTTTCCAAAAACTTCAAAATATCATCTCCAAAATCACGAGGAAAATTTTGTTTTTTAACACTTGTCCCTATTATTAACGGAAATTTTCTTAAGTACTCTCTTTTTAGCTTTTCAAATCCTATATTAGTTTGTGGCAGATCTCCTTTAGTAGCTATTATAATTGCTTTCTTATAAACTACAGAAGTAGTTAATGCATCTACAACGTTATCTAACGTTATTTTACCAGAGATTTTCACTATGGCATTTCGAATTCCATTTTCAAGAATAATTTCTTTTATTCTTTCAGTTAGTTCCGTTAATTTTTTATCATCTTTTGCTTCTTTTGTGAGGTAAAATACTTGAATTTTATTTGATCCCATCTTTTCAATAGTAATAGGAGGCGGAGGAATATTTAATCTAATATCAGAGAGATATAACTCATTCAATACGACATCCATTTGGGCTTTAAAATCCCTTGACAAATCAATACATAAGCATATTAAATCGCAGGATCTTAATTGAGCTAAAATTTCTTTACCATTTCCTACTCCTCGGCATGCATTTTTCATAAGAGACGGCATATCCACGATCTGAAAACGAATTTTTTTATACCTATATATTCCAATTTCAGGAAGAGCCGAGAATTTACCAATTTTATCCTTAGCAGCTCCAGTCAAATAATTTAAAAGTGAAGTTTTTCCTACTCCCGTTGTATGATAATCGCTTGTTAAAATAATTTGAAGCCCCTCTTTTTTAATTGAAAACGGGCTTTTTTTACCTGTACTTTTTAATCTTAACTTATGTTCTTCACTCTGGCGCCGTAATTTAGACAAACGAGATTTATTTAATGCAACTATCTTTTCTGTGCCTTTATGTTTAGGGACTAAAGAGAGAAATTCTTCTAAATTTTTTATCTTATCATCTAATGAATTGGCATCTAAATATTTTTGATATGCTGCGTTCGCTTCTGGACCGATATTTGAGCTCAAAATTTTATACCTGTTGAATAAAGAATTACAAAGATAAATAATTAATTTAAAATAAAGACTTAAATCTATCTTCTGTTTTCATTCTTAAATCACCGAGGATTAAATTAATTCTATCGTGGAATTTTCTAAAATATTTATCTTTTTTTGAAAAAATATCATGTAGTGAATACCGATTTAGAAAATTTTCTGTAATTTGCTTTAAAAGTCGTTTAACAATTTCAGCATCTGTTTCCTTTTCGATTATAGCAAAGGACAATAGAGGTTGTTTATTATCAACATCTACCCCGGGTAAAGAAACCATTTCACAGAAACAAACAAGTTTAAAGGAAGCTAAAGATACCACATTAATGTCATCGCCAAATACTTCTGTTGTAAAGCTTTCTAAGGCAGAAAGAAATCCAGCTCTTAAATTTGGGTCAAGAACGTCTGAGGAAGTATAATATTTAATCCCAATTATATTTCTATTTCCAATATTAATCCCAATCTCTAAGACCGTCAATATTTTTTAATCCTCCCTTTGACTGCCATAATTAGTCTAATTTAATCTAATATAAAATCAATTTTAATTTTGTGTTTTTTTTAAAAGATGGAATAATCCTAATTATTAATCATATGTTTAAAGTAATAATTTATTGATTTAATTTTAATTTATTTTACCCCCGGTCTGAATTTCATATGCAGTTAGTGTGTTTGAAATTAAAAAACATACTGTCATAGGTCCTACTCCTCCCGGTACAGGTGTTATATATCTACATTTTTCAAAAACACCTTCAAAATCAACATCCCCACATAACTTACCATCGACCCTATTAATTCCTACATCAATGATTATAGCTCCTTCTTCTTTTATTTTATCTTTTGTTATGAATTTAGGATGGCCTACTCCCACAACTAAAATATCTGCTTGTTTTATATAATGGTCGAGGTTAATTGTTGATGTATGGCACACAGATACGGTGGCATTCCTTTTTAAAAACATAAATATTAATGGTTTCCCTACGAGATTCGAACGATTTATTATTGTGACGTTTTTTCCTTTTAGATCTATGTTATAGGCATTTAATAATTTTATTATACCTTTCGGTGTACATGCAGCAAAAAGTTCGTTATAATCAAAAAGCTTTCCTTTGTTACATGGATGAAGTCCGTCCACATCCTTAATTGGAGATATTTTATCAATAAAGTCTGAAGTATATTCAGTTAAATCATTGGGAAGAGGCAATTGCAATAAAATTCCATTTACGCTATCGTCGTTATTAAGATCTTCAATTCTATTTAATAAATCTTCTCTAGAAATATTCTTATCCAACTTTAATATTAAAGATTCAATCCCAACTAAATTACACGTTTTATGTTTAATATTCACATAAACTTCGGATGCAGGATCTTCTCCTACTAAAATTGTAGTTAGTTTTGGTCTAATACCTGTTTTCTTAATGAATTTATTGATCTTTTGTTTTAATTCTAAGTTTAATTTAGTAGCTAATTTTTTCCCATCAAGAATTTTTTCCATCTGCACCACAATTTAACTACGTTGATTATTTTTAAGTTATAATTAAAATAATGAATTTTTCTAAAAATCAAAGAAATATATTAAATTTTATATTCTTCTTTTTCTCCAGATGATTACAGCTGATATCGCTGCTGCTCCAAGAATACTTAGTATTATAACAAATATCGCCCAGTCGATCCAGATAAACTCTAACATAAAAACTTTTTCTTCTAATACGGGGGATTCTATTCCGTCAATTATCATTATGGTTTTATAGGCAAAGTATGAAGTAGTTACTGATGAGGATTTTTGTTCATATCCGTCGCTATTGTCAGAAAACCCTCCATCTTTAAAATTTTGGCGATTTTTTACCCAATTTAGAGTCAAATCTTCATCTTCAAATTCTTCATTATCGATTAATGAAATCCCCTTAATACAATAATATGTACTACTGAGTAGAGCATTTTTTGCATCAAAATCAGGCAGATATCCTCCATAATTATCTTCATCACTCTCATCATCTACGTAAAAGGAATTAAGGTAATCTATCGTTCCTCCCTTATTCGGAAGATCATCAACATCATATACTTCTTCGAAAATTACAATAGCATAAAAAGTATTAATGATTGTTGAAGGTAATGTAGTATTGCCTCCAAATCCTCCATCAGCATTTATGCAAGATTTTATCCATTCTTTATGTGAGTTTGTATTAGGAATTGGTGCTTCCATAAGTTCATAAATCATCATTGCAAAATATGTGAATGGAATACTCGCTGAGGATGGACCAAAGCCGTTACCACTCTGATCAGAAGCATCAAGGTAATTTCTAAGATCAATTTCTAAAGTTGAACTTATTTCATAATCCGAATCGAGCTGTTCAAAGAGAACAAGTGATTTTAAATAATAGTATAGACCATAAATATCAATCTGTCCAGAAGAAAATTGAGATTTAGCTTTGTCTTCCAAATATTCTTGAAGATCAGTTGTGTTAACTTCATGCTCTATTTCCCCAAGCCAATCTTTAGTTTCTAACATTTGATAATGATCAAGTATCTCTAAAGCATAGGCTGTAGCCTCGGATGAAATTTTATCATCACTCTCTTTCGAATTTGAGAAACCTTCGTCATCTCTTTCGGCATCTAGTAGGAATTCAGTTAAATAAGTTTTTCTTTGCTTACCTAAAGCAAAAGGAACAATACTAAATGAAATTATAACCATTAATAAGAGTATTGTTATAATTTTAATCTTCGAAATTTTCAACAAGAAATCCTCAATCGAATTATTTTTATTTTTTTAAATTCAACTTGAAATTAAAAATTATCGAAAATAGTTAGGAAATCAGCTGAATTTTTAATATTTTAAACACAAAGATTAATACCATTTAAAAATAGATGAAAAAAATTATCTTAATAAATTAGCTACCTGAAAACTTCGCTTATATCAGTATTTAATATCGCAGGATTAGCTTGAAACTGATCGTATGTAATAAGTAACCCTTGAAAACTGTAAAGACTGCCCAAAATCGCAGCTCCATTAAAAATTGCATACAACAAATTATCTGGAACAAAAAATCTGATAACATCATCAGATACAGTGCTCTCTACAAATTCCTTTGCCATAGGAGCATGATTTGGCATAGTAGCGTGATCTATTTTAGAGATATCTTTTCCACAGTAAGGACAAAAAACGGAACTCTCGTCTTTTAAATCTTTTTTACAATAAGGACAGAAACCTTTGATAGTTTTAATGCTTTTCATTTCTTGGCTTCCTCTGAGTTCTAAAGAAATTTTAGGTACTCCCATACTGACCCCACAAGAAGGACAATTTTCTATTCCTTCATACAGGTCTACTAAAACACCACAAGAAGGACAATTATCTTGGGATTTCTGAGAACTTTGAATTACTTCGAGAGATTTTGTTAGAATATTAGCCTCCGACGTTTCTACTTTAATTTTAGGAATAGTTCCGAGTTGAGGTAGAAGTAAGTTAAGCTCTTGTTTCAATCTCTCTTCGAATCCACTATAAGATAAATTTCCCCCCGAAAAGACGATGTGTCCAAGTAGTTCACCCCAATATTCATTGCTTAACAATTGTAAACTATATATAACTGCTTGAGGGATATTCATTATATTATAACCCAGCATTGTTGGCTGAAACATCACTTCTGGAGCTTCGTATAAAATTCTATTTGGGATTTCTTTAACTGATCCATCAGGCATGGGATATATTAATTTATCACCATGCATGGGAGGATTGTTTGGATCTAAGACGAAATAACAATTTTTTTCTTTTATTTCTTTGAGTATTTCTTCAGCAGCAGAGGATTCTATATTTATACCTTCTCTCATTAGAAGGGACTTAAGATTATGATTAACATCCATTCCTGAGAGTAATAGTTTTTGAACTGCTTGATGTTGAATTTGACCATTTATTATGGGTACAATCCAAGTTATACCATCCCCACTTTCTATTACTAATCCAGTTGTCAGACCAACAGAAAAGCTTGATAGCAGTGGAGAAGGCATCATTATTAATGAATTTACCTTATGAGTTTCAAACAATAATCTGGCTATATATTCTTTCGTTTCTCCCGGTATAAAAGGATGTTCAGCATAGATAATTGGATAATTTGAAAGGTTTTCAATCCTAAGTAAATTATAAAAAATATGATTTAAGATCTCATAATATTCCTCCCAGTGCATAATTGTACCTCTCTGTATTGGATATTTTACTTTAAGAACGCCTCGCATTTTCATCGCATCATTTCCAACATACATAGAACGCTTTCCTCCTACATCACCCATTACTGCTTGATACTTCTCTGAACCGGTTATACAAGGGAATATAAAACGAGGTCCAGATTCTCCAGCAAAACCAACTTTTACGTAGGCACTACCGATATCCAATACTATAGGTGTTCCTGCCAAGGGTAAAGCCATTTATACTCAAATTTTATATTTTTTTTATATAGTTAATGATCTTAAAAGTAATAAGGTTTTTCTTAAATAAATTTATTTTAATTGCATTTTGTTTAAATACATTTATTCTAAAAATTGATGCATTTTTACTTTAAATACTCAAGTAGCTTTTTCAATATTCCTTGTTCTAACATTAAACCGATTAATTCGCCACTCTCATTTACTACGGGTAATCGTTCAATGTCGAATTCAAAAAATTTCATTAAAGCATCTTTAAGTGTATTATTTTTCTGAAGAACAATTGGTTCGGCAGTCATTAAATCTTTTACAGTTGTATAATTAGAATCTAATGAAACTGCGAACCTTGCTAATCTAATATCTCTTTGGGTAATAATTCCTATTAGTTTTCTATTTTTTCCATTATTGACAACAGGAAGTCCATTAATTTTTTTTTTAAGCATTAATAACTCGGTTGCGCTAATTTTTTCATCAGGAGTTGTAAAGAGTGGATCTAAAACCATTAGATCTAAGACTTTTATCTCGCTAAGTTGCTTTAGTTTGTCTTCACCCATTCTCAAACCCTACTAATTTGTTTTATTAAAATATGTTTAAATTTTAAAAAATCTTAAAGAAAATAATCAATATTAAAATTAAAATGTATTTCTAATTTCATCCTTCAATGCCTTATAAAATTTTAAAAGATATTGTTTTTTTAGCAAAGTGATAATAAGAACAGAATAACCCGAAATTGTAAACAGCTTATCAGAAATGGAAAAAACAAAAAATAGAAAGGTAATAAATTTAAGGTATTAGCATAGATTAGCAAAAATGTAATGCGAAAAGAACAAATTAGTAAAATAAAATGTGTTTATTATGTAAACTTCACCGTTTTATTTAGCTTTTTTTCAATATTTCTAATTTCTGCTTTCAAACTCTTATAAAATTTTAAAAGATATCGCCCCCACTCATTTAATTTAATAAATCCCCCTCCTCCACTACCTCCTTTACCAGTAATAACAGGTGATTTACCCGTTCGTTTCTCAATTCTTTTTAATATATTCCATGCATATTTATAAGAATAATTACATTCTTTTGCTGCTTGAGTCAAACTACCTCCTTCATTATTTTCAATATGGTTTAATAAATCCGCCCAACCTGAACCTAATATGCTCGTTTTTTCAAATTCTATCCAAATTTTTATACCAAATCTAACTTTAGATTTAAGTTCATTAATGTCGGGTTCTCTAGACATAATTATTTTCGATTATGTGAATATTTAATATTTTAATGACGTTAAAAGGTAAAACATTAAAATTTGGGTATAACACCTTTTAGGTGATCATCGAATTTAAGTTTTTACTCGTAGCCGCTTAGAACGGTTTGAATGAGAATTCGCTTGCCTTCAGGGATTCTATACCCTATTTTTTTCTTTTTATTATTTTTCATTAAAAATTTATATAAGGGGCGCCCCGCAAGATTCGTAAATGGGATATATCCATATTCCACGAGGAACGCATGTAGCGTAAATAATTTATGCCCATATTCTTTATCTCTCTGTTTTCTTCTTGCC
>SDBT01016968.1_pt1 | contig 11515 bp, 4 predicted proteins | sample 2277101 | NCBI WGS metagenome assembly SDBT01 (sample SAMN10404973, study PRJNA504765) | marine sediment metagenome | isolation source: marine sediment core GS10_PC15, 103 cmbsf | place: Arctic Ocean: Southern Knipovich Ridge | collected 2010
TATCGGTTCCGACATCCGAAGCCGTGTCGTAAAGATCCTTAATGTCAGGGGCGGACAGACCGGTGTTAAAAACTTTAACCTCATCCAATACACCTTTAAAATTATAATTAGAGTTGGTTGGCAAAGCCTGACCCATTGTCATATCTATCGAAGTTGGTAAGATGTTGCCGGACCAGGTAGAAGCGGCATCCAATTCACCGTTTATATAAATTTCAAATTTAACTCCGTCATACAGGGCAGCAATATGATAAAATTTATCCACAACAAATTTGGTTTTGGAATCGAGATCTTTGATACCATCGGTTGTTTTTACTGTCCAGCGCATCCCGTTATTTGTGATTGAAAGTTTCCAGCGGTTTTCCCAGTTGCCATGGGACAGGGGGTAAGCTTCACGGTTGTAGAGCGCGCCGATTTTCATATCAAAAGTTACAGTTATGCCGGCTGAAAAATTGAGACTTGGAAAACTCGGGATACGAATGCCGTTTTCTATACCATCAAAAAACCAGGCGCTATTAGAATTACCAAAACGATCTTCAGTCAGGCTGCCGCCGGCTGCAGAACCATGGTTGTCAAATCCGCTTTCATCGTCAATATTTCCGTTAAACGGATAATAAGCGACTAATTTTCCCACTGCGATTCCCAGGCTGTCAATTGTTTTGCCACCCCGACCATCTGTTACTGTACAAAAAACAGTGTAATATCCGGGATTTTGAGGGGCTGTCCAGGTGACCGTGTTCCCTGAGCCGCTGAAGGCGCCAAAATCTGACTGCCACAAAAAAGTTAATGAATCTCCGTCAAGATCATCAGCCTGGCAATTTAAATTTGCTGTTTCTCCTGTTTCCAGCTGACCAGGATTGGAAAACAGGTTATTAATCTGAGGATTATAATTGTCTATTACTGTAATTGCGGTACTATCACTTACTTGATTACCAGATCCATCATCTACACTACAGAAGACAAAAAAGGTGCCGGCAAAATCCGGTGCTATCCAATTGACAGCTGCACCACCGCCGGAAAAACTGCCTGCTGATGCTTGCCAATTAAAAAAAAGGCTGTCTTTATCTTTATCTTCTGCACTGCAATAAATTATTACTTCATTTCCTTTCATAATGGTAGCCGGTATCGGGGTCAAGCTTTTGATCCTCGGCGGATAATTTTGCAGTGGTTGTCCCGAACTGTAATCAACAATAACATCATCGACTAACATTTTACCTGAATTATAAACGACTGTTCCCCCGGCTGGTACAACCACCAATAAAACCGCCTGATCAGCCGGAATATTAAATGAGGTAATCCCGCTAACAGCAGACTGTAAAAATTGATTAGAGACGCCATCATATAGATCAAAAACCGAGGCTCCGACATCGATAATAACATTTTTTTGTTCAGCAAAAGGATTAAAATACAAATAAGTTGGATAACTGTTATCCGGAAAATAGTCTGTTTTCCTGACATCCAGCCGGAGGATTTTTTCCACATTAGTAGTATCAATAATGCCGCCAAAGATGCCGACATGGGAGGAGCTGTATAATGCCAGATTTGTTGCTCCCCAACCACCGTTAATTGCATCACCGGTGGCATAAGGACTAATACCTGAAAACTGAGCATGTTCACGGAGTGCTTCATGTGCAATATAGGAATTGGGATCATATAAAAATGACCAGCTCTCACTGTCCTGATTATTCGCCGGTAAATAACCGGAATAAAACAGGCGTGAAGCATTGGTTATGTTCAGCACCCATTTCCCCATCGCCCGGGCAAACCGGTCTTCATAGCGCACCATCGGCAGCAGAGCGCCGACATGCTGAAATCCGTTCATAATGAAGGCATAACCGGAAGAACCGGCCTCACCTAAAAGGCCATAACAATCATAACCGCCCCAATTCCCCAGGACGGCACCCCAATTACGAACATTTCCGCTAACCTCAAAACAATAGTTCAGCATTTTTTCAACATCATAGTTGGTGCCCAACTCAGCGTTCATTCTTGCCGCTGTATAAACGCCATAAGGAAGCTGGAGTTCATATGCCGGATTACTGTTTAGTCCACTCAAAAATTCCAATGCCCACTCCGCACCTATTCGATATTTACTGTTTTCTGTTTTGACAAAAGCGTTATAAAGGATCCAGGCTAGAGCTCCGGCGGCTTCGGGTTGCTTCACACCGGAGTCAAGCGGCGACATACTGGAAAGTTTCCAGGCCCGATAATTCATTTGGGGTTTTCGCCATGGAGTGGTGCTGCCACCCATTTTTTTAACTGCCTCGAGCCAGCGATCGGCAACTGTAGTGAATTGATAATCAAAATCACCGGTATGCGGGTAAAGATAATACAATTGATAAAAAAACACATTGGGCATGGTATCGTACCACCAATCACTGCCACTGGCAGAAACAGGACTATTTAGATAGACATTTTCTTCGGGCCGGCGATTAAAAAATTCCTCACACATCAGCACCCAATTATAGCCGTTTTGATCACTTTTGTTTATTCCTGACAGGGTTGCACCAATTACCGCCGGTAAAACATTGATTGCTTCAGCGGAATTTGGGAAAGATGTCCCCACTACCGTATGTACTCCAAAGCTGTTATGATCCGGATAATTCACACTACTGTTATTAATCCAGACCAGGGGAAGATATTGTCCGGTCCCATTCAGATCAAAAATCAGAGAATCATAACCTGCTGCCACCTGCCGCCAATTTCGCATCTGAAAGGGAGCGGGTATATTCGGCATCAGTTCGATTCTTGGAATGGTGATTTGCTGGCCCAAAAGGGACTCCAAACCCCCGAAAGTAAATATCACAATAAACACACAGATGGTTAATGTTACGTAGTTATCTTGAAGTATCATTTACGGTTTTGATTTATCCAGTTGATCCTGTTAATCCTGTCCGGTTTTTGATTTTATTTCTTTACGTTTCACCTTTGCCCCCGGGGTTCACACCCCGGGCTACGCGCTGTCGCCCCGTCGGGGCTGGTGGTTTTGATTTTATCTCTTTACCTTTCACGTTTCACGTTTCACGGCTCACGTCTCACGGCCTCTCTAAAACCACGCACGCCATTCCCAATCGATGGTCGGATGCAGCGGACGTGGTAATATACCTCCGGTTTTCACCGAATAGACATCAATGGCTTTAGGTTCATTGCTTACATCTACATAAATATCAGCTAACAATTCCTCGTTTATGGTAATTTTATACTTCTGTTTTAACTTTAAAATCCGGCGATACATTTTTGCCATATACTCCTGTTTTCGAAAATCAGACCGGACATTGTTTTTTGCTTTGTCAAAAGGTATGATTTTACCATCAGCGTTTTTAAAAGTATGAATGTTTTTTTTGTAATGGGCCATTAGCTGTCCGTCATCGACTTTTATTGAAGCTGAAATATCGGCCTTAACCGCAGAAAAGATTATCTTGTGTTCCCACCATTTTTGCTGCTTTTTGACAATCTCCCGATTAGTTAATCCGCGCTCATCAGCCTTTTGAATCAATAATTTGTCCCGGAGCATCTGCCAGATTGTTTGCTGGAGTGAAACAAAAAAATTCTGTTTTGAGCTGGTGTTAAAATTAAAATAATTTTTTCTATCGTCATACCATTGGATAAAATCACCCAGGGAAACAGCTCCGGTTTTATATTTTACCAATTTCTGATCCCGGTATTTTTTTATATTCAGGATGCCGGGATTTTCGGATTTTAATTTTGTCCCTTTAATCAAATCAAATTCCGTATATTTTTTTGCCGGTAAAATATTTTGGCCGATGAAAGCTTGCAGAACATTAAAACTGTTTCTTATTATTGTTGGTTCTTGTGCCGACATCAGATTTTCCACATATAAATCCGACAATTTTTCTGACCTGTTTTTCCTGATCAACCTGGTCATATTTTCTTTTCTTTTAGTCAAGTCGGATTCCGTGATAATAACATTTGTCCAATTATTTACAACTTTAATTATATACCAGCCATCATCAACAAGAACCGGTGCTGAACATTTTGTCGTTTTTAACGAATCTACAATCCGAAACAATTGAGGATTATTGATCGAAAGTTTAAATTTTGTGGTTTCAAGGAAACGATCATCAAAGGAAACCGAATCGCTTATTTGCCGGCTGAACAAACTATCAAAAGGGACACCATTATCCAGCCATATTTTTTGCCGGGATATCTCCTCAAATGATTTGGTAAATAGCCATTTTAAGGTGAGATTTTGGCGATCTGCTTCGATTGCATCAAAAATTTCCTCTTCCGGAACAAAAACTTTTGACAAAACATCATCTTTATATAGTTCTTCGGTAATCAGATCGCCTTCAATCTCTTTTAATGTTCTTCTTACTTGGGGAGAGTTGTGCAATCCTTGTGTATAACCATCCAGGGCTAACAGTTTTTCATAAATCATCACATTTAGATATCTTTTTTTGGAATTATCACTGCGTTTAAAAAAGGCGGGGCCAAATTCATAATTCAGAAAAAATTCTTCAACGGTAATATCGAGCTTTCCCACCTCAGCGATTACGGCAGCCGGATTGTTCGAGCCAAAATAAACCGGCCTGTTAGCGGGAGACTCAGGATTCTGAGCTTCGGCAAGCTGAATATTTATAAAAACTATCAGGGCAGCAAGCCCAATAAAATGAGGATGTTTAAAACCTGAATAATTCATGAAATTGATAATTCCTCGATAAAGCTAAAAAGAATATTGCCTCTTTAGCAGAGTGTAGCAAAGCGCGTAAAATTTCACGGCACCTGCCCGTTCGTTTGTTGGCGGGAAGAGTCTATCATCAAGCTAGCTCGAAGTAGATTCTTCCCTCCAGTGGGCGGGCAGGCAGTCGCTCTGCTCTTTCAGAATGACAATTTTGTACTTTTATTCCGAATTCTGATTCAAAAACTTACACCCAAAGAAAACATTTGGATATTCTCCAGCCTTCCCAGGTTTCGAAAAGCATAGTCAAATTTGATTATAGCCGCAGTGAAAAGCATGTTGCTGGTAGCTCCGATCCCAAAGGATAATCCGCCCTCGGCCTGATCCAAAAAAAGAGAATTATAACCTCCACGCAGGAAAAAATATTCTTTAATGGAAATTTCCGATCCGATATTAAGGCTTTCATAATTATCACTTGGGAAAAGGGCATCAACAGCAATAATCCAGCGATAGTTTTCCTGTTTATAAATCTCTGTTGAGAGGCCAAACTGCATAAGCAGAGGCAGATCCCAGGAATCCATTTCTATGTTGGTAGGGATTCTGCCATTTGAACCCAATTTTGTATCATCAATTCTGTCAAAGCGCCTTGCGTCCCTGCCGCTTAACTTCATAGAAGTGCCAAAATTTGATATTGAGGCGCCGATAGTCATACCGTTAAACAGATCGGTACGAAAAATTGTGCCAATATCGATGGCGAAGGCATTAGAAGACATATGCCAGATTTTTTGCTGAATGTATTTTCCGGTGATTCCGATGGCAAACCGGTCGGTTAATTTTCGGGCATAGGACATTCCTACCGCAAGATCACCGGCGCTGAAAAATTCTCCGGTACCGTCCGGTTTTTCTACAGTCCGAACTTTCATATCATCCATAGATAGTGAGGTGATACTGAATCCAAGCCGGCCGTATGAATCTAAATTTAAGATTACGGCTGCAAAATCAAAACTGGTTCCGGCGATCCATTCCGTGTGTAAACCCACAACTTCATTCCGTTCTAGTTTGGTTATCCCGGCAGCATTCCAATAAAGTGCTGTGGCATCATTGGCGATGCTTACAAAAGCTCCGCCCATCCCCACTGAAGCCGCACCAACAGGAATTTTTAAAAATGCAGCGGCGGAGGTGCCGACTTTGGAAACATTATTTGTTTGATCCTGTCCCCAACAAATTCCCGGGACAACGATCAGAAATGTCAATAATATTGTTTTCCTGTTCATAAAAACCTCAAACAAATTTATTAAACCGTATTTTCATTTGACAATGGCAAATCTGCCGATTTTTTCACCGATACCGGGGGCATCCACATGGTATGCATAGACCCCGAAGGCAATATTCATTCCGTCACGGGAGATCAGGTCCCAGGCTTCCTGTCCGTTTGATATGGCAGCATCATGTTGAATAGTGTCCACCAGGCTTCCACTCATAGTATAGATCCTGATTGTGCATTTTTGCGGAAGATTGATAAAATATAATCTTCGTTCTCCCCGGCCGACGGTGGAACTGTTCGGTTCCCAGGATGCGGCGCCAACGTATGGATTGGGGACTACTGCGATAAGGTCCAGGTCTGATTCCGCTTTAGTGCGGTCAAATCCCGGCGCCTTTGTAGTGAATTGAAAATATTCATCACTTCGGAAAGGTTTTTTAATAATTATTTGGTAAACATCACCTTCCTGAGGAGGTTGCTGTTGTGATTCCTCAATGGTTGTATCGGTTATGAAGGTAAGGGACCAGCTTTTAAAGGATTTTGGAAAAGTTGTTGCCGGGAGTCCGGCAGAATCTCCCGCCACAATAAAAATTGCATCACCGCCATTAAACAGGGAATCTTTATTATTGTCTCGAAAAATAAATTGAACATGGTCGATATCTTCAGTGATATTTTTTATCACTATATTCGAGCTTTGAGGCTTGCTGAACGAAGTTGCCGGAAAGCTCAGATCTCCTTGTCCTTCCGCCATAAATGTGACCTCGAAATCGGCTGGATAATTGAGCCGTCTGGTACCGTAAGCAGCAACATAGTTTGCATTAAAACCAACCTGATCTATATAAGTTGTCCCACCACCTTCTTTCCAGCCGGTTTTAGAATAATCAACAACCGTAGAAGGATCATTTTTTATATTAATGGAAAAACCGTCTACAGCGATGGTTTGTTCATCATTGCCCAGTAATAAAGTTGATTTAATCAGAGTATCCATTTCGGTATAATCGAGCAGACGGTATGATGGATTCGGATCATTATGAAAGGCCGAATAATTTTCAAATTCAAGCCGATAGATATGGTTATCCATCAGTGAATCAGGTTCCAAGATATCGATAGAGACCGTTCCGGTACCGGGTCCGTCATGTGGAAGGCGTTGGACTTCAGCAGCTATATAACCTGCTGCCGGGGCATGGGGAGTGACAACCGCGGTATTAATATCAGTTTTAATGATCCTGCCGTTGACATCTACTTTAATAATACTGGAGCACTCGGAGGGTGAAATTCCTAAAAATTCACCTTCAACGGTAGTTGTGGTAAATCCCTGATCATAGGAAACAACGGCATAATAATAAGTTTGTCCGTTCTCAACCGTCGAATCTATGAAGGAATGTCTTAAACCTGTATCGGTGCCCAGATCAAACATGGCGCCTTGAACATGGATGGGGTGCAGTCCTGTCACGCCATCAATGAGGTCAAATTGTGCCAACGGTTTACGAAAAGTAACTTTTCCATAGGCATCGGTTATCACCTTATTTTCCAAAAAAGTCGGTTCGGTACTTCGATAAATGCGGTAACCCTCGAAATTAAACTTTTGTAAAAAAGCGTCAAATGTTCTTTCGGCACGGCTGTCCCAATAGAGGGTTACCCTCCCGTCACCGGCCACACTGTTTACTATCGGTTTTTCGGGTGGTTTGGCAAAACGATAATTAGCGTTATAAATCTGCTGAACTGTTCTTTTTCTGCGAAACAGATCTTCATTGTCCAGACCAAAGATTAATGACATGGAAAACCGCTCGGTTTCTCCGGTTTCAAAACCGTATGTATCCCTGCCGTTAAGATGGAAGAGATAACTGGAGAAAAAATTAACCAGGTTCACCCCGATCAATTGTTTACCGTGGGGTTCCGGAAGGGCCGAGAGGGCCTGCCAATTTTGCTCATCATTATCCAGATCATAAGGTGTATGGGCGGGAAAGATCAAAAATCCGGTTAAACCAAGTTGGTCGGATTCATTTTTATCCAAAATACCAAAATTAGGTTCTCCCTGATCCGGCCGGCCGTTGGCTTCGCTGCCATCGGGATCCGGTCCGGTATATTCTCCGCTCAAAGGTCCGATTCCATCTGAACCGACATCATCATATAAAGGTTCTTCTTCATCCCACTCGCCATTTTCGTTAGCATCAAAAAATGATTTCCAATCGGCGTTCTCATCAGCATCCCAGTGGGGCCGCCAGGAATAATTATAAAATTTAAGGAAATTGATAGTGTCCTGAAAAACATCGACCAAAAAAGGATCTTCGGAGGGATTGTTGATAAAATTCACCGCTTCATTATCACGGCGTTCGTCGGTGAGTCCGTCGGTATCATTATCTCTAAAATCATCCGAGATACCGGGACTTTCAAGAAATGCATAACCTGCCCGTCCAACCGGACTCCAATGACCAGGACTCCCGAAACTAACCGTCGACCAGGCATAAGATATATCAAATAGTTCATTGTAATCGCCGGCATTGTTGGAAGAATTATTATGCCCGCCGATACCCCAGTCGATATATTGTCCGAACAGGGTTTTTTCATAATCTGTTGTACTCATGTTGGTAATTTCATAAAACCAAAAAATAACATCTTCAGCTAAGACATGGACCCATTGAAAGCCACGTGCGCGGACCTGCATACCCAATCCGCCCCGGGTCGAATCTTCTGCATCCGGGAAAAAACTATGATTTAACAGATATTCCCGGTCTTCATTGTCATCAAAAACAAAATAAGTTTCCAGGTTGGCATTTTCTTCTCCTTTGCCAAAAAAACCGTTCCAGGCACCGTCCCAGTCATCAGGCCGGTCCGGCCAGCTATCGGGCCAGGTATCTTTATTATCTTCCCCACTCATCGCCGGTCTGGATTGATAAGGATTAAAATAACCTGGAAGCGCCCACCAGCCATAAGTAACTCCGGTAGCCGGATTGTGGCGGGTATATTCATAATAATTGGTTTCCAGGGGATGAATGATATTTCCGAAGGGGTCTTCTGTTTCAGCTTGAACTATAATTGCCACTCCATCCACATAAGTTTGAGGCGGATTTGTTCCTTTTGGCCAGACACCACTTACATTTGGTTCATTCTGCCAATCCGCCACCTCACCCATATTATAGTAAACGGTTTCAACCAGATTACCATTCATGAAACCTTTTCTATTATTATTATGGTTGCCTTTATTCTTGTCCACAAGTCTTTGGGCATTAGAATCATTTGGAAAAATTCCCAAAATAAAGACAACATATAAACAGAAGATTATTCTGTTAGTAAAAACGTCTCGAAACACTTTTAGCACCTCCACATTTAAGTGAAAGAAATTAAAACGAATACGAAAATCCTGCTATTATTTGACGCGGCGAAGAATAATAATCGGGCCGGGTAAAAAACTCTTTTAAGGTATTAACCCCTCTCGGTGATTCCTGAGCTCTGGTTAAATCCAGTGTATAACCGGCTCTTCCGGTATCTGTGAACACCTCAATTTCATTTTGTGAATCGAATAGATTGTAGACTTTGACAAAGGCCGAAAATTTCTGATTAAAAAATTGCAGGTGTTTGGTCAGATACAGATCAACATTAAAGAATGCCGGTCTTTTATCGCTGTTTTCCAATCCGGTTCTCTGATCTTCCACAGATGGAGTGTAAGGGAGTCCTGAACCAAGTTTACCGATAAAACTGGCGATATAATTTCCCGGAGTTCCTAAAGTCACCGAAAAATTTAAGGAATGGGTTCTGTCCCAATCCAGGAACACAAGCTGTTTATTGCCGGCAATCGGAGGATTTGCCTGTGCCTTATTAAACTCGTCATTAGGATCGGAGGCATTTCCTTTGGCGATTTGATAGGTATAATCAATGTTGGCTCCGAATCCGTCTCGCAGCCGTTTTTCAAAGGAAATGGTAAATCCCCGAACCGCGCCATAATCACGATTAATATATTTGCCGAATTTTTTGAACTCATTTTTTATATTAATTTGCTGGCCGAGAAGATTACGGATGTCTTTATAATATGCTGTAACTGTCATCCCCATCCCGGGTGTCAATTCCTGCTGCAGACCAATTTCATAAATATTGGTCCGCTGAGGTTCCAGATCGGCATTGCCGATAGTATTTCCGATAAAATCAGGAAAACTGCCGGTCAGCGGAATTCGAAAATTTGGATTTCGGTACAGAAATTCAAATGCCGGAATTTGGAAAAAGTGACCGTATGAAATATGAATCGCTCCACGATCCGACATTGGATATGACAGACCGATCCGGGGACTCACTTGATATTTTTCCCTGGCATCAGTAAACAGAGAATCGGGAAAAGGCGGTTGTAAATCATCTAACAGTGCAATTCTATTCGGATCATTTAGGGTTTTTCCATCCGGTTGGAAATAATCAAAACGCAGGCCAAAATTAACAATCAGATAATCCAGTTCAATTTTGTCCTGAAGATAAAGTGCAAATTGGTAAGGGTTGTTTTTATATGTATTATAATTAAATGCGCCCTGTATGGGCAAAAAACGTTCAAAACCGATAAAGTTACCGGTATTATCATAAACCGGATCTATATTTATTTGGAAATCTTTATATTCCAGACTATGTGACTGCAATTCTATCCCGATTTTGATCATGTGAACCTTTGTGATTTGAGAAGTTAAATCAATTTTCCCGGTAATGGTGTTGGTTTTATGAAAAAAGTGCCAGTTTTCGGTCCCGGCGGTCAAAAAGGCATTACCGCTAACCAATCTTTTAAATTCCGGATGAGCATAATTTGGATCCAGGGGATCTTCAAAAACGTGCCTTTTGGCGTCAGTAATAAATGAGGAAACTTTAAAATCCAAAAACGCAGACCGGCTGACTATATGAGTATAACTCATACTTCCCAAAAAGCCTTTTTTAAAACGAGAATAATCACCGTCAGGATTTAGTTGATAATTATGGTCATAATCACGGTAATCACGGTTTTGATACAAACCGTTTAATACCAGCCATTTTGCGGTTCCTACCTTTATATAGAGTTTTCCCTGGAAGCTTGTCCTTTTTGAATAGTTCATCGCCACAAATTTGTTATCACCGGTAGCGCCGATGATCCAGTCATTTGGGTCATTGGCTGAAAAATTTGAAAAATCCTGGGTGTTAAAAATTCTTTGTCCATAAATACTGCCCTGGTCATTGAGATATTTCCCGGAAACAAGAAATTTTAATATCCCTTTCGATCCCGGAACCGGCCCGCTTAAACTGCCCTGAATATTATAAACGTCCCAAGGACTAATATTGCCGATGTTTTGAAAGAGTTCCTTACGTTTAGAAAAATAGTCACCTGAATATAATGAGATATCTCCCTGGTAGAATTTTTCGGGGTTTTGGTCACCTGATTCACAACACCGGAAAGGGCTTCGCCGTATTCGGCGTTAAAGGTTCCGCTTAAAATTTGAATTTCCTGAATAGTATTCACTTCCGCTTCCATGGAAAAATCACCGGAAAAAACATCATTTACGGCAATACCATCGATGAGATATTTTACCTCATTTTTTCGTCCGCCGCGGAAATGGCCATTTACAACACCAGCCTGGAGATCGATCACTGCGGCTATATCCTCAACCGGCAGGACG
>SDBT01016969.1_pt1 | contig 11514 bp, 25 predicted proteins | sample 2277101 | NCBI WGS metagenome assembly SDBT01 (sample SAMN10404973, study PRJNA504765) | marine sediment metagenome | isolation source: marine sediment core GS10_PC15, 103 cmbsf | place: Arctic Ocean: Southern Knipovich Ridge | collected 2010
CCTATGGGACTGGTTGCGAACTCAGAGGCAAGGACAGAATGGAAAAGGAGTAATAACAATGAACATGAAGTTACACAAAACAAAACGAGTAACAATAACGGGGTCAAATTTCGCCGCTGCCAATCTATGTTTGGCTTTCAGCGATGAAAATGGCGATCAACACAAACTCGATATGCCTATCGATGCAATGCTCACGCTTGGCGGCCTAATGATGGAAGTGGCCCACAGGCGACAACTGGCATTGGCGTCAAGGGACAATTAAGAGGCAAGGACAGGCGAAAGGGGTAAGTAATGGGATATAAGAAAGGCGGCGAATAGATGAATGCGGACGCAGTAATGGCTGAGCGTTTCGTGCACCTGGCCACAACCAGGACAACCCGTCGCGGCAATAAATATCTGCTGCCCCCAGATCACAAAGACACTCGCTGGGGCTTGCAGCATTTCGGGGGCGTAGAAGCGATAACGGACAAGCGAGCAGAGAAACTTCTGGACAAAATGGAAAAATGGCAGGCAGAATAAAGGAGCAAGTAATGGCAAAGTACAAAAACATTCAAGAATTGGCAAACGCATTTAAGGCCGGAGAATTGAAAGATTGGGTTCTCGTGGTGGACAATGACAGCACACACTTGGATTGGAGGGGCAAATGTCCTGCCGAGCCAGGTTCGGAGGCGTCGGAAGATTTCGAGGACGATAAATATGAGGAAGGCAAAAAGCTATGGGACTCACCTGATGTTTACATACTCGATCAAGCTTTGACGGCGGCAGGTATCCCAAACGAGGGGGTGTGAGTCTTATGGGAACAAAGATAACATGGGCGGAACGAATAAATATGTTGTCAATCAATCCCGACGCCGCTAATCGGGACGACATTGCAAGGTTGGCTTCGGAATTGGGACAAGTAACGGCGTGGTATGAATCTTTAATGGAGCATTGCGTTGATGATAAATACTATAAATGCAAACATTGCGGTGGACCTGTCCGGCAAGGGCTTTGTTGTGCATGGTGTGGAGCGACTGACCCAGCCGAATTTAGAGTAAGGGAAATATGAACGCACAGAAAGGGAAGGACAGAACGATGAGTGATAAACTTTGCCCGTATTGCGGGGGTGAACCGAAACGGACAGAAGATAATACTAATGCGTATTGTGATGGCGCTGAGTGCGGAATATGGCACAGGAGCATGTTGGTTCAAGAATGGAACCGCCGCTTCGTCTGCCGCGACAGGAACGGCAAGCCGGTGTATGCGGGGGATGAGGTAATGCTTGGAAAATGGCAAGGCAAAATTGAATTGAATTTGGTGGACGGAGCAATGATAGTAACGGAATCACATCGATTTAGATTAAGCACATGGAACCATCACGAAATCGAACTCATACAGGAGACTGAATAATGAGAACAGCTAAACAATGGCTTGAAGTTTATAAAGCGGGCGACCTGCCGAGAGAAGCGGCAAAGGTGCCGGTAGAGAGGCCGTGGGAGCATTGTCTTGGAGGGGGTAAATTAGGGGACACTTGCACAAAATGCGATAGGGTTGTATGGCCTGAAAAGGGACAATTGGAAAATTCTAAGTGCCCCGTCCCCGACCCTATCGACGCTGAGGACTGGAATGTGGCGATGGTGTGGTTTAGGAAAATGCCAAAAACAAAAGAGAGTGTTGCTGTTCTTCGCAAACTTTACCGTATCAGAACGGGAGGTAGGGCACGGCTGGATTATACAGTCGTACGGTGGCTTTTGGAGTTGGCTGACGCCAAAGATTTAGTGATCGCCGCGTGCATGGCAAGGGAAAAGCAGATAACTTAATAGGAGATGTAAGAAATGGAAGCACGAGAAAATGAATTGACAGGCATCAATGAGTTACATTTGTGTGAAGCGGAAGCATATAAGGCGTTTCGGATGTACCTGGGGCGAATAATGCCAGACATCGGCCTTGAGATCGTTTCAGTCGTTTATCATGACCATAGGTTTGTCATAAAAACCAAACCACCAGAGGAGGACTCAAAATGAAAACCCTACTACTCATCATCCTGCTCACCCTAACCGGCTGCTGCCAGACCATCGGCAGAGTATCTCCGGACGGTGAAATGACTATAACCCGTACCCGGTTCTTAATCACCGAGGACATCGGCAGCGTGTCTTACGATGCAAGAGACGGCTCGTTCACTATCGACGGGTATAAGTCTGATATGACACGGGCACTGGAACTGGTTAAATACTTTGCTAAGTTGGCAGAGGGCAAAGACGCAGAAGCAAAGAGAAAGGAATTGGGAATATGAGTGAAACTAAATACGGCCCACTAACATGCCCTGATTGCGATGAAACATACACGCTGCAAGGCGAGCATAAGTGTAAGCCGTCGTATGCAGAGTTAAAATCCCAACTCGCCGCCGAGAAAAAAGATCACGAAAAAATAAGGAAAGGCGGCCTTGCAGCTGCAAATATATTAGATGATGCAGCACGTAAACTAAAAGACATAACAGGCGAACAGAATATATGGAAAGCAATAAAACAACTCGCCGCCACCAAGGCGGAGAATAAGCGGTTGCGGAAAACAGTAGCAACGAAAGACATAATTATCAAACAACTAAATAGAAGGCTCGACGAGTTGGGAGCCCAATGCTGAAAGGAGGCTCATAATGTTCTGGATAATCGCAGGATTCATAGTATGGGGCGTAATTAACAATGTCGCTGGCTGGGTAGCATGTGCGATTCTCAGTATGAATACTCGAACAAAGGAGCGGACGTGTGCGTGGGGCCATGACACAAAGACTTGGTATAGTTCAGCTTGTGGATTTCGTATAATCAAATGGCCCGGGCTGATTTACTGCCCCCAGTGCGGCTTAATAATCGAAGATAAAGGAGAAGCAGAAGATGAGTGAGCAAAGAATGTATAGAGGCAACCGAGTTGATAGCAAGGGGTGGGCGTATGGTTATTATGCCGTGATTGTTGTTGATAGCATTGTTTATTGTTATATTATCCCGGCAACCGCTACAGGAACCATAAATCAGGGAACGGGACAAAAGGCCATTGAGGGCATGATTGAAGTCATCGCCACCAGCGTCAGGCAGAGTACGGGGCGGAGAGATAGAGATGGTGTGAAAATATATGAGAAGGACATCGTGAGTCTGTTTGGGGCAACACTGTTATATGTGATTAAGTGGAACGAACGGAGAGCAAGATATTTTATGGAGTCAACAATAGGGACTTTCAAAGGCGACATTCACCAAGTCAACCTCTCAAAAGTCATCGGTAACACAACAGATAACCCAGAATTATTGGAGAAGCAGGCAAATGAGTGATTTACTGGAAGATGCAAAAGATGCGATTTCGACTATGTTCAGCGATATGGCTGTAGACCAAGCCACTGCAAAAGAACGGCTGGAAGAATTGGAGGACTTTATTGAGGATATGTTAATTTCTTTGGTATAAGGAGTAAAAGTTATGAGTGATACTGTACTTATCAGAGAACTTTGGTACGTAAACAACAAGAAGCTACTTAACCGTGCAATCGCCGCCGCTACATGGCTACCGAACATGGGCACGGAGCCGGTGAGTCATACGTCGGAATGGGAGCCGGGAGATGTTGGGCAATTTGCTTGGCGAGATCCCGCACCGACACCGTACGGGGTTGGCAAGATGAGGTATTACGGCCAATGCTGGACTTCCACCACTCGCGGCGACGCCAACGGAACAGTAGTACGCCCTGCATCCGGAGTCCTGGACCATCCGGAGAACTGGTATTATACCGAGCATGAAGTGGATGTCGGGGTTTTCGAGTTTGCTCGCATGTTGGCACATAGGCGGGTATACGGCAACAAAGGCTACTCATGGCGGGACCTGTTCCGGTACGTAATGCCCCTGTGGTTACTCAAGGCTACGAGACTGGCTGATAACGGCCGTGAAATTTGTAACGAGCATGTAGAATCGTGGAACGTGGATATGGGCGTGTTGGACAAGAGACTGCTCAGATCGCCACGTAGGCTGTGCAAGGCTATTGTGCTGGCAACAGGCTCCCCGTTACGGCGATTAGTTGATGATGTGACCGTGCGGGATGGTCAGTGGAAGAAAGTGAACGGGATATACGCATGATCGAGATAAGAGTTCTACCCGACGGCAAGCTATGGACTTGGAAGCTCAGGCTACCGGGCGGATGTTGGCTTGCCCGCAAGAACACATCACGTAAAGACAAATGTGATGTCCGTAAATCAGCCAAACGATTTGCCGAAATGCTGTCTGGTGAGGGGGTAAAGGTCAAGCTTGAATTGGGGCCTGTGCGAGCTTATCGGTGCGGGCATGGTGTTAAGGTTGTGGCAATAGCAGAAAGGCTCAAGGATGGAAACTAAAAAATGCAACGGCTGCGGAGAAACCAAATTATTAAAGGCTTTTTCGCCCTCAGCTAACAACAAAGATGGGCGGGTCGGTACATGCATGGTGTGTCTGGCCAGGTATCAGCGTGAATTGTACGTAAGGAAAATCAAGAAACCCAGGAAATTTACACAAAACGAGAAAGATATATTTAAGCTGGGTGTGCTCAAGGGCCAGGATCGATGCAACGACCTCGAAAAGACCATTACGGTGCTGCAAACCACGATTAAGCACATGGTTGAAGTAATCAAACAAGCCGACCAGAGGGACGCATGTAGGCCAGAAACACCAGAGTGAGGTAAATTCTCAACAATTCTTTGTTGACCAAACCCCCCAAATGACGTATATTTAATATATGGCTAAGAACGTAGCTGAAAAGCGGGGTACGGGTACAGAGAGACCGAAAAACTCTGGGAAATTTGTCAAGGGTAACACCGCCGGCCGCAAATCCAGAGGTAAACGCGTTGCTCATAAGAAGAAAATCGAGTTTGCCGAGATATTCAAAGCGGCAATTTCCTATCAGGACATCAAGGATATAGCTGCGGCAATGGTCGATGAGGCGAAAGACGGCAACGTCAAGGCCGCGCAGTTGATCATGGACCGATGTTGCGGCAAACCAGCCCAAGCGATCAGTCTTACCGGCGCTGATGGTCAACCCCTCACCCCAATTCAAGTCATCATCCAACACGGGGAGGTTCAGGACTAATGGGCGCATTCTCCCTCGACTTCAGTAAGATCGAGAAACAGACCCTGGCTTACAATACGCTGAGCCAGCGACACGTCCATGAGTTGTTGTATGGCGGGGCCAAGGGCGGGGGTAAGAGCGTGTTTGGGTGTCTGTGGTCATATAAGAAGGCTTACGAGATCGCTCAGCAGCATTTCCCCACAATACCAGATCACCCGGTCCCTGTAGGATTCATCGGCCGCAAAGTCGGGCAGGACTTTAAGAACACAACGCTGGAAACATGGAAACGGTTCATACCGTCGGACAGATACGAGATCAAGGGCAAGCCGGCGGAGATAATCATCGAGGGTCGAGTGAAGATACTGACCGGGGGACTTGACAGGTCTGAGGACGTCCAGAAGTTTAACAGTGCGGAACTTGCTTTCTTCTTCATCGACCAGGCCGAGGAGATAACGGCTGACGACATATCAGTGCTTCGGGCTGCGTTACGGCTGACGCTTAATGGTCGAGAACTTGACTACAAGGGCCTGTTCACCGCCAACCCGCGGCAATGCTGGCTCAAGAATGAGTTCATTTTGAACCCGACCAAACATCGAAAGTTCGTGCGGGCGCTACCCGGCGACAATCCGTTACTGCCAAAGGGCTACATTGACACGCTCAAGGATGCCTTCAAATACAGGCCAGAGCTCCTTGAGGCATACCTGCACGGTAGCTGGGATTGTTTCGAAGGTCACGATCAGGTTATTAAAGCCGAATGGTTGCGTGATCTCAAGAACCGCCGATGCGAATGGCCTATCGTCAAGCATTACCTCGTTTGCGATCCAGCCAGGTTCGGTGACGATGAGACTAAAATATTCCGTATGGTAAACAGTGAGATTGCAGAGAAGATTACCATGCCATATTGCCGAACCACTGAGATCAGTGGTCGGATGGCAGTAATGTCAAACCAGTGGGACGGCATTACGTGCGTGGTTGAGTCAACGGGCGGCGATATAGGCGCTGGCGTGATCGATGAACTTGTTGGCATGGGCGTGCCAACCCTGACTTTCTGTCCGAACGCGGCCAGTACCAAGAAAGTAGCGGTCAAGGTCGACGACAAGGGCAAAATGAAGTTCCGTGAGGTCTACGGTAATCTACGGGCGGAGGCGTGGTGCAATGCTGCACGGATGTTGGGTACCGGGATGCTGAGCAAAGATCACAATATGATCCTGCAGACCCAGAATATGTATCAGGAGCTTGAGACACAACTCTGTTATCCGCGGTACAAGTTCGGAAAGAACGGCAAGACCTTGATTGAGAGCAAAGCCGATTTAAAGAAGCCTGATCGTATGGGCCGAAGTCCGGACGATGCCGATTGTTACGTGATAGCCCTGTGGGCGTGGGATAAGCTCGACCCGATAGTCGAGGACGATGACCCGACCCGGTACATCGAGGAACCGGCGGGGAATCCGATGTTAATGTGTTGAGAAAGGGAAAGAATGAATCGAAAAAGAGACATAGCGTACATAGCATTGGCGCTAATAGCTGTCGTGGGCACAGGGGCGTACCTGGGGGTGACGAGCGTTCAGGGAGGGGGCAAAGCAGAGATACGTGACTCTTCGATCGCTATTGGCGGCGACGAGGGCACGCCGTGTGATCAACCCGCCTTTTGCCGGGTAGAACATGATGAGAACGGCGAAACGACTGTTTACGTATGCAATGAACATGAGTCGCCGTCGATAGGCATCCAGATCGACCCCAACTGGGAACCGAATGACTTATTGTTTGACATGAGTTTTTACGATTACGACGTATCCAGTTCTTTGACGATTTGTACTGAGTCGGGTGGAGAGTTAGTATTGTTCTTCGGAGGCGACAAGTTGGAAATAACCGGCGACGCCGACATGAACGAAGCTGCCCGGACATTCTTTCACGAAATATTAAAACCACTGGTCGATGCTTATATTACACCCCAAAACAAAAAGAGAGATCCAAGCCAACCCCCATTGATAGAAATACACGAACAAGGGGGCAAGAAAGGGATATTTCTGGACATTAACGTGGGCGGAGAGTTATATCTGGAGCTTATTGACTGTAATAGTATAGAAGCTGCCAGAATAGTAGAAGAAGCTGTTTCGAGTTTTGCGGAACTGGCAGAAACGATTAGAGACGTATCGCAAAAACTTGCAGGAGTAAAAGAATGAATTGGAAATTGGACGTAAGTATTGCAGTCGCAAAAGGGGTGGCTTCTGTGGCTACTGTAAGTGCGATCATTTGTTTATTCCTACTGTTCACGTGTGGGTGTGTCGAGTCCGAGCAACCGCCAGTCTGGGGCAACGGCGACCCGCCAGCATCATGGCAGGAGACATTCGGCAATGACAACATCGCCCGTGTGAACTTCGTACAGATGCGGATGTTCAAGCAGATGGACGCGCGGATCAAGGTGATCGAGGAGTTTTGTAGGATTGACAATGGCAACAACCCCAACAAAACCAAGTAAAATCTTGGTCGTTAAATGCAATGAATGCCCGCTGAGTGGGCCATTCAATTACGGCGACAAGTGTGAGTTAAACCCCAAAGTGACTCGAATAGGCGGAGCAGTGCCAACTTTTTGCCCATTAAGGGACAAAGATATCGCCGGAAATGGACAGGTTGAAGTAGCAGCAGATGCAGAGATAAGGAGCCACCAATGAACCAGATGAGCAGTAAGGATTTGAAGTGGCCCGAGCAGGGCATCGGGAAGTGCTGCCACACTGTGCTTGCGATGCTGTCCGGGAGACCTATTCGCGAGATTGTTGAGTTGGCTAAAACAATCGGACTGGCTGGGGATAGAATGTCTTTGCCTTGCATGAGGGTTGCGTGTAGGGAGTTGGGTATAAATATTAAAAGTTGGGAGATATACCGAGGTTTTGTTTACGAAGGAAACGAACTTCCGCCCGACTGCATCGTGTTTACGTCCACAAGTTTTGGCGATGATATCGAAACCGTTGCCCATGTCATGCTTAGGCTGGGAAATCAATACTATGATCCGTATCACCACGGGAAAACACTTTACCATTTCCCTGCCCACCAAATTATTACGCAGTATGCTGAAATTGATACGCAAATGAAATGGCAGAAATCCGCAGATGGCCACACTCATCTTGAAAGTGTGTGGATTGTTGGAAAGGCGAAATAATGAAATTAAAACCATCACCAGGCAGATGCTTAATCAGGGCCGAGATACCAGAGGACGTATCAAAAGGCGGTATTGCGTTACCAACTGACCGTGAGGGTGACCCAAAGGACAACCCGACCATCGGGACCGTGATCGATATTGGCGAGGCTCTTGACGGCACAGTAACGCCCATCGTTAAGATAGGCGACCGCGTACTGTTCACTGACTTTATAACCACTCGTCCGCCCGGCAAGGACGAGGACATTTACATCGTTGACTTCGATGACATTGCGGCGGTGATCGAGGATGAGGATGATACTGAGATACCGCTTGTAGACCTGGAGAATGTATAATGTTTTTTGGACCGCATGAGAAAATGTTTGGACCGACCGAGAGATAAAAGAGGCGGAGGCCATGAAACAAGCGTTAAGCGATGCTGTGCTCTCGGGCTTACTTATACCCGTTGAACCGGATGTCTGGATTGAGTACCTAAGACGCCCAGTAGATAGGCCTGTTATGTTTTGGGAGAATGGAATCATTGATGCGTTAGCAAGATCGTTGACCCCGGATGGCGCAAAAGTACGCAACCGGCTCGACGGAAATGATCAGGTCTGGGAGTACTTGATGTGATACAGCTAATCTGGAACATAGTAAGCGTCGGTTTGGTTGTGATGATAGGCATACGCACTATTGAGGATGTCATGGAGCACAGGAGATCGGCATGAACCGACGCGGATTCTTAAAACTTGTTGGGGTGTTAGTTTTGGCTCCGTCGATACCCCTACCAAAGCCATCGGATCATATCGCTTCCGTTACCCCGAGACGCGCTGAATGGGGGTGCGGTTGTCCACGATGTAAAGCAAGACGAGCCCTTGCGAAATGGTCAGCAGAAAAGGTAGACGAAGATATAATTGCGGCATTATCAGGCATACGGGAGGCAGCATGAGCCTCAAAGGACTATCACAAAAACGCCGAGACGAGATCACCGACCAAATGATCGAGTTCCGTCGTGAGGCTGAGACCGGCAACCGTCCGGACTTCAAGCGCATGACACTGGCTGAGCGGTACAAGATTGGCCGACACTGGCATAAACGAGACATTGACCGCAATGAGTCATTCGGCAAGTTCGCTATCACGATCAATGAGATACTCCCGATTGTGCTACAGATTTGCGGAGTCGAGGAACAGAACCCGACTGACGGCACTATCAGGCCCGTTAAGAACGGCACGCAGACTGTAGCCGACATCCTGACCAGCATGGTTAAAAAGGTCATGGACGACAGTATGGGCGATAAGGTCAAATCTCAGGTTTTCGAGCAGGGGAACTCAGCTTGCCGGGCGTTCATGTGGTGGGACATTGACTACACAAACGACCCGGAAAATGGGAACTTCATGCTCCGTGAAACAGATCCATTCATGGTCCTACCCCAGCCGAATATCAGGGTGTATGATTACAACTCACAGCGTAACGGCGCTAAGTATATCATCATCGATGACTGGCAGGATAAGGAAGCTGTTGAAAAGAGGTACCCAAAAGAGGCCGAGAAGATCCGACAGGCGAACTTGAACATTGTGAACAGTCAAGGCAGATTCGGGCACTTGATCAGTCTGGTATTCGGCGGGTTCAATAACCGCGTCGGGATCCGAGACGATTATCGGGATGTGACTTTCGACGAGCAAGAAATACTGACATCCAAGGCCAAGACGAACCACCGTCTCTCGACGTACTGGTGGAAAGAGTGGAAAAAAGGTATCTACGTCAAGCGTGTGGATGACCCGCTCAACTTCGTAGCATTGACCGACACCAAGGACATCAGCCAGGCCCGCAAGCTGGAGGAGGACGACGATAATATCCAGATCATTGACAAGGACCGAGACAGCCAGCCGCTCGTAGTGCCGGTACTGAACAAGACTGTCATGGTGGGCGATGTGCTGGTCGATCATATTGAGGATCCATTCCAGGGCATGAACTTGTTTCCGGTGGTCCGATTCGCCCCGTACTTCGATAGCGGGTACGAGTATTGCGTGGTCGAGAATCTGATCGGGCCGCAGAAGATTATCAATATGGCAAGTTCGACGCTCATCAACCTTGTCAAGAAAGTGGCGAATGGCGGATGGTTCGTTGGCAAGACGACGAAGAAGAACAAAGACTGGCTTGCCACCCACGGAACACAGGACGGTATTGTCATCGATACATCTGAATTCGGCAATTCGGTTAGGAAAATCGAAGCCACTGACTACCCCGTTGGTGTTGATACGTTGGCTGAGCGCATGAAGGGCAACATGAAGGACACGTCCCAGGTCGAGCTCGTCAATCCGAAACGAACTAATGAGAGCGGCAAGGCCAAACAAATCGACGAGGCCCAGAGCCTGCGGACAATGGGCGTTATATTCCGGAACTGGAAGTACACGAACACGCTGCTAATCCAGGTGCTTGTGGAACTCATTCGCAATACCAATGTTTTCTCAGATGAAGAGATTCTTGCGGTCGTAGAGGAAGATGGCTTGATTGATGAGGCGATGTTAAACGAAGCCCGGCAGTTGGTTGTTCAGGCTTTCGGCGAGGAGATACCACAACCACCGACACCGCCTGATCCACAGTTACTGGAGCAAATGCAGCCGGAGGCCGCTCAGTTGGTTGTGAGTCAGTTCCAGCAGGAGTCCGAGATATTCGCCCAGTTGATCCAGGCGATCGACCAGGAGGCCATACCGATCGCCAAGGCTCATATGCTGGACGAGATACGGGGGATGCAACGGGGCCGGTACGGGATCAAGGTCGATATAAGTCCGTCGTCCCCGACCCGCAGGATAGCCAAGATGAAAGAGGCTTTCCTTGTTAATGCGGCGTTGATTGAAGGCGGGCAACCGGGTCTGTCACGCGAACAGTTGCTTGACACGACGGACCTGGACAACAAAGAAACAGCTATTGCAGGAGTGTTGTAAATGGTAGAGCAAGTAAAACAGCCGGAACCAAAGCCGAAACAGATGACAAAAGACGACGTGCTCCGCATGTTCTACCTGATACTCGATCAGAACAAGGTCACCGAGGACAATAAAATGAGCGTCAATGTCAAGGCGCTCCAGACTATCCCGAAATCGAAGATATGTGGAGAGATAGAAGATGGCGTCTTGTCGATCTGGCTATCACAAACTCGTCAACAGAAGCGTAAAAAGGAACGTAGCAAAGAGCTAATGTTACCTGATAGAAAGCTAATATTACCTAATCGGAAGGACGTGTATCATGGCAAAGAAGAATGAATTGGTGGTCGGATTGGCAGTAAGTGTTATCCAGGGTGAAGAAGTGGTTGACGGTGAAATTAAAGAGTTTTTG
>SDBT01016970.1_pt1 | contig 11514 bp, 11 predicted proteins | sample 2277101 | NCBI WGS metagenome assembly SDBT01 (sample SAMN10404973, study PRJNA504765) | marine sediment metagenome | isolation source: marine sediment core GS10_PC15, 103 cmbsf | place: Arctic Ocean: Southern Knipovich Ridge | collected 2010
TTTAGACCTATCCATTAGCTATTTAATGGTGGCGGTGAACCCGAACTGAGCTTCCTGTGAGAAATCGGCCGAAGTAAGGGAGAGGGTAATAGAGTTTGGAGTGGTTGGCTTGAATGATTCCGGGGGGACAGCGGTGATCGAATAGTCCCCTGCATTACAAAAACCAGGTGCCCAGGTCCTTATGATGCACTGACCATTCTCATCACTGATGTATGGGTACTTTATTAATACAGAAGCAAATCGACCATTAATTTGGAAAGTCACGCCCTCCAAGGGGGGTTCTGAAGTATCCCACAAACCATCGCCATCCAGGTCATCCCAGGCTGAGAGATTGAAATCAATAAAACAGTCAGCAAGGATTTCAGAGGATGATTCACTCTCGTTTTGAGAAGAAGGTGAGCAAGCTAAAATGATTAAGATCAACATTGCTGCAGACGCAATAGTTCCAAACTTTTTCATATTACCCTCCATTCTCATCTTATTTTTAGTTAATAAAGAAATGCCAATAAGAGCTTGATAAGTGTGGCGTTATTCACAGAATAATGATAAAGAAAGAAAGTTTCTATCCTCTATGATTGAATCATGTGAATACAATTTGAGTATACATGAAACTAAGAATCCAATTGCCAAAATTTTCTACAAATATCCGTATTCGCGTTTTTTATATTTCTATAAAAATTTTTCGAGTCGCCTTTCCACTTTTCGTGTGCAATTCGTGTGCAATCCCTGTGGGAACAATGGAAACAATGGACAGTTTTTTCTTCAGCTTATGTACTGTGTGGACACAATGGACGCTGCGATGGTGCGGGTTTCTTGTTATGCACCAGGACAGGCTACCCCCGCCTGCCACTCCAAACCAAATTTTATTAAGACATAGACTTTGGTTTTTTTATAAATTGAGTGAATTTGTGTAGTGGGTGATTTGCTGACTCTTAATCATTGATAATTGACAGAGTATTTGTAATCTCATCAAAAATCTTAATATCTCCAAAACAGGTTAATGCTCCAACCTTACCTTTGATTTATCTATATAACCAGCTGATAACTTATCTTAATGAGATTACTTACGACACCATCCAAAATCTTGTCCTTCGCGATAGATATTACAATGTTAGCAAGTACCTATTCCATTAAAAGTGTTGTTAATGTTGCCATTAATACATCAGTAGCTTTTGAATATTCTTCCAATTCAATATGTTCAAAGGGTGTATGATCTAACGCGGAATTACCAGGTCCATACACAACGGCGGGGCATTCCCACGCAGGCGCGACAATGTTTATATCAGCTGTACCTGTTTTATAAACAAAACAAGGTTCTCCGCCCTGCTGTCTGATACCTTTTAAGAATGCGCGTACCAACAAAGTATTTTTTTTACCTTTCCATGCGGGAAGTGCAAACCCTGTTGGTTCTACCAGAGCATTAAAAGTCTCGGGGACTTTTAGAAAACTTTTTAATTCCCTATACCAATCAGCAGGTGAAACATTCACAGGCAAACGCACACTTATTTTCAAACTGGCCCACTGCTCAAAATCATTTGAAGCTGATGCTATGCCACTTAATGTTATTAATAATTTGTCAAACATTTTTATCTTGTCTGCATTGAATGTATCAACATACGACTTTATTATTAACCATGCTTCCACAGTCGCTTCAGCGGCAGTCTGCTTTCCGCTCGCAGTATGAGCTTGCCCACATTTCACGGTTACTTTCGTCCATGCGGTTCCTTTATATCCCAAAGCGATTCTGTCCCATCGATTCGGTTCACCGATAATCGCGAAATCCGGCTTGTAATTTTCAGCCACAAACCGTGCTCCATCAGAATCGCGTTCCTCTTCCACAGCACCTATAACCACAAACTGCCATCCCTCTTTTTTACCAATTCGCGCTACCGCATCCACAAAACAAGCGAGCGGTCCTTTCGCGTCAACAGCACCGCGGCCATAGAGCAAGTTAGCATCCTGTACCAATTTTATTTCTCCTGGCACAGTATCAATATGGCCTAATAACACCACTTGTTTTTGCCCCGTTCCCATCACACCGACCGCATTACCGGCTTCATCAATAAAAGCTTTGTTATATCCAAGGAACTTCAACCGCTCAACGAGCCAATCCACCGCGCCGCGTTCCTTTCCCGATGGGCTGTATTGCGATATCAAACCAATTAAAGTTGAAAAATCTGTTTGAGTCATAATTGCAAGATCCATAATCTATTTGTTTGTTAAGACACCCTCAACATTCTTAGTTAAAGGTATATCGGAATCAACAAGTTGTATGAAAATGAATGTTTTCTTATAGCGTTATTGTCTCTTTACCTCCCGGCGAGTTCATGACTTCTCGATAACTGGGTTTAGCACGTCAGTTAGCGCATCCACCAAATAATCAATCTGCTCATACGAAATTACCAGCGGCGGCAGAAGGCGAATCACCGTCATCCCCGCGTTCAGTAAAATGATATTCTTCTCCTCTTTTAGAATCTTAATGTATGGTGCAACCTTTTTCTTCATCTCAATGCCAATCATCAATCCAAGTCCGCGCACTTCGCGGATATTTGAAGACTTAATATTTTTCAACTTTTCTATCAAATATTTTCCTTTTGCCTCAGCCTGACCTGGCAAATCTTCATCTTCCAAAATAGCCAATGCCGTGTTTGCCGCCGCGCACGAAAGAGGATTTCCTCCAAACGTAGATCCATGAACACCTGGCGTCAGGTTTTGCACTTCCTTGCTAATCAACACTGCACCCATTGGCACCCCACCTGCCAATGACTTGGCACATGTCAACAAATCGGGAGTTACTCCAAAATGTTGTATAGCAAACATCTTTCCTGTGCGACCAAAGCCTGTTTGAATTTCATCTGCGATTAACAACACACCGCGCTCATCACAAATCCGACGCACCGCATGAATATACTCCTCGTTTGCACAATGTACGCCGCCTTCGCCTTGCACCAATTCAAGGATCACCGCGGCAGTTTCCTCGGTAACAGCCTTATCTAAAGATTCAATGTTATTGTATGGTACATGGCTAAAACCTGGCACAAGTGGCTCAAACCCTTTATGATATTTTTTATTGAATGTCGCTGAGAGAGAGCCATATGTCCGCCCATGAAAGGCGCGCATGGCGGCAATAATATTCTCCCGTCCTGTCGAGAGGCGTGAAAATTTAATTGCCGCTTCTACAGCTTCAGTGCCTGAATTGCAGAAGAAAACTCTGTCCAGGCCATCTACCAGAGAGGTAATTTTTTCCATGAGCATCGCGCGTTGATCATTTGGAAACGACTCGAATAGAGTGATTAGCGTAGAAGCCTGCTTGTAGAGTGCCTCAGCAATTTTAGGGTGCGCGTGGCCGAGATTTGCAACGCCATGTCCCGATGAGCAATCTAAATATTCCGTGCCGTCTGCAGCAAACAACGAAGCGCCTTGTCCGCGTACAATTACTAGTGTTTGTTTTGTGTAAGTTCCAGCCGTGTGTTTGTTTTCGATTGCAAATATTTCATTTGAATTCATTGGATTACCGTGCCTTTGCCCTCGAGGGCATTTATTATTGGATTTTGGATTCTTCCATCGGCGATGATAACGCGACTCACTCCACCTTTAAGCGCTTCCTCCGCGCCAAGTACCTTCTTTTTCATGCGGCCCTGAGCCGCCTCAAATGCTACCGCAAGTTGACTTTGGGGTAACACTTGGATGAGCGTTGACTCGTTCGGGAAATTTTTCATCAGCCCGGGAACCGCAGTTAACAAAACAAGCGTCTCCGCTTTTAACGAAGCCGCAACCATTGCAGCCGCGCGATCAGCATCCACATTTAGCGCCTCGCCTTTCTCACTAACCGCCACAGGAGCAATCACCGGCAGACAGCCAGCGCTCAATAATAAATGAAGCAATTCTCTATTGACGTTTACAATTTTTCCTGTGAAATCATCGTGGATGATGAAGCGCTTCCCATTCTCAACACTTTGAATTGATTCTTTTCGGATAGCTTGCAAAATTCTGCCATCCAAACCGCATAAACCAAAAGCGTTGACATCTAACATCTGCAACTGCTCCGTCAGCAATGAATTAACCTTACCATTCACTGCCATCAAGAAAACTTCAAGCGTGTTGCGATCTGTATAGCGGGAAGTATAACCTGAGGGTGAAGTAATCATCTTGGGTGGTCTGCCCAATGCTTCACCAAGCGCAGTTGCTTCCGCTGAACCACCGTGTACAAGGACAAGTTGCTTGCCCTGCCTCAATAAATCCACGACATCTTTACAGATTGCAGAAAAGTCAACGCCTTCCGTGCCGCCAAGTTTTACAACGATGATAGATTGACTCATATTTTCTCCATTCACTTTAGTTTCAGGCCACCTAAATGTCTCATTAATATGCTAATGAGACAAACGTATCGATATTCAAATGCATAAGGGTAAAAATTTGAGTTTTCCTGAAAGCCATATTCAAACCCTTTGTACCCATGTCGATCGGAATTTGTCAAATTGGATGTAATCCCATGAACTCCAGTCCGGTAGTCTCTTCCCACCCCATCATCAAATTCATGCACTGTACCGCTGATCCTGACGCACCTTTCATGAGATTATCAATTGCGCATATAGACACTACATGACTATTACTCTCGTCCAAATCAAAACCCAAATCGGCATAATTCGACCCCGCAAGAATTTTTGGTTCAGGGACCCGATAAATCCCGCGTCGTTCCTTCAATACGCGTATGAAAGGGTTTTCATCTGCAATAGCACGATAGGCTTTCCACAAATCTTTTGTGTTCACTCCCTGCTTCACTTTCGCATGGGCTGTCGCCAGCACGCCGCGCACCAAATCCACTGCTGTCAATGTTAGAGATATATCCTTCACACCCATCTCCTGAATCACTTCCGCTGTGTGCCGATGGCCAAAAGCAGAAAATGTGCGGATCACATTTGCACGCTCAGCGTGGAGAGACCCCATGTTGCCAACCGCGCCAGATTCAGATGAACCGACTTTTATTTCAATCAAGACTGGCATGGATAAATCAATTAGATCCGCTTTAACCAATGGTAGGAGCGCAAGATTGCTCGCCGTCGCATTACACCCGATCCCACTGACATAATTTGCAGTTTTCAACTCCGCGCGATGCAATTCGGGCAAGCCATAAACAAATTTGCTCAACCACTCAGGCGCAGCATGTTTCCCACCATACCATTTTTTGTAAAAATCCACATCTCGCAAACGAAAATCCGCAGCGAGGTCGATTATTTTTGGCGCCAGCTTTGCATACTGATTGATTTTAAGCTGAGTTTGCCCATGCGGCAGGGCAAGGAACAATATATCCACAGGTTCCAACTCTTGAGGATCGCTAAATTTGAGCTGTGTCCGCTTCCTGAGATTCGGGTGAACCTGATAAACATACTCGCCCAAATGCGACCGCGAAGTCACCTGCTTCACCTCCACATGTGGATGCGCCAACAACAACCGCAACAACTCCCCACCGCTATAACCGGAACCGCCAATAATAGAAATATTTGTCATAGTTTCTCCAATACATCTTACTTTGGTAGTCAAGTAACCCGGATTAATAACTAAGGGTTTATCAAGATAACCAAATTCATGAGTAAAAATTTTTATTTATATCCTGTTTAGCTTAAAATTTACTCATTAAGACACATAATGTTGTGAAAACGTATAGTAAACAAACTCTGCCTCCTAAACTGCATTATGTGAAATCCCATCGAATGGTTGGGAGCATAAGTTTTTATTCCCCCCAATCTTCTTGTTCCATTGGTGCGAGTTTTATTGTCGCTGGATTGGTCCCAGTTACTTCGAAATCAACACCGCAATCCGGACAAACAAGAATTTCGCCAACCTGGGTTCCATCTTCAAACACAATTTCTGCAGCACATTCTGGGCAAGCAGTATTAGACATTTTTATTCTCCTTGATTTCTTTTATTCGATTTTTTGACAGATTGATGGCGATTGGGGAAATTACACCTGTTGTGATTATTTGCATGATGTTCATAATTCTAAAGTTACCATTCATTTTTTTACATTTGCCTTCGCGATCACGTACTCCACCATTTTTTGGGGAATATTCACGCCTGTTGTTGCGATGCTGTTGCGAAATTCCATTGTGTGATTGATCTCATTGATAGTAAATCCGCTTTCAGTCTCGAACAGATCAAGCGCAAGCATTCCACCGCCGACAGCGCGGGCAGCGCGTTGGCACAAATCAGCCATTTCATCAGTGATGGGACAATTCGTCGCCACACCCCCACGGGCGGTATTAGTGATCCAATTATCAGAGGATCGATAGATTGCGCAGATGAGCTTGTCTCCGACTACAAAAGCGCGGATGTCACGATTAGGCTTATCAATATATTCCTGAACATAATATATTTGATGGTTTATTCCCAGCGAGGCTTTATGTTCAATGATAGATTCTGCTGCCTGATGGTTTTCCACTTTAGCAAGCAGGCGTCCCCAGGAACCTATGACGGGTTTGAGCACGCACGGATAGCCTATCTTTTCAACTGCCATTATGGCTGATTCCGGATCAAAGGCCATCAATACACGGGGAGTTGGGATTCCATTCTGCATAAGGAGCTGACTTGTGACATATTTATCTCCACAACGCTCAGCAACTAAAGTTGAATTGACCACTGGGATACCATATGCTTCAAAGATACGTGAGATGTAAATTCCGCGCGAGTATGAGATGGATCTTGCAAAAAGCACATCAACATCTGTTGGTTTTTGTGTGATGTCGAAGAAATTCCCTCCATCCGGGATTCGTAAAACTTTAACCTCGGGCCTATGCTCCAATTCCTTGAGTAAATACTTCTCTTCGATACGCAAACGGGTATATAAAAATCCAACACGAATCATTTTTTCACCTTGTCTACTATAAAATACAATATTTTCATTTTTATTGATATGATACCTGGGACCTTAGATAATTGTCATAATTTTTGAATAATACTTTCTGTTACTTGATCCGTTGATAGCACACCGCCCAAGTCCGGTGTTACCTGTCCATTAGCGATGCAGCTCTCAACACTATTTCGTAAACAAACGGCTTGATCTTTTTCGCCAATGTAATCCAGCATCATACCTGCAGCAAGAATAGCTGCAATAGGATTTGCTTTGCCTGTGCCTGCCAATGTCGGCGCACTGCCATGAACCGGCTCAAAGACTGCCGAATCAACACCAATATTGCCCGAGGCTGCCACGCCAAGTCCGCCAACGAACATACATGCTTCATCGCTCAAGATGTCACCAAATAAATTTGTGGTGACGATGATTTCAAATTGCTCGGGGGCGCGAACAAGTTCCATTGCGCAAGTGTCCACAAGCATTTCTTTCATAATAATATCAGGGTAGTTTTCTGCAACTTCGAGCGCGACAGATCGAAACAATCCACAAGTTTGCCGCATCACATTCGCTTTGTGGACAAGGTGAACAGTCTTGCGATTCATTTGACGGGCCAGTTCAAAGGCCTTATGGACAATTCTTTCTGAGCCTTTGCGGGTTATGACTCGTTCGGTAATGGCTCGCCGGCCATCATCCTCTATGCGTTCGATGCCAGAGTACAAGCCTTCAGTATTCTCTCGAACAATGAGCAGATCAACTCCTGGGCGGGAGGATGGGTGTGGGATAGAACGAATTGGGCGCAGATTTGCATAGAGCTCCAATGATTGGCGCATTCGCACGACAGGCGAAAAATAGTCTGGGATGTCTGGCGGCGTGGTAACGGCGCCAAATAAGGTTGCTGAGGCATCGTGAATTTTCTCCACCGTGGAATCAGGCAGGGGTGTACCGAACCTCGCGTAGGTATTGAACCCGATTTCGGCGTGGATAAATTCAAAATCCAGCGGCAAGGCACGCAAAACTTGCTCGGCGCATTCAATTACTTTAGGGCCGATTCCGTCACCCGGTAAAAGACAAATATGATACATAAGTTCTCCTTTGCAAAATATGCTTCAAGCTGCAGGAACAGTGTGGTGTGTCACGCTATAAGTTCTTGAATATTGTGATCTTTAAGAAAATTCACAATACCGCCAGCCTCTACAATTTTTAGAAAAAAAACAGGCAGAGCGCGAGCTTGATATGTATTACCTTTGGTAATGTTGTTGATATTTCCGCTAGGAATGTCAACAACTACCTCATCACCTTCTTCGATTTCTGCGACCGCCTCGGGGCATTCGAAGATTGGCAAGCCAATGTTGATAGCATTACGAAAGAAAATGCGTGCGTATGAAGATGCAATGATGCACTTTGCCTGCGAACCTTTGATTGCAATTGGCGCATGTTCGCGTGAAGACCCACATCCAAAATTTTGCCCGCCAACAACAATATCCCCGATTTTTACATTTTTTACATACTCAGGTTTTATTTCACAAAAGACGTTCTTTGCTAGTTCAATCGGGTCAATCGTGATATTGAAACGACCTGGTATGATCTCGTCCGTGTTCAGGTTTTCACCAAATGTCCAGGCTTTACCCATAATACTCTCCTTTTATTATTGTGCATTGAATACGAAATGATATAAAAACATAATTTTCAAGTTTATTTTTGTACTTAGCAATTAAATGAATTCTAAATATTTGCGTGGGTCAGTAATCTTTCCCGTCAACGCGGTTGCGGCTGCAGTGGCTGGGCTTGCAAGGTATATCTCCGAGAGTGGGCTCCCCATGCGTCCAATGAAATTTCGATTCATCGTTGTCAACGCGCGCTCGCCTGCCGCTAGAATACCACCATGGCGACCTATGCAGGCGCCGCACCCAGATCTTGTCACAATGCAACCCGCATTCATTAAGATTTCGATCAAACCGCTTTTTATCGCTTTCTTGTGAATTTTCTCGCTGGCAGGCGTAATAATCACACGCGTATATGGATTCACTTTTTTTCCTTTAAGTATGTTTGCCACAATCTCAATATCTTCATAACGCGCATTTGTGCAGGTACCGATATAAACCTCATTTACTTCCAGTCCTTCAACCTGCTCTATGGGCTTGACATGATCCACATTCGGATGGCAGGCAATGAGCGGCCCAAGCGTGGACACGTCAATACCCACGATGCGCTCATAATTCGAATTGACCGGCCCAAATGTCTCAAATGGCCCATTGGCCCGGGTTTCACTTTTTAGATATTCGATTGTTACGTCATCTGCAGCTATAAGCCCGCACTTTGCGCCAATCTCTGTAGACATATTGGAAAAGATGATGCGCTCATGTATAGGCAGGCTTTTAATGTACTCGCCGCCGAACTCGATTGCGCGATAAGTTCCACCATCCATGCCAATCAAACCTGCTATATACAACATCACATCCTTAGCAAAGACACCCGGCCGGGTTTTCCCTGTTAATTCAATCCTGATTGTTTCAGGGACTTTAAACCAGCATTTGCCTGTCACCCATGCTACTCCGATTTCTGTCGATCCCAGACCTGTACCAAATGCACCCAGCGCGCCGTATGTATTTGAGTGTGAGTCCGCGCCGATGACGATTGCACCAGGCGTAATGAATCCTTCTTCAATCATCACTTGATGACATACACCCTGCCTGTAAAAATGTGGCAAGCCCTGTTCTTTCACAAAGTCGACGATCATTTTATGATTTTCCGCTGCCAAAATATTCGGGGCTGGATACGCGTGATCGAAATGCAACACGATTTGATTTTTATTGTGAATCGATTTACCAATCTCGCGAAATGCCTTTATAGCCAGTGGAGTAGTGTTGTCGTGACTCATGATGTAATCCACATCCAGTAACAGAATTTCACCAGTTTGAACAGATGTGCCTGTCTTGCGAGAAAATATTTCTTCAATTAAAGTACCCATAAAACCTCCTTTAATATGATGAGACAATCACTTTGGAAGTGACTGTTACCTAATTGCCATTCCCGTTGTATTTCTTTAGCACAATGCGCGTCTCGGTACTTTTAACGCCTTTAACAGTTCGAACCTCCTCGATAAAGTTATTTAGAGCGACTACATTTTCCACATTGATAAAAGCACTGATGTCATAATCTCCTGTGATCTCGTAAACATGGCTCACATTCTCAAATCCACACAGACGGCGCACAACTAGTGACGTGTACACATGTGATTCAACCTCCACCATGATCAGAGCGTTGATATCATGCGGGATAACATTCATTTCGCGCCCTGTTACCTTTTCGGCGATTTCAATGATGTCTGTATCGAATAATCGTTTACGCTGGTCGCCGAGATTCTTAATGCGTGTCACGATCACTTCCAACTCCGCAGCGCTGACCTTTATCCCATATTCATCCAAGCGAGCTTGCACTGCGCTTTTGCCTGTATATTTATCGATCACAATCTTGCGTTCACGTCCAAGCAGGGACGGATCAAACGGCTCATATGTGCGCGGGTCTTTGAGAATGCCGTTCACATGAATACCACTTTTATGCGTGAATGCATTCTGTCCAGTAATAGGTTTATTTGGCGCGAGGAAAAACCCCGATATTTTTTCTACATATGCTGATATCTCCATCAATGGCTGAAGGTTAAATTTCTCCACAGCCTCAAGATTATTGAATGCGATAATTGTTTCAACCAGATCAGGAATCCCTGTACGTTCGCCAAGGCTATTGACCGTAGTGTGGATGCAGTCTGCTCCAGCGCGAATCCCTTCCATCGCATTTGCCAACGCGAGTCCATAATCATTATGGCAATGCAGGTCAATTTTGCATGGGAGCAACCGCTCGCGAAAGTCGTGTACGCGCTTATAAAAATCATGAGGTTGCATGATACCCAAAGTATCCGCGAAACCGATCCGATCCGCGCCGGCATTAATCGCAGCATTGCATACTTTGACTAAAAAATCAAAATCTGTCCGTGTTGCGTCTTCAGGTGTGAAACGAACCTTTAAGCCAAGGCCACGCGCGTAGGTGATATGTTCGGTGATGATGGCAATCGCTTGCTTTTGTGTTTTATGCAGTTTCGCGTCTAAATGGATCTTAGATGTGGCAAAGAAGATCGCAACGCGGCCCACACCGCTGGATTTTGCCTTATCTATTGCCGGGCATGAGGCAATAGAATGAGCGATAATCTCAGCCTTAAGCCCATCAGAAGCGATACGTTTGATCGCAGCAGCTACATTTGGGGAAACACTTGGATCACCCGCTTCAATCATATCCACGCCGATACTATCGAGCATGCGAGCTATCTGCACCTTCTCGTCAATCATAAAGTTGACGTAAGGCGTTTGTTCTCCTTCTCTTAATGTTGAATCTAAAATTTCGACCATTTGATTCCTTTCCCAAAGCCCAATCCTTGAAGCTTCGAACCAATAAAATAAAAAAAAGCCCCTCGCTGTCGGGGGGCAATTATCTCGGAATTAAGAAAGATATGAAAATCTAAAGTTATACTTAACCTTTTTTTATTTTCTGTTTGACCGAAATATGCCCAATCCAGACAACCCGGGTTGCTGAGATGGGCTCTTGTTTAACTTTAGCCTTTATGAAAGTAATTATTCGGTCTGTTAACATTTAAATAATAAATGTACTACAAA
>SDBT01016971.1_pt1 | contig 11513 bp, 26 predicted proteins | sample 2277101 | NCBI WGS metagenome assembly SDBT01 (sample SAMN10404973, study PRJNA504765) | marine sediment metagenome | isolation source: marine sediment core GS10_PC15, 103 cmbsf | place: Arctic Ocean: Southern Knipovich Ridge | collected 2010
GACGGAGCTGCGGCCGCCGCAAATACCCGCCCATGAGGATGGCCAAATATTGCATTTCCATATATGGAATTTCTTTTTGGCTTCAGCATTTCAACAGAAAGAGGTCGAGAAGGATTGGTGATATATTTAAATGTTGCCATGAGTGAAGAGTCTTATGAGAAAGGCGGGGATTTATATTATGTTCCTTTGCCTAATATGTTTGGGACATATACATGTTTGGAAGAAGGTGAAGAAGCGGCATTTATGCCAATTACTGCTGATAATGTTCAAGATTTAGAAAATTTATTTGATGAAAAAATTAAAGAACTAATTAGCGATTTCTGGAGTGGTCGTTTTATTAGTATAAATGATAGTGAACCAGAGAATCATCCTGATTACACGGACTTACTTGAAGAATGGCAAGAAAACAGCAAAACCAATGAAATGGCTGCTCTTGATTTTGATCAAATATACGAATGCAGCAGTCACTTTGTAGACGATATAGCAGAACTCAATATGACCCATCCTGATTTGTCAGGGATTTTAGATATATTAAAAGAATTTTTTAAAAAGAAGTTTTCAGATGAAACAGAAAAAGAAAATCATTTAATAGATTTCTTGAAGCGAGAATACGAAAAAGAAAAGCTAAAATCATCTAATGTAGACAAAGAGCTTGCATTCCTTAAATTAATGTTTGAGAAAAATAATGACGAAGTGTGAGCTTAATTTCATTGTTCAGCCCAAACATACGAATGCAGTGGGAACCTTGTTTGGTGGAGAGATGTTGTCTCGAATGGATACATGTGCTGCAATTGCTTCTAGGAGATTGTTTACTTCTAATGAATTTGATCATATTGTAACCATGCATGTTGAAGTAGATTTTAAAAAACCTGCTGTGGTTGGGGATGTGGTTACAATGTACGGAGAAATTGTGAATTTAGGCAAATCTTCTATTAAAATAAATATTAAAGCAACAAAAGAGACTGAATCTGGTACAATAGAGACAATGGGAACTGGGATTTTTATTATGTGTACGGTTAAGGATGGTAAACCGTACCCTCATGGATTAAAGGTAAAATAATGTTTTTTTATCCACCGCCACCGCCTCCGAGGCCAAATGGCTATGTTGAAAATAATAATGTTGAAATAAGGAACGAACCTGTGAAATTACTTGATTGGCTATTTCCCGTATGTATGGCAGCAATTATATTTGGAATGGTAATTGTCATGCCTATTACAATGTATTATCATGAAGCCAAACGAACAGAAGAATCTACACCAAAAACCGATCCTCTTTTTGGCAAGGGGCAAATGGTCCAATTGAAAGTCAACAACATGAAGGGTCAAGTTGTTAGAGTTTATTTTCACCCTAGAGATAGACGAGCAGAATGGGTATACAAAGTTAGAATTCATCAGCCTTCTGCGGCGACTCATTCTCAAACTGGCATGTTAAGAAGAGATGGGTATCATGCCGTTAAAGAATCAACTGTATCTCTTACAGAGTTTAGAGAATTTGAATTAATGGAGTTTAAAAATGAAGATTCTAAGTAAAATTTTATGTCGTTGGGGATGGCATAATTGGGAAACTGGTTTGTCAAGCCGATCTTGCAAACAATGCAATAAACACCAAGGTTTGTATGCTACGCATTTCGAGGATAAACCCGGCAGACCCGTTATTGCTGCCTTTGAATGGAAGGATGAAGAAAGTGAAGGATATTGAAAGATTGACTGGCATTGAACTAGACGCAGCTTGTTGGAACGAGATATGCGATGTATTTGATAAGCATTACTGCAATGGTCATTTATTAAATTATTCATTACTTGTATGCAGTAGTCATCGTGGAAACAGTAGTGAAGTATTAGTTGAAACTGTTGTTAATGAACTTAGAGAGAATCGCAAGAAAATAGAGGAATTGGAAGCAGAGATAGAAAGGTTGAAAAATGGCGAAGTTCAAGAATCTTAATATAGGCGATATGTTTAACACAAAGTCCGGTCGCTATGTTAAAATTAGTGATGATAAAGCTATGGTTGTAATGGTTGGGATGCATAAACTTGGAGCAAAATTTAAATTTAGTCCTGATGCTGATGTGATTGCCCTTTATCGAGCCTCAGTTCCTAAAATTAAAAAGAAAAATCCAAGAATTAACTGGGATGTATTTGAAGGAAGTTCTCATGCTCGCGATGGTCTTGTTGAATTTGCGGAAGGATATGTAAAAACCTTTGCAGATTGGTTGGATTGGTATTATACTAATCCTGAGACTCAAGAAGAAATCGATGATTGGGAAAGTGGAGATTGTAATTTCAGACAATGCTGGGATGAAATTCAAAAGATAAAGAAATCAAAAATTGGAATTAGACAGGCCAGAAAGCTGGCCCTTGTAGGATATGAGAAAGTTAGATGATTTCAAGACAGAAAAATGGATGAATCGATTTGATGGAAAAGAAGTAAATCAATCTGGGGGAAAAAATGAAAAGTAATAAATACTTATATGTTTGCTGAAACGAATTATATTATACATGGATTTAAAAAGGGCGGATCACACGCAATAACAAATTGGATAGTCAAACAAATCCCAACAAAAATATCTTATTACAATGAATGCAAGATAATAAACAAGGAAATTAAATTTACCAGATTTACATGGAGATTTAATCAAAATAAAAAGCAATATTCAAACATATATTTGTTCCAGAATACCGACATATCAGAAACCATACGTTTAAAATTTAATAAAACAAAAGATCAAAAGCATATCATTTTGTTAAGAGATGTCTTGAATTGGGGAGCAAGTATCTATAAAACTCAAAAGATAGAAATCAGATATCTTAATAATTTTAATATAACCTTATGGAAAAAGTTTGCAAAGGAATATTTAAACAATTCTTCCAAATACATCTTTATTCTTTATAACAAATGGTTTGTAGATGAAGATTACAGAAAGGCTATTTCTACTAAATTAGAATTGGATTTCAATGATATTGGGAAAAATAAGATGTTTATGAAAGAGGGATCGGGATCTCAAAGTAGTTTTGATAAAGATAAATATAAAAATAATCCAGAATCCATGAATGTTCTGACTAGATTTAAGGAATTCGCAGAAGATGATAAGTTTTTAAAAATGTTTGATGAAGAGTCATTGGAACTTAATGGTCAAATTTTTGGTAATTTCTTATAAAATCCCTTTTTATACACATCGTCATATTGTTTCTTTGTGATTCTGATATTCTTTTTATTTAAATATGATCTGGCTTGTTCAAACGTAGGCACATAATTAGTTAAAAAGCATGATATCCAAGCCTTGGTTTCAGATTCGGTCATTTTACTTTCAAAATATAAGCTATAATCTAATTCTTCGTGATCTATCATAATATAATTTAGTTTAAATAAATAATATTATGGAATTTAAACAATGGTTAGAATATGAGACTCCTGAAAAGTTAACAATTTTAATTGCTGATTTAAAAGGCAAGTTTCCGGGTCTTGACCTGTATGTTTTTGAAACTTCCCATAAAGTTGAAATATCGGTCATTGAACTTCCTAAAGATATGCGAAATCAAGGGGTTGGCAGCATTGTTATGAAAGCCATTCAAGAATATGCTCAATCTGTTGGAAAACCAATTGTTTTAAGTCCAGATGCGGAAAGAGGCAAAAAAGCAGCTTTAGAAAGATTTTACAAAAACCATGGTTTCGTCTACAATAAAGGTCGAAACAAGGATTTTACGATAAGTTCTACATTTGCTAAAACAATGTATTGGAGACCAGATTAAATAGTAGGCTTATGTGTCCAAGGATCAGCCTTTTTAAAAAATCTTTCATCTGTCATTGCATATGGATTTTTTATTGGAGAAAGTCTTCCATGCGGCAAATTATGATGAATTTCTCTTCGTCTATTTGCTCTAAAGCTTCTTTTTAACAATTCTGATCTTTGATGACTGGAAATACTTATTGGTTCTAATTGATTCCAGTGTTCTGGTGCTATAACTAGTTCTCGCGGGGCATTGGGAGCCCATCCTTTTCTTTCTATATTATAATAAAATGAAAACAAATCACGGGGCATTCCTGTTTTATGTAAATAGAATGTATTCTTACCTTCGCCACCTTCATCGCGTTCATTGCCACTTACCATCCAAGTAGCCCAACTATCGTTAATGTCTTTATTTGGACTGACCCAGAGTCCCATTTTTTGTCTTCTTAATACTTTATTCCAATTAGATTCTATATCCCAATGATACACGATTTTCATATCGTGCCATTTAGTTCCGCTATCTCTAGCTTCCAGCCATTGTTTAAATTTCATTTTAATACCATGGATAAGTTCTAGGATTAAATTCGGATTTAGACATGTCTAAAGTATTTTGCCTTACTTCCCATTCTTCAATTTCCTTCATTGATTTAATCCAACTGCCATGCCAGTCAAGAAGAGACCAGTCTTTTCCCCATTTTGCATTTAAACCTTTGATCTGACCAGATTTTGCTGCTAATTCTATATCTTTTTGAATTTCAACAGCTTTTTCATAGGTTGGGACATTAATGGCAACTATTTCTCCACCATCACCTTTTGGTTTATATCTTCCCTCTTTAGATTCGGGGCCTTCGTCGCCATACCATTCATGACTTTGAGCCGACCAACCAACCGCATAAGGGGCTTGATGTTGATTTGGAGTGGGTTTTAAATGTCCGCTACCTGATCTATCTCCAACATCATACCATGACATATCTCTTGGGCCAGTTCCACCACCGCCTGATTGTCCTAATTCTGTGCTGGGGAGATCAGCCATATCCAATCTGTCACGAGCAGCTTCGACAAATTCTTTAAAGGTTCTCATACCTTATTTATTTGTTTAACAATATATTCAGCCGCTTCTTTTGGATTTAATTTGGTTGTATTGACTTCTATTGAATCTACAAGAGGAATTGATTGAAACGCATCATATTGATTACAAAATTTATTAAGACCTTTTACAGTTCTTATTTTTTTGTATTTTTGTCTACTTTTGGCAATCACTCTCTTTTTCAACTCTTTCATTGGAGTAATTAATTTAACCCAATTTATATTAATGTCTGTGTAATAATAAGGCAGACCCTGTATTCTCAGCACAAAATCTCTATCTTCTGGGGCATAAGCCAACGTGGTAATTAGGCTTATATTATTTTCCATTGCTAATTTAATGCCTAGAATTCTGGATTCTTGACAATATTTCACAAATGGTGGTGACATCCATTCAAATAAACTATCTGCTGCATCAACCGTGAGATGATTATGGAATAGCTTATATCCAGTTATATCTGCCAATTGTTGGGCGATTGTAAGTTTGCCAGAGGCAGGAGGTCCATATATTACGATTAAATTCATTTATATTCTTCTTCAATTAAAGTTATTGCTCTATCAAGAGTGTCTTTTTCATTTTCATATGTTTCATATGAATTAATAGGCCGCATATCTTCACCAAGGGGCTCCCACCAAGTTCCATATGGGATTGGATGGTGACAAAGTTTAAAACTCTGCGGCTCATCATTATCTCCATCGTTCCATTCGATAGTAATTATCTTAGATAAATCTGCTTTGTCTTTGAAAGCATCCAAAATCCAAGAACCATCATAAGTATCATGTGGATGCCACAGTTCTGTATACACATCTGGAAATCGTTCTTTAATGGATTGTCTTAATGTTTCTATTAAATTCATTTTAATATCCTTCTGATATCAAAGATATTGAGTTTTCAATAACATCTTCTTCATTTTTATATTTTTTATGTGGCCCATATCCAAACGGAACAGGTTTATGCATAATAGCAAATCCTAATGTTTCATTCCATTCAATAGTAATTATAGGATAATGTTTTTTGGTTTCACCAATCTGTAGCGGACAGTCTTTAGTTACAATATCTAAAAACCATATAGAATGCGGTCTTTCTTCTAATGGTGCATCCATTATAAAGGTTGCGTCTGGGAATCGTTCTTTAAGGGATTTTTCTATAGATTGAATTGGGTTCATATATTATCCATTTGTAAAATCAATGTATTGTTGTAGTGGTAAATCGGGTTTTTTTATAACATCACCCGGATCAGTCATAGCATTAAGTTCGCCACGAGCCAACATGTCTATTTCCTCTTTAGACAAAGGCCTGCTTGCTTCGATCCTGTGTCCAAGTTCATCCCCATCATTACAGATCATAATCATATTTACCTTAGTTCCATCCAACTGCGATTCAAACGTAAGACTCCAAAGATCATTATCTCCCTCAAATAATTCACTATGTCCCAATAATTTCCAATTATCGCTCATCCTTGTTCCTTTTTGTTATCTTCAAATACTTTCTTGTAGATTTCTGGATTTTCGCCTACTCGTTTGGTCAATTCGTCCATCCACCACTTGGTTTTGCATTTTGCCATCCAAAGGCCATGTTGAGCACTTTTGCCCTTCTTCTGATTGACTCCTTTGGCTACAACGCCCTCTCCAGTGACGATTTTACCGTCTTTAACGTCTTGTACAAATTGTTTACTAAAGTTTCCTTCCCAGACTACCTCTGCAATTTTTAAATGTTTAAAATGTTTAATAAAGTCTCTAGGGAGCATTATGCCCTTTTTATGGACATTAACATCAAATAGCATTAATTCACGATCTTTATCTGATGGATCGTGCCATCCTGCGAAGCTATTTGGTCCAAAATACTCACAAAATACTGTGAATATATCTGATGATTTCCTTAGGTCTTTATTATCCCTGAATGTTTTATTAAGGTCTTCAGAGTATGTTTTCATAAACAATTCAATAGCATGACTCCATTGTTCATCACCGGGGGCGATCATTCTATGTCGGGTGCCAAACTTATACCACCCACGTTTTTTAGACCATTCAGCACGGAAATTAGAACCATCATATTTGTTAAACACAATACATGGTTGTTGCGGTGCTTTATTCGGTCCCTGAATTTCCCAATAAGTTTTCATCTATTCTCACCAAGGAAAGGTGGTGATCCTGCGGGCGTCTGTCCCGCGTGTATTACCAATAATAATTCGCTTAGGTTTTGGATTTTTTTCTTTCAAACCGTCCAAAGCGGTTAATTGAATTACATATGATGGTTTTTCGATATATTGAATTGAACGTCCATTTTGTTTTACGGCAAATAACTGAACCAATTCACTTGGATTTTTAATATATTTAATGATATCGCCATTTCGTTTTACGGCAATTAATTGAACCGCTTCACTTGGATTGTCGATCCATTGAATTGAATAAGGACTTTGGTTAACAGCAACCCGTTTAACTTCTTCACTTGGGCGTTTAATATAAGTAAGATAATCACCATGGTGTTTTACGGCAATTAACTTCATTTCTTCACTTGGATTTTTAATATATTCAATTGCCCGTCCATTTTGTTTTACAGCAATTAATTTCATTTCTTTACTTGGATTTTTAATATTACGAATTGAAATTCCACTATCTTTGACTGCAACTAACTTCATTTCATCACTTGGATTTTTAATACATCTAATAGCACCGCCATCTTGTCTTATGGCAATCCATTTAAGTTCTTCAGATGGATTTGCGATAAGTGAAATTATATGTCCATCTTTTTTCACAGCTTTTAGTTTCAATTTTTCAGATGGATTTTTAATATATTTAATTGCACCTGCATTTTGTTTCACCGCAGTTAATTTCATTTCTTCACTGGGATTTTCAATAAGTCTAATAGTTAAGCCATCACTTTTTACAGCAGTTAATTTAACTTTATCACTTGGATTTTTGATAAATTTCAACATATATGGATATGAGGTAATTGCATCTAACTGTATTTCTTCGCTTGGATCTTTCATTGCAAGGTCCAACAAGTCGCCTGATATATTGCCTTGCAAGAAATCTTCTATATTTATAACTTTAGTCAATATTGCTTTATCATCAATTGGGCCACCGATCTGGCCACCAATCATTGCCCCTGTTCGACGTGTCGATTTTGGCTTTTTCTCAATTTTGAAATTAAAATCTTCACCTTCTCGTTCCCATTCATGAACCCGATTTATAGCCTTTGGTATTTGATCTACATTAAAACTTTCTCCAAAGACAAAAGCAGATTGCCAAAATAAACTAATTAATTCATCAATAGCTGCCGATATGCCTTCGCTGGAGTGTTCGGGTTGAATATTTCCAAAACAAACGTTCCCATCGGAATCTACGTTGGGAAGACAATCAGGAACAAAAACTTGTTTGTCGTCATTTTCTAAAGGGGTATTTTTAAAATAAACCTTTGTTGCTATAGTTCCATTCAAATGAATTTCAAATTCAAATATAACATAAGGAAGTGCCAAATATTTTGTTGAAGTAACAGTCTTTTCACCTCTATCTTTTCTAAAATAGAGAGTTCTTTTACGAGGCTTTTGTTCAACAAAAACCTTATAAGGATAACTATTTGTTACTACGAATTTTGTATTTTTAGGAAGGTTCATTTTCGTTCCGTTTTTTAGGGTCGATTGGATATTGTTTTTGTTCTGGCTTTATGTCATCCCAATAAGGATTTCTACCAACTATATTTGAAGCATCGCAGGCTCGGCAACCAGTGTTGTGTCTATGACCGTCTTCATCACAATCATAATTATCTCTAATATCTCTGGCAAACTCTTCAAGATCATTTATGTATTTAGATTCAGGAGCCCTATGTCCCTGATCGGCATAATCTTTTGGTGTAGTTCCTTCTTCATGGTATTCTTCACTAAACTTATCAACCCAATTCGATTGGCAACAAGACCAACACTTCAAGGCATCGATGCCTTGAGTATCCACAATGACCCTGCCGCCTCGATTAGAGATCCAATTCTCTTCTTTGCACTCAGGACAAGATATTTTAAACCACTTATTCATTGATCGAAGTTAACTTGATTCCTTTCAAGTCGTAAAATTTCTTCATTAAGATTTTCGGGATCAACCCGATAATCTTCCAGTCCAACGGGAGCGGCAATATCTACAACAATACCAAAAAAAAGAACATCGCCAATTGCAAGATGAAATTCTCTATCAGGCAATCTTATGCATTCGTGATGGAAAACCGCACATTGTTCTTTCAGCTTTCCGGCTTCTACTAATTTTTCATTTAACGACTTTGATTCCTTATCAGATGTAGAAACCGCTGGATTATCTATATTTGCACTTAATTTTTGTCTATATGCCTTTTCTAAAGCAAAATACTTTTGCCATGTCTTGAAAACATGGGAGGCTAAATCGCCGCCTTGATAAGTGAACTTCCAACCTTCTCTGTTTGCGATTCTAAAGTCATTATGCATGTTTTTTTCCTTTATATTAACCCTTGTTTATCTGCCAACCTACATAGGTTTTCAGCTTGTTCTATAGTTGCTCCACAGCCTATGAAGAAACCTAATGCTAAATCGCTCATCACAATCATTGCACTCGCTGTGCCGTCGCAATCGATTTCATCTACTTTATCAAAAATTTGATCTTTCCATGCTTTAATCATTTCTTTTATTTTCTTTAACTTTCTTGCATCCTCTTCTGCCGCCCGAAGGCGAACAGGACGTGGGCGGGTCGAATTGCGGTAAACATCATCGACATCCCATAAAATAGAATCGCTTGCTGCTTCATAAACTCCAAGAACTACAGTTTGTCCATAATCGTCAAGTGACACTTTGTTAAAATCTGGACTGGCTGTTCCTGATGGAGTAAAAATAGAAAATGGAGCGTCAATTCTAGTAAAGTCCGCTTTAAGGAACGTTATTTTTTTACTTTCATGATTAACATAAAATCCAATAAAAAGTTCGCTATCTGGAGTGTCGCCTTCCTCTGGTTTTTCATAAAGAATGGTAATCAAATGTTCTTTGGGAAGCATTGTAAATTTAAGCATCATCTGCTCCGATTCGCATATCGTTCGGCTTGTCTCGCGACTTCTTTATTAGAAGGGTCATAAATAATAGGTTCACAACCTGTTTTCCCGCCTGCCATTCCTATAACTGATTTTTTTGCCACTTCAGTTGAATGCTCAACACAAGTATCAGGAAGCTTGCCAGAATTACTCAAGAAAGCTTTGATCCTATCTGGACTGATCGGTTTGTCACAAGTTATACATTTATGAGGCATTATGCACTTTCTAAAGCCATATCCCATATATCTTTCTCAGGCATTAATCTTAACATATTTTCCGCTTGTTTAATAGATAAAACAGTTTTTATAATGGCTCGTTTTCCATCTGTAGCACAAGGAAGGACAAATGATTCCCCTGAACGTTTATATTTGCATAATTTATAAAAGATATCTTTATTTTTTGGACCCCAATCGGCCCCATCATCAAACATTGCCATAAGAACACGTTTGGCTTCTCTAGTTTTTATTTGCGACACTCTTTCTTTGAACCGATCAACTGCATGATTGGTAACGAAAAGTTTCATTTTTAACTCTCAAGATAAAGCTTGATAGCTTTTGGATCGATATCATTGAGCCATCCAGCCCAATTTGCGAATCTTACGATTATTTTTTTAATCTTTTTCATTTACCGGCCCTTGCTGCAAAGTCATGGTGCTCATGATCTTTTTCAATACCTAATCCTTTAAAAACTTTTGCTTGTAATTCTTCGTTATCCAAATCCCACACACAATTGCGAAGAAGATTTTGTTCATCTATAGTAAGTTCTAATTTTAAAACCAAAGGTTCTGTTGGTTGATTCCAACTACCCGAATCAATTAAAGCATTGGCAATTTTTAATTGACAATTTATATTTCGATCCAGACCATCCTGCAAACTAACTAAATGACGCAAAAGTTTGCCTTCACTCTGAGTCAACACTAATTCAATCTTTTTCATTTTAATCTCATTATCCATTTCATAAGATCAACAACTTCTTCAAGATTTGCATTAATTTCTTTTCCATCTCTATGAGTCACAACTTCATAACAAGTGCCGTGGCCTTTTGCTGTTAAAATCAAAACTTCAGTATTTTTTAATTTTAACAGCCAACAATGAAAATAATGTGATCCGCTCCAACAAAAAGACGGTTTGCCAAATAATTCACGAAACTTATCTCTATTATCTCCGTGCAAAAGATGCATTTTTGAAAAGATAGGTGAAGAATAAATTCCAGCTTTAAACTTATGAACTAATTCAAAGCTGCTGGCACCTTCAGTGTGTATATTACCATCATTATAATCAGCCCGTTTAGCTTTTAGTTTTGTGAATTTCATTTTGATTGATATTTCTTTGTAAAAAACACAGTATGAGGCATTGCAAAATAATAAGGAGTTTCAATCATAACCAAAATGTTATCATCCATATCGAATGTTTTCCATTTCAGACCAGTATTGATGATAGTAGGTTTTCCATTGCCTTCTTTTTTATCCCAAAACTTAAGCAATATATCTCGATCTCCTGCCAACATAATAATAACGTCGTTAGAAGGACTGTTTAAAAAGGTGCTAAATTGCCACAAGAAAAAATCTTCCTTGGTGGGCATGATCTCACGCATCCTTGTAACTTCCACATCACCTTGCTTTGTCTGTTTCATCTGTTTCATTTTGGATTCTCAACTCATCTCT
>SDBT01016972.1_pt1 | contig 11513 bp, 9 predicted proteins | sample 2277101 | NCBI WGS metagenome assembly SDBT01 (sample SAMN10404973, study PRJNA504765) | marine sediment metagenome | isolation source: marine sediment core GS10_PC15, 103 cmbsf | place: Arctic Ocean: Southern Knipovich Ridge | collected 2010
TCCAGAACAGGCAATAAATATTGGATTTTTAATTAAAAATGGAGCGACACAAAAAAATCTATTAAACACCATTATTATTAAAACATTTGAATCAAAACCTGTATCTGCTTTAAAGTTAATAGAGCAAATTAACGATGATATTCTAAAACTTAATTTTCTATTTAAAATAGCAAGAATGATGCTGGAAAAAAAAGAAAAATCTGAAAAAATTGATGTTTTTTCCCTGATAATTAAAGAAATTATAAACATTTTTATAAAAAATAGTAAAAATAAAAAAATTCAAAATCTTGGTTATGCTTTTCTCAAAGATGCCCTTTATGCTCTTGCGGAAATAAAGAATCCTAAGGCAGCACATTCTATTATTAAAAACATAACTATACAAGAGATTAAGGAAAGAATAGTTAAAGACATGTTTGATGATATTTATGTTATAGTTGAGGAGATCAAAACAAAAACAGAATCTCATCTAGTATTTTCTCAATTTTTTTTATTAAATACTTATGTCTCAAACGTTAATAATGAAATTGAAAATTTTAGTTTAACTGGTGGAAATCTAAGTAATAATGTCCTTGTAAACGATTTTAATTTTAATATTGTGTTTTTATCTTTATTTAGTTTTGATTTCAGTGTTTTCCCATTTATAGATCGTGTATATAATGATTTAAAATATAACCAAAACAAATCTGTTGCATATTACATTTTTCCATCAAAAGATAATTACGATGAAAGGGAGGATAAAATACTTAAAACTACTATTACACAATTTTTTAAAAACTTGGTAAACGTTCCAAGTCAAGTATTGATTTTCAATTTGGATTTTATTCCATATTTAGGTAAACCAACTATTATACTATCGTCCGATCTAGAAACAAATAATCTACTAGATTCTAAAATAAAAAATATTGGAGATATTATTAACCTAATTATTGATGATTTAAAATTCAAAGGTGGGAAAATTTATGAAAATTTAATACAAATATTTCCCTCTAATAACATTAAAATCGTAAATTTAGTTTTATCTTATGAGTTTATCAATGATTATAATCTGTTTAAAAAATTAATTCAATCTTTACTCTAAAAAGTAATGAGTGAACCAAAATTATAAATTCAAATTTAATTGTATAGTATGTTAAACATAGGACAATTATTTGTATTATTATAAAGTAATGTGATTTTAAAGGTAAACCTATTATGGCAAAAGATAAAAAAAAGAAAAAGAAAGAAAAAAAGAAGAAGAAAGACAAGCTGGAAATTGATACCTTTTCAGAATTAATTACTAAAAAAGGGAAAGTAAAAGCATCTTTAATTGTAACATTAGGAAAGAGTATTGATAGATCAGCAGACAAATTGTTTTTAGGGACAGACTATCGAGAAGTTAATATCCCCGAGCGATCTTGGGGTGAAATGTTAGCTGATGTAGAACATTGGACACCTTTACCATTTACACATGGAATTGAAATGGAGTTAATTATAGCTGATGACGATGGAAATTATCCCCCTGGAGAGGAAATGGTTTTCCGCATGAAAGAAATTGTAAAGGATGCAATAAAAATTATGACTGAAATTATTTATGAAGGAAGAGATGATTTTTTACCAATTCCTGATTTTATCCGTTCAAAAATATTAGCAAAACCATTTGGAAAAGATGATATTGAGAAAGGCTATGTAATGGATATTAGATATAAGCTTGGTGAAACCTCTGTTGATATTGACACTTTTGGGCGAGATGGAAATGTAACAGCAATTACATATATTCTTGAATTAGTAACTCCACCTGCTGAATTTGTGGAAGAGTTAGCCTATTGGGCGAGTACTTTATTCTTATTAGCAAAAACTACTTTACCAAAAGATATACATATTATTGCTTCCGGTATAAACCCGGCATCCGCCGTCTACATGCGTGGACTTTCCCAAGCAGATCATCACCACTACGGATCATTCAATTCGGACATGGAGAAGATTCAAGCTTATTGTATGATACGTAATTTTATCCCGCATCTGGTCGCTCTTTCTTGTAATTCACCAATAATTAACAATAAACCAACAGATGATGTTAAGATAATTCGAAACAGAATAACGGCACCTAACTGCATACGCTCACTAAGATTAAAGAATAACACAACAATGTTGAGTAATAACGACCCAAAACATTATATACCTTATTTAACTTCTATGGATCAAAATTCTCAGAATTACTTCCTCCAAGTTGTGCAAAAGGCAAGTTTAGAGGATAGTCGCTTCCAAGACGTGTTTCCTTTTACAGATTGGGGGACAATCGAAGTGAGAATCTGTGATGCACAGATTTCGATTTGCCGTCGAATTGGCTTAGGTCTAATTCTACAAGCTTTACTTTACAAAACACGAAAACTTCTACAAAAAGGAGTCTGGGTACCTGATGCGGGCTCAGAAACAATCACTTTAAATCGTCAAGGAGCTATTGAACGTGGTCTTATTTCCCTATTCCGAACCTCTCCAGATATATCTAGAGAAAAATTGGCGCAATATGATCCCAATTTTGCAGAACAATATTTAGGCCCAGAAGATCAACCTAATAGATATTTAACGCAAGCAGTTCAAAGAATGTTTTTCTATTTAAAAGACGAGTTAAAAGAATTGGGTTTTCTATATTCTCCCTTTCTAAAACCTCTACTTCAATCCGTTTTCGGAAATGTCTCTTATGCTGAACCTCCTATTACAGAAGCCGAATATCAATTAAGTTTATATCAATATAAATTAGAGAATGGTGAGGATCCCAACATATTATACGATCTTATCTATTTTACAATTCAATATTGCCAAGATCCTCTGAATAATCCTCTTACAGGGGTCTTAACTCTTCCAAAAGAAATGAGAAAATAAGTTTAAAAATCTTGAAGTAAAATTGTTAAAATAGAAGATTATCCATTATCAGCGAATTCTAACGAGTAATCGGTTGTTGAGTTCATTAGTTCATTATCTGTTCTTGTATCAAAGTCTCTTGTTAATCCTGATGTAGTCGCTTTACAGTCTCTACAAATACAAGCTCGATAGTGGAGAAGATCCTAGCATTTTATATGATTTAATCTATTTTACAATTCAATATTGCCAAGATCCTTTGAATAATCCTCTCACGGGAACTTTAACACTCCCAAAGGAAATGAGAGAATAAGTTTAAAAATTTTAAAGTAAATTTGTTAAATAGAAGATTTTAGTTAATTCATAAGAGTCATAAAATTTAAATATATAAATATATAAATATCATGTTTACAGATTAGAATAAAGTTATTTTAAAAGATATGCAAGAATTTCGAATAAATGAATATTTGTCTTTAAGATTTAAAAAGAAAAAAAAAACGGTTATTTATGTTGCAGGAAATCGTTTTAGACAATGTAAATATTTATTGTTAAATATAAAAATAGATGAAATAGAATACACTAGTGAAATAGAGTCTATTGACGAAGCAGCAGGAAAATTAGATACTTCTCAAGAATTTTCTGATACAAAAAAAATAGAAATTCCTCCCCATGTTGAGTTTTGGGGTCATTGTTCTAATTTGCAAGCATGGTATGAGAATAATTACAACACACGTTTTTTACATATGAATCTTGCTTTTCCTTTGCTGAAAAAATTAAGGGAGGTCGGAGATCTTCAAGCAGATAAAATTTTTAAAGAAGAGATTGCAGACAGATTCATAACAGGAATACCAAGAGTATTAATTTATCTTTTGGAAGAAAAATATTTAGAAATTCTGAATAAAGAAGAATGTGAATTTATGTTAGAAGAATTAAAAAAAAAAAATCGAGAAAAGATGTTGAAAAAAGAAAAAAAGATGCTGAAAAAAAAGGGAGAATACCAAAGTTTCGTTGACCAAGCCCAACAGAAGCTCACAGAAGGAAAATGGAAAGATGCAATAAAATTGCTTGAAAAATCGAAAAAAATTTGTATCGACCAAGGATGGTCTGATGGAGTTAAATTGGCAGAAGACATGATTTCGAAAGCTAAGAAAAAGTTAGAAGAGTTTAAAATCGAAAACGAAAGCATTGTTAAACAAGCCCAAAAGAAGCTCACAGAAGGAAAATGGAACGAAGCGATAAACTTATTCCGAAAATCGAAAGAAATTTGTTCCCAGCAAGGGTTGTCCGATGGACTCAGTTTCGCAGAAAACATGATTTTAAAAGCTAAAGAAAATGCGAAAAAAGAGGAGGCTGAAAAGAAAGCAAGAGAAGCGGAAGAAAGAGCTAAAAAGATAATACCCTTTAAAGACGCTCAAATCCCTCAATACGAAGCGGACGTACTTCAAGAGCTAGAAAATCAACTTAAAAAAAAGTTTACATTGGTATATAAAGTTGGATGGAAAACTCAAATGGTCTTTACCGTGGAAAAAAATCGAGTTACGGAAATTGGACTTTACAATTGCAGAATATCGACTCTCCCTGAGTCCATAGTAGCCCTTAAATCACTTCAAATACTAGATTTAGGGGGTAATAATTTAACGACTCTCCCGGAGTCAATATCAAACCTTAAATCACTTGAAATACTATGGCTAGGTGATAATAAGTTAACGAATCTCCCTGAGTCAATAACCAACCTTAAATCACTCACAGGCCTTAGTTTGAGCAGTAATAAGTTAACGACTCTCCCGGAGTCAATATTGAACCTAAAATCGCTCCAAGAACTATATTTGGGAAATAATGAGTTCACGACTCTCCCGGAGTCAATAGGAGACCTTAAATCACTCACAGACCTTAGTTTAAGCAGTAATAAGTTAACGACTCTCCCGGAGTCAATAGGCAACCTCTCCTCTCTCAAAGAACTATGGTTATATAATAATCAGTTATCGACTCTCCCGGAGTCCATAGTCAACCTTAAATCACTCCAAAGACTATATTTGGATAATAATCAGTTAACGACTCTCCCAGAGTTAATAGGAAACCTTAAATCACTCCAAACACTAGATTTAGGGGCTAACAAATTTTCGACTCTCCCGGAGTCGATAGGCAACTTAAAATCACTTCAGATACTATGGTTAAGAAATAATCAGTTATCGACTCTCCCGGAGTCCATTGTGAATCTAAAATCGTTGCAATATCTAAATCTATCGTATAATAAGTTATCGACTCTCCCGGAGTCAATAGGCAACCTTACATCACTTGAAACACTAGGTTTAGGGAGTAATAAATTAACGACTCTCCCAGAGTCAATATCAAACCTTAAATCACTCCAAGAACTATGGTTGAATAATAATCAGTTAACGACTCTCCCGGAGTCAATATCAAACCTTAAATCTCTCAAAGAACTAGATTTGAGTGATAATCAGTTTTCGACTCTCCCTGAGTCGATAAAGATTTTAGAAAAAAGAGGAGTTTATATCAGAAAAGATGGAAACGTAGGTCTATCTTTTTATCTAATGTAAATGGAATTCTGAGCCTTATCGTAAAATTTTCTATTATCTCTCATAATGTTAATTTTGTATGATCTTCTTAATGGCACTTCCTGATATTTTTATATAACTTGACTTTCAAAGATATCAAATAATTAGAATTGTTTTTTTATTCCTTATATATTTTGTCGATGGTTTCAAAAATTCGATTGGTTTTACATATTTTCAAGAGGAATTTAAAACTCTTAGATAATAGAGCAAAAAGCCGACAAATTTTTGGAATCCCTTCTAATTCTTTTTTTATTGCCATTTAATATGCGTTTGCTTGTTTGTATTCCTTCCCTTTACCATAAGGAACTTCGATTTCTATAAATTCCGTCTTTTTTCCCTTTTTTTTCGCTTTAAAGCATATTAAATACCATGCAATTACTTCAATCAATATGAGTGATATAAAATTCGGTAAGATTATAGCAATAATATCACTTGTTTCTATTATAATCGTTTCCCAAAAAGAATTAATTATAACACTAATAAGAAATGTAGCTAAAAAAACACTGTAAATCTCTTACTCTGTTTTCTAATGAGTCATAATCCAAACCAATTATTTTTCGGGGTATTTTATCTGAAATACCAATTATTAATACACCCCCTTGATTATTAGCAAAACTAGCAATGTGTTGACAAAATTTTATTTTGCTTTTGCTTAACTCCTGAATTTCTTTTATATTCCACAAATCTAAGGTACGTTTAAAATCCCATAATTCGGTTTCAATTCTGTTATCTTCCATTGATTTTTTTACAAACTTAATCCAAAAATTTTCATCAGAGATAAGGGATTGTTGAATTACATATTTGCCAATATCCAAATCAAGATTTCTATAAATCTCTTCATAGTTTTCTTCAGGGATTTGATTGACTGTTGACTGATAAATTTCTTTTTTTATTAAATAAACTGAGCCTCTATCTTTACTTTTAGGTAAAAATTCACGAGAATGAGTTGTAATAAAAATTTGACTTTTTTTTGAAATATTTATAAATTTATCTCTTAATTTATTTTCTAAACCAGGATGAAGGTGTAATTCTGGTTCTTCTATGAAGAGAATCTTATTTTCTTTTGATTCCTTAATATATGCAAGGAAATGGGCAATATTTAAAATTCCTTCACCCATATTTTCTAGTCTTAAATCAAAATCTATGTCCCTTTCTTTAAAAGTAAGATATGTTTTGTCTGTTTGATCGACCATTTGTTCCACTGTTATTATGTCAGGAAAGTATTCTTGTAATTCTTGGTTAAAATCTAACAACCATTTATCTTGATTTGTAACTTTTTTCATATGAATAAATTTTGCTAGATTTTGACCATTAGGTTCTAGTATTGTACTTGTTATATTATTTCTATCAGAATCTTTCTTGAATTTCCGTTTATCTGGAATTAAGAAAATAATATCAAAAAACTCATTTTTTATTTTTATTATCAGAATTTTTATTATCCTATTATGGGAAAGGTAATTGATGTGAATACATCAATTATTGATAGTTTAGAAGGTATTTCAAAATTACAGAATGATCCTTACGGAGAAGGATGGTTAGCAAAAATCGAACCTGATAATTTAGAAAGAGATTTACCAAAATTAATTACAGCATTTAAGTACTGTCTAAAGACATATGATTACAGGTTTACTGATTTTTGTACTGGAAGTTCAAGAGTAATCATTTAAATAATCCAAAATTTCTTAATTTATAGAAATTTTTTTCTAATTCTTTTTTGGTCTTGTACTCTATGTTTTAACTTAATTTTTGAATAAGACCAGATAAATAAGTTCATTTTTTAGCATAAATATTCCTAATTTAATTCGATATCTAAAAGGAAAAACCTCAAAAATTTAAAAAATAATTTAAATTACTATCCTCTAAACTTGCTTCAAATATTCTGAACGATCTAATATATTTCACAATTCAATATTGTCAAGATCCTCTAAATAATCCTTTAACTGGAACTTTAGTTTTGCCTAAAGAAATGAGAGAATAAGACTATAAAATTGAAATTTCATTTTAGCTTTGGAACATTATCAAATAAAATAACACTGATAAAAACTAAAAATATATATTCTATAAAACTATTTCTTATATAGACTTATAGAATTAATTGAATACAAAAATGACTACTACAATCCAAATTGATAATGAGATAAAAAAAAAGCTCTTTAAAATAAAGCTAAAGTTAGAAGAGGAAAAAGGAAGTGCTGTAACTTATAATGAAATCATCGAATATTTAATTAATCATCAATCAACCAATATTATCAGAAAAAAGGATTTGGTTGAATTCAGAAAGTTGAAGGGGATTCTACCCAAATCAGCAATGAGTATGTACTTAGAAGAAAAGCGGAAAGAATTAATCATGGAAGAAGAAAGAGCTCCTCTTATCAAAAAAAAAGATGATTCATAATGTCAATTGAAAAAGTTTTAAGCGAAACGAGTAATTTGATATTAGATACAAGTGTATTAATTGGATATTTCATGGAAGAACAATTATCGATTTTCACTCTTTTAGATGAATACATATTTAATGAGAACTCATCAATCACTTTATATGGACATAATCTATTAAAAACAGAGGTCTACTATATTTTCTGTCGGAAAAAAGGCAGTATTGAAGCTAAAGACATTTTAAAAAAAATAGAGAATGTAATAAATATAATTAGCGAATCGTGGTTATTCGAAAAAGCGGGACAAATTAAATGCAAATACCCAATAGCATTTTCTGATTGTTTTTCTATTTCTTTAGGAATTTTTCAAGATTGTCCAATTTTTTTCTTAAAAGAAAGAGAATTATCAGAAGATATAAGTAATAAAATAAACGAAGAATATAAATCCAAAATATATGCTGTTTCATAATTACATTTTCAGCTTAAATTTACTTTTTAAAAGTGATGTTAAAATCTGTTATTTATCTTTTTGATTTAAATGTTTGTTAAAACATATAAGAATTTAAGATAAGAACACTATTCAACTAATAGAGTAATTGACGTAATAAATTTTGAAAAATGAATACTAATTTTTCTCAAGGAAAAAGTTGGATCAAATCAGCTATTAGTGATATAAAAATAGTGTTAAATAGCCTTCAAAATAAATATTATTCTCTTGTAGCATTTAGAAGCCAATTTGCCGTAGAAAAATTAAATAAAGCCATTCTAAGTTTTATGGGTTTAAAAGTAGAAAAAACTCATACCCCAACAGAGATATTAGAAGATATACTTAGAAGTAAGTCTTCTTTAACTATTACCATTGAAACAAAAAAGATACTTGAAAAAATTTTAAAATATTCAAAGTTTTTTGAAAATGAAGGGGCTCAAACTAGATATGGAACAATTAAAAATAATAAGTTAATTATTGCTGAAGAAATTTATCAATCCTTCAGCGATATTAGAGATTTCCTCATAAATCTTCAAAATATTGTAAACTTTTATTTGGAGCTTCTTAAGGAAAGCTTAAATATGACAAAAAATAAATATAAAGATTTAGAACAATTGGAATCATTATTAAGAGAATTAAAGCAATGGATATAAATTTTAAATTTCTCAAAAATGAGTATTTTTCGAAGAAATTGGAAAACTACCTAGCTCAATTATATGAAACAAATAAAAAAATAATAGGAATAATTTTATTTGGTTCCTTAGCAAGAGGAAATGCCATTTATTCAAAAAATAAGAAAAGTGATATTGATCTAATTATTATATTTGCAAATAATGAACTTCCAAGACATCATAGAAAAAGAAGCGAACTGAAATTTAAATTAATGGAATTAGCACCTTCAGGAGTAGATTCACTCTGGATGACAGAAAAAGAATTCGAACAATTAGTTCAAATCAAAACAGATATAGTTTTATATGCTATGGATGAGGGGAAAATTTTATACGACCCTTTTGGATTAATAAGCAAAGAAAAAGATAATTTGTTTAAAGAATTGAAAGAAAAAGGCGTAAAAAAGGAAAAACATTATTGGATCTGGCCAATAAAAAGTTTTGGTGAAGAAATTGAATGGTAAACCATTTTAAATAAAAAATTATCAAAGATAAATTTATTCATAAATGAAAATAATATGTTAACAGCAACTATTGAGCAAGAAGGAAAGACTCGAATAGAAAATATATTTGTTATCGATGCTCATTCTCACCTTGGCCAAGATGTAGATGGGGCAAGAATGATGAACCCTTTAGCTCCAGGGGAGGGTACTTTCGATTTTTGGGGTAATATTCAGGGAAGAATTAAAGCTGATTGGGAAAAAACCGGAGAACAGTCTTTTACAACTAACATGGATGGCAAACTTACAAAATTAGCATGGTCTTTTACACCTTACATTTTTACAGATAAATTATATAGCGAACTTGAAAAGCTAGGAAAAAAGCATTCAGATTTAAAAGAAAAATCTAAGTTTTATTCGCTTATAGATCAAGCTGTTTGCTTTCCATTCCAAGATGTTTTTCGAAATAAACATCCCGAAGCATTGTATAGAGCAAGTAATATAAACGTTTCTCGCTTTACCACTAGATTTCCTTTCTCAATGAAGTTAATAGGATATGGTCGATGTGACCCAATAGAAGGTGAAAAAGCTGTCAAAGAAGTAAAATACGCGAGAGAAGTGTTAGGCCTTCGTGGGTTGAAGTTACATCCACGTTCAGAGGGGTGGGTTGATAAAATTAATTCAGAGAGAGTAATTAATGTTCTTATTGAAGCAGCAAAATATTCAATGCCAATACTTCTCGATACAAGAGGGAAAGGTTCAATATTACAAATTGGAGATTTAATCAAATCAACAAGAAATATTCTCAAATCAAAATATCCAAATTTATTACCTCATTTTAAAGTTATAATTGCCCACTTTGCTCAAGGAAATATAGATGATTATGAGGTTTATAATACAATAGTCCAGCCGAATACTTATGGAGATCTTTCTATGTTGCATGGGGCAGGGGTAGGAAACTTCTTTAAGAGTTTTAGAAAATGGTTTATTTCAAATAATAAAATGAGAGGAAATAATCGTGCATGGTCAGAATACTTGCTTTTTGCAACAGATTACCCCTATTTTGGAGATGTTCATGCGCAGAAACTTCTTATAAATATTATTAATAGACAATTCTTTGATATTAGTGGAAATCTCCAAGATATTAGAAATATACTTGGATTAAATCAGCTTAGACTAATACCAGAATATAATAATACTCAAATTCAGAAAGAACACAGATCAGCACCAAGTTTAATCATTTCCAATCCGTTATACCATGAAAATAAAAGGAGCACTTATGAAATTTCGATAATGGCTTTGGCAAAATTAATCGTTGAAAATAAATTTGACATAAAGAAATTTTGTATTCAATTTAAAGATTCATGGGATACTTTTAATGAGGATATTTTATTAACTTTTATATCAAATAAGGATAAACAAGAAAGAGACTTAATATTGATGAATCTAGTAAAAGATCAGATTTCTCTTTTTGCTCCATTACAATCTAGTATTGGATGGAAAAAATTTGGATATAAATATTTTAATCCTGAAGATCGCACTTTTTTTGCTTCATTATTTAAGAAAAATTATTTAGCAACAGATGTTATGAAAATAGTAGAGACTTTTTCACATATTTATACTTAAATCGCTTATTTTTTAGTCATATCAAATTCTTGATTTTTAAAAAATTTATTAATTAAATTATTAAAATCGTCAATGAATTCTTTTACAAGTTCTTAAAATATATCACATCACCCTTAAATCCCCAAATAGCATTTTGATACCATCAGTAAGCTCTTTTTATAACTTTTTGTAAAATTTCTAAGTTATTCATTATTCTACTGTTTCTCCAAATCGAAGTTTTCCATATGAGTCCAATAAAAATTATTATCACTTAAACAAATCCGTTTTAATCCTTTTTCTTTTATTCTCTACCTCAATTCTTTTAATAAATTTTAAACCCACATCGTCTTTATCATAAATAATTATCCCATCTCATGCAATATAATAAAATAATTTAATTCAAACTTATTAAGATACGCTAGCTCAACTTAAGATTAAGTAAGTATTTCTTTTGGAAAAATTTGAGCTTTTCTTTTAATTCGATTCTTGACAAAAATTCTCAAGCGTAAAAATTAAAGTAATATTAT
>SDBT01016973.1_pt1 | contig 11512 bp, 12 predicted proteins | sample 2277101 | NCBI WGS metagenome assembly SDBT01 (sample SAMN10404973, study PRJNA504765) | marine sediment metagenome | isolation source: marine sediment core GS10_PC15, 103 cmbsf | place: Arctic Ocean: Southern Knipovich Ridge | collected 2010
GGACCGGGGCATTCAACGGCAGCGGTTGTGTAATTCGGCAATGTCGAAACGTGCCAGGGCATTCAGATTCAGGGCATCGACGGCGAACGCAGTGAAGATCCTGGGGCTTGAGATGGAGTTTACAGAAGATGGGTTACGCTGATGTTAAAAGCGCGGCGGTGCTGGTGCTTCCGGAGCCGGAAGACGCGACTCTGAAGGAGTGGAAACGTCTGCTCGAGCGGGTGTTCAATACGCTGCGCGATGATGTTCTGCGGAATGCTCTGGACCGTGTGGCGACGGCAACGGACTACACGATAACGCGGCATGACCGGTATATCGGGGTGACAGATACATCGGGGGCCAGGGCGTTGAGTCTGGTGCTTTCGACTAAGGTGGAGCCGGGGCACAGGATATTGATCGTTGACGAGAGCGGGGCAGCGAATGTGAACAACATCACGATAACGCGGAGCGGCACGGAGTGGATAAACGGGGCAAATACGTATGTGATCAATGCCGCATACGGGTGGGTTGAACTGACAACTGACGGTAATGGTAAGTGGTTTGCAATAGATTAGAGGTGGAGAGATGGTTGACATAAACCAGGAATGGCAAAATCATCTGAACGAGGTCGCGGAAGGTGAGCGCACGGGCAATCAAGCGCTGATCGATCATGGGAATAGAATGCTGGACTATATGAGGTCGAGGGGGCAAATGCCAGCTGGCTTGCAAAGTGGCGGCGACCTCACGTCATTCATGGGTCCCAATGGTGAAATGATCTATGGAGATATGTTCAATGCTCCGAAGCCTTCGAAGCAGCAGGTATCTGCGTGGAACTGGCTCGAGCAGTTGATGAAGAAGAAGTTCCCCAAGATTCCTGCGCTGAAATTGCCGGGTGCGACAGGGTATGAGAAGGCCGGGCTGGATGTTCTCGGCGATTATGTCAGCGGGCAGAGTTTCGACGATTTCCTTGGGGGGCCGGTGCCTACGGCATTGAAGGAGGAGGCCAGGGTGATGAAGGCAGAGGGAGTCGGGGACCTGAGAAGGAGAGCCAACCAGACGGGCAACCTTCATGCCACGCCGACATATCGTGCCGAGGCGGACCTTACGGGCAGTATTGACCGGGGAGTGCTGAGCAACCTGTCCGGGATATATGCCGACCTGAACGATCCGAGGGGCAGGATATCGGCAGCGATGGGTTATGGCGGCCGTGAGCGGGAGATCGAGGGTACGAACAGGATGAATGCCTACAACGCGAGATTGCAGCAGATCCTCGCTCCATATACCTACCAGGCGCAGGTTGCCAGCCTGATATCGGGGGGGGCGTACCTGCCGCAGGACAACAGGAACTGGATGATTATGCCGAAACCCGCGGAAGAGGGTAATAGTGGCGCATGGGGTTTCGGTGGTGATTTGGTTAAGTCGCTTGCGTATCTTTTCAGAGATTCATAGAAAGGAGTTCGAGATGACGATACAGGTAGTTTATCCGCCGCGAGAGAGGCAGCCGAGGCAGGATTATAAGGGGCAGGATTTTATCCGGAGCCTTATGGAGGCGGTATCGCTGTATCAGCAGGGAGTGAAAAAGCGGAAGAAGGAGGATTGGAAGACAGAGGTTGGGCAGGTGCTGATGGATTCGAATTCTCCGGAGGAGTATTTCGAGGGGATAAAGCCGCTGCTCGCGCCTTCGATGGAAAAGGTGGGGTTCGGGAAACGGTTCGGCGAGAGTTTCAGCCGGAAGGCGCCTTATCGCGGGGGGATCGACGAGATCATGCCGATGGTGAATAGTATTATGCAGAAGAGGTGGGGTGAGGCGGACCGAGAGGCGGATGATAAGCGGGATATGGACCGGCGGTTGGAGTTCGAGGAGGAGAAGAAAAGGAGAGGGCTGGGGGTTTACCGGCCGTCTGCAACGAGGAAGGGTGATAAGGCTTTCAGTGCCAGGGAAATAGAGGACTTGCAGTTCCAGTTGCAGGCGAGTGAAGAGCTGCCGAAGATTGGGGACTGGAAGACGATGAGCGGGTACGCCGCAAGGTCGCCAAGCCAGAAGAAGCAGTTGAGGGCGATATACCAGGCTGAGTTCAAGGCACGGAAGGAGGGATCGACCGGCGGCAAGGAAGGGGGTAAACGGACCGGGAACTTCATGAGTGATACGATGGACGAATTCCTTGGAGGGGTAAGGAAGACGGTCGAGGAAGCGAAGGTGCTGGATGAGGTGAAGGGTATGGAGTATGTGGAGGCTGCCCGGGCGCAGTTGATTAAGCGGGGGAGGAAACCAACTGAGGCTGAGGTGAATGCGCTTGCAGAGAAGATGGCCCTGAAGGACGGGTATGAGATACCAGACTAATGAGTATATTCGACCGAATAAATCCTACCGATGGTTCGACGGCAACGGCGGAGAAACCGAAAGGGAACTTCTTTGAGAGGCTGAACCCACCTAAACAGAATATTTTTGAGCGCCTCAATCCTTCCACTCCTCGATTAAGTAAGAGCCAATTAGGCGGCATATCCTTGCCGTCAGGGAGTGCAATACCGGACATAAGCGAAGAGCAATTCCGCGGGCTTGTTGATGACAGTGCCCGGGTGGTGCCGAAGGGTATCAGGGAAGCCGGTGCGGAGCCGTGGTCCGATCGGAAGCAGGATATGTATTTCATGGGGAACCTGAAGTACTGGACGGACGAGGAGAAGATATACCGGAAGAAGCGAAGGATAGCTAATAAGCTGCAGATCCAACTGGACCGCAGGAAAGAGAAACGTGCGAAGCATGAATTGGCGATCCGCATCCAGGCACAGACGCAGGAGCAGTTTCAGGCCGAGATGGATTTCTATGACCGGGGAACGTATGAGCTCGAGCAGGAACTGGGCAAGGCAAAGCATTCAGAATATGGGGCGATGGCAATCCTTGGCGATGAGAAGGCGGCGCGTGTGCAAAAGGACGATATCCTGCCTGGTTCGATTGGGAAGACACTGCGGGGCGGGGCTTTACGAGCGGCGGACAGCGTAGCTCGGGCAGGTGCCGGGGTGATGGACATCTATACCGAGGTCCTGCGGGGTGACACAAAATTCCTGCACGAGGGGATGGTAGATCCGAGCGTAGAGTTCATTAAGGAAAAGTCGGCGGGGCTTAAACAGGAACTTGCGCGGTGGCGAGAGAAATACCCTGAGATGGAGGTTCCGGAAGGCGCCGGGACGGGATTCTTCCTGCGGCATCCTCAGTATCTCCTGGCGGGGCTTATCGAGAACAGTCCGCTTGTGCTGAGTACGATGGCCGGGGCAGGACCGGCAGCGTCGGCGCTTGGGAAGTTCGTAGGGGGTACGCTGGGAGCGGCGGCATTGATTACGCCGCAACGGTACGAGGAGGCGCGTGAGCAAGGTACTGACCCACGCATAGCTATCATATATTCTGTCCTCTCAGGTCTAGGTGAAGGAGCTATCGAGTCAATCAGTTGGGGGCAGAAGATGGCAATCCTTGGCCGACTGAAGGGTGGGGTCGGGGCCATGATGCTCCAAAAACTGTTGCTGGAGACTGAGGGGGCTTATCTACGCGGGGGCGCGGAGGAATTCACGCAGGCTGTCTGGGACAATTTCTGGAAGTATGTCTTTATTGACCGGGAGCATCCTCTATTCAAGGACGCACTGAAACAGATGGAGATGGGTGCGCTTCAAGAGGCGGGGATGGGATTGATGTTTGGCGGCGCGGGAGCTGCTACGAGTTACAAACGATTCAGTGACGCGGGGAAGGCGACTGAGAAAGAAATGCTGAAGCGCCTGGGTGAGGTGCGGGAATTATTGATCGAGATCGACGAGGCGGAGCCATACCTGGATAAGGTGGAAGAGGAGATCGTTGAGACGGGGGCGGCGAAGGAGGCGGAAGCGGTCGAGGTGAAGATGCTTGCAATGGAAGCGGGATCTCAGAGATTGCAGGAGGAACTGGGAATCGGGGCGGATGAGGCGGCAGAGATCCTGCGGGCTGATGAGAAGAAGGAACCGTCGCTTATCCGTGCGGCAATGAGGCGGAAGGGGAACAAGGGCAAGGCTCTCGATAATGCCGCTGATTACGGTAAGAAGGTGGTCCGGGCAGTGAAGAACCGGCTGATACCTTTATATGAGGAGAAATTCTCGCAGGAAAGGGGGAAAGAATCCGAGGGGCGGCGGCTGGCTGACCTCGAGGAGGACATCCTTGGGGGCAGGGCGTCGGCGGTGGGTCCCCTGGGCGTGCAAAGAGGCACTGACCGGACGGCGAAACCCCGGCACGGGCAGTCGATGGGTGACAAGTACGCCGACAGGACGGGAAGGCGGCCGTCTGAGGGCGATGTGTTCCTGCAAGGGGAACGTGTGTACCGGTATGACGGGAAGGAATGGCAGAGGACGGACATACGCCGGCAGAAATTACCTGAGACGGTGACTGTGTATAAGGGCGAGGTTATCGACGGGCTGCCTGAATACCGGAATGAGGCGCTTTATGTGGAGAACGGGCAGCAGCAGGTGTTCAAGGGGAGTGAATATGACGAGGCGAGGGAGATGGTCGAGGACGCGCGGGCACTGGGTTTGCCGCTCGAATTGAGGAAACGGGGGACGGAAATCGTTGTTGTGAGTCCGACAGGGCAGAACCTGGGCAGTATGTATGGAGTTGTGACGAGGGAAAAGGGGCATGTTCTCCGGAAAGAGGGAGGCGCAACGAGTCTGTTCAAGGAGGATACGCAGGTCACGGCGGGGAAGTTTACGGTTGAGGAGAAGGAGCAGCCGAAGAAATTGGGGCCGACGAAGGAGACGTTTCAGGAGAGGAAAAAGAACGCGGAACGGCGGGAAGTGCCTGCGGCGGACCTGAAGGATGGGGACAGGTTCCTGCATGAGGGTGGGGAGGTGTATTGGGTGATTCCTACGCCGCCGGGGAAGGACAGCTCGAAGGTATACATCAAGGACGGGAAGCAGCGGGTGGTGGAGGCTACGGACAAGCTGCATATCATCGGGGAGGTGAATGATCCGATATTGACGACGCTGGCGGGGGGTAAGAAGTTCGATGATGAGTGGGTGGAGGGGTTCGGGGATATGGAGAAGAAAAAGGAAGAAGATGTTCTCTCGCAAAGTCCGCAAAGCCGCAAAGAAGGGCAAGAAAGGGTTGGGGAGTTGTTGCGTGAGAAGGGGTTTAAGGAGGCTGCGTTCGATGAGGACAAGAAGAAGATTGTGGAGGAGATCGGCGAGGACGAGGTGAAGACTTTCGTCAAGTTGGTGAAGGAATCGCCGAAGAAGGCGCTGGCATATTTGAGGTCGTCTCAGGACGTGTTCCTGAAGATTTTCGAGCCTTCTAAGATAGTCGAGCGGAAACACGGGAGCGCGGTGTATGCGGAGGTGATGAAGGCTATCCACCGGCCGGAGGCGCATACGACAAGGTGGGACATGCGGACGGTGGAAGGGTCCGCCCGGACAGCACTCATCTATGGGCAGCTTGCGGAGGAGTTCGATAAGAAGTACACGCAGGAAGAGATGATGTGGATGATGGCGTCGCGTGGATCTCCGGTGACTCCCGCGGGGATCGAGCAGAAGGCGGATGCGCTGGTCTTTATTGAGAGGTCGAAGAAACGGGACATGATGAAGGCCGACATGAAGCTGCTCCAGCCGATGTACGATATGAATTACCGTGCGCTGGCGAGGTTGATACCAGAAAACGCGAGCTATTTTGAGGAGTATTTCTATGGGAACTGGAAGCAGCCGACTAAGGCCAGGGACGTTATCAAGCGGAGCCTGCCTATTACGAACCGGTTCCTGAAGGAGAAGAAGCTGGCCGTTGCGGATGCCCTGCCGCTGGGGCTTGAGTTACGGAACTGGAACCCGGTCAAGAATGCGCGTTCGGAGTATTCGGGGATCATCCACCTGGCGGCGATGAAGATGCTCCGGAAATACATCACGACGGTCGGCGCGGGTACGATAGTGGTGGATGAGATGAAGGCGCAGGAGACGGAAGAAGGGAAGCCGAAACCACGGGGCAAACGGCCGCCGCTGGCGACGGCAGGTGTGACGGCGAACAATGAGCAGATTGCGAAGTGGATAGACATAAAGAGCTCATGGGTGTTTGACGGGCTGCTGTTCGAGCCGGATTTTGCGCGGCTGCTGAATAATCTGCTGGCGACGAACAAGGTGAGCCAGTCGCCGGGGTTGAGCAAACTACGGAACAGCGCGGCACTGTTGCGAAATGCGAAATTTGTAGGGAGCGCATTTCATCATCTTGTGGAGCTGAAGCAGGATATTGTTGATACGGGGCCACTTGGATTCCTGAATCCGCGCAGAACGGGGAGCGCGATTGCAAGGGCCGTAGGGAAGGGTTCGTTAAGGAAATGGGACGCGCGGTTCAAGTCAAAGGAGTACATCGAATACCTGAAACTGGGCGGGGGGCACAGGTACAGCATCGAGGTGGAAGCGCTGAATGTGTTCGTGAAGCGGATGAAGAAGTGGTTCCTCCCGGCGAAGTACGTCAACTGGCTTTTTGACAGCTATATTCCGAATGTGAAGTACACGAAGTACCAGGCCAAGGTGCAGGAGGTCGCGAAGAAAGACGGGAAGGTAAGCGATGCGCAGAAGATCGAAGTAATCAAGGAGGGGCAGAATTTCTATGGCGAGATGAATGAGCGGCTGTTCGGGCGGTCTTCGACGGCGACGAGTATTTTGAGGTTTTTCTTCCTGGCTCCGGGATTCCGCGAGGGGAATTACCGGACGATGTGGAAGTCCATTGCGCAGTGGAAAACCGGGGGGCCTCGTGGAGGTGCATGGCGGAGCAAGCTGAATATCCCGCAGTCGCTGATTTTTACGAGCATGGTAGGGGTGCTGGCAAGCAGGATATTTACGGGGAAGTGGCGGGAGCCGCCTGAATCTCTCGACGAGATGAGGGACCTGTTCAAGATCGATACGGGGCTGGAGGACGAGAAGGGCCGTAAGATTCTGATCGATGTACTGACCTACGACAAGGACTACTGGGAGCAGATAGTGGTACCTGGATGGACGGCGGCAAGCGGAAAACCGCTGGAGGCGTCGAAGAATGCGGTGAGTACATTCATCAAGACGACGGGAGGGATGAAATCGCCGCTGTTCGATGTAGTTCTTGATCTCGGGGTGGCGAGTACGGGGGACGTGCTGACCGACTGGGTGGGGGACCGTGTGTTCTTCAATACGGATACGGCGCCGGTGAAGATGACGAAGATGGCGAAGCACTGGGCGGAGAAAGTGGAGCCGATATCGTTCAGCGTGTTCCGTCGGATGCGGCGGAAGGGGTATGACTTCAAAACGTCGCTGATAGCGTCTGCTCTGGGGCTGAGGCCGAGTATGACGGAGCATGACAAGAAGGTGGGGCGGCTTGCCAGGGACATCTACGAATTGAGGACGAAGCAGGAGGAATTATACTACTCGCTGGAGGGGGCGGCGAACCCGAAGGAGATGATCCGGCGGCATAATGCTGACGTTGACCGGGTGCTGAAGAATGAACTGTATAAGGACCTCCCGGAGATCACGCTGAAGAGGCTTGAGAAGTTCGATGTGCGGGTTGATGAGGACAAGCTGGTCGAGAATAAGGTGTATTCGTATTTCAGTCCTTCGACTGAGCCGGAGAAGAAGGAGCGGATCAAGGGGTTCCTGGGACGGATGGGGATCGACGAGGCGGATTATGTGAAAGAGTTGAATGACCGTCGGAAACGGCTGAAGGCAGGCAGCGTGACGGATTGGGCGCTTGCAGGGGGGCTGATGGCAGGGGACAGCTACGCACCGGCGGCGAAGGTCGAGGCGTTCTACCTTGAACGGCTGGAGCTTGACAGGAAATACAGGTCGAAGGAGATCACAGCCCGGGAGAGGCGGAAACGGACGAATTATTATCGTACAGCAGGGAGGCTGCGGAAATACTGGAAGATGCTCGAGCGTGCGAAGACTGAGAAACAGAAGAAGATGTTGTATCGGCGGATTGAGACGGTAATCGATGCTGTGAGGTAGTGGCTATGGCTGGTGTGGATGAGAAACTTTGTAATGAGCGGCATGGGCAGGTGCGGAAGGATATGAAGGATATCAATGCGGCGCTGGGGAAGTTGTTCGACCGTCTTGAAGAGCGGAATAATGAGGAGTCGTTCGAACGGGGGGTGCTGGAGGGGCAGAAACGGTCTACTGAGAAGAAGTTGTGGTTGCTGCGGATCGTGCTGATGGTGATCGGGGGCTCCGGGACGGTGCTGGGAGTTGTGCTTGGGTTTATGAAAGTGCTGGGGGGGAAGTGATGTCTCACGCAAAGGCGCAAAGGAACCGCAAAGAACGCAAAGGTCGAGAGCCGCGAAGGTCGGCTCTCTCCGTGAAGGAGATATGGCACGAGTATTGGGCGACACTGCAGAAAGCGTGGCCTGCACGGAAGCCGGGGCCGATTGCTCCGGTGGAAGAGTTTCTTGAATGGGTGGGTGGCGATATTGAGAACACGCATGAGAATGATTTCGACTTACTGCCCGGACTGGTTGAACGGGGCCTGGAAAGTATGGGAGGACGGTATCACCACAGGGGCTACCGTTGGACGTTCGAGTTCAGGAAAAGCGGGGAATTTTGGAAGCGACTTCAGCGATTCCACGGCTCGGCAGGAACCAGGAGGGAGGCGGCCGTGACTGCGCTGATCGTGTGTTTCGAGATGGTAACTATGCGGAAACTGGAAGGCGATTTGGTGTTGAGGTGATTATGTGTCCGTCAAAAGCCGGATTACACGAAAAGTTCAGTGCATGGCGCAGTGGAAAAATGGGATTTTCCGGTGCAGGTGGACCAAGTGCTTTTTTACGCATCGGAGGTCGAGGTTGCTGGTAGCTGGTGATCCTGATACGAGGGTTAAAACCGAGCCGGTGCTGGTGTGCTCTTGTGCCGGGAGTTTTATGGTGTGTATCGAGTGGATGCGTTCCAGGAAGTGAAAAAGGGAAAGAGTAGACAGGATGACAGGATGAAATCGAAGAAGTACAATTTTTTGGGAATAGAGAGGGCAAGGAAGATTCTTCTGGGGCTCGCGTTCGGGCAAACGATGAGGATAAGATGGCTGGATTCTGGTGTAGTAAAATCAGATGGTCCGTGCATTGTGGGTGTGAGACAAACCAAGGGCAGCCTCGGTAATATTGAGGGCGATACCTGTAATCTGTATATGGATGAGTATTTAGCAGGGCATGATATACGGGATTATTTCGGGATATGGCTGGGTGCGATTACTAAGATCGAGACGGTGAAGAAATGGAAGAAACGAGGATAGATGAGTAATGTTTCTCCTTTTCGTTATATGCCTACTGTTGTTACTGGCGGCATTATCGTTGGGCTGGTGGGTGTGGAAGATTCTGGTGGCGCTGGCCGGGTTCGCGGCGGTGATCGGGGCTTTGAGGCCGCGGCGGTCACGGACCGGTTCCATGAAGGGGAAAAGGGCGATCAGGAGGGGAAGAGAGAGGAAGGACTGAAACTGAGTATCGAGGACCTATACATAGGAGAATGGATGATGGATACAAAGAAGTGGTATCACAGTAAGTTGATGCTGGAAGGGATCGCGGCGATAGTGATCGGCGGGTATGCGACGATTCTGCAGGCTGCGCAGGCAGGTACAGCGTCGTTCCTGGGCATAACGATGGTTGTTTTCGGGGTGTGTACTGAGATTTTTAGGTATGTGACGACAAAACCGATTGGGCCGGGGAACTGAGAATATGCCTCTCGCAAAGTTCGCGGAGTTCGCAAAGAAAAGATAGTATCATCACCAGTGGACTAGGCGAGGATTCTAGGAATTTTGCAGTACTCGAAAGCTGTCAAAAGGTAGGTGGATGGCTTGTGGGCCCGAACTTGTTCTCGTGTAGAAAGTTGTCAAAATGGAAAGGGATAGAGAAATGAAGATGTTGGTTGGTTTGTTGTGTTTGTGTGTGCTGGGGGGTTGTACGCCGGATGCTGGGTATCGGGCGGTGGTGATGGAGGGGGAGATCGTCGATACGAGCTGGCGGGAGGCGCATAAGATGGGTGTGGCGCTGGTGGAGGACCTGAAGGCTGAGGCCCGGCAGAAGAATTTCGTGCTGATGCGGCTGAATCTGTTTGTCGGGGCCATGCAAGCGTATAAGACGCAACTCATCCTCGAGAAGAGAGAGGCTGAGGCGGCGGCGTTCGACAGGATTTTTGTGGCGACTATCGATGCGATGACTTCCGAGCAGCAACTTATGGAGACGCAGAACGGGCTGGATGAGATCAAGTTTACGGAGATGCGTGCGAAATGGTCGGTCTGGGACGAGAATTTCCGGCAGGCGCGGAGGTTGCGAGCGGCGCTGGCGACGGTGCTTGGGGTTCCGGCGGTGTTGATGGCGAACTGAGTCCGGCGGTCCGGCAGAGGGCCGGATGAGACATGGCGGGATTTCACAAGGTTCAAGAGGTGAGATGATGAGTGAGAGAGAAGAATACAAGGATGTGCATTCGGAGCATAGTGACAAGGTGTCGGCGACGCCTGTTGATAAGGCGACGGTGGATGAGACTATCGCAGCATTGCCGGAAGATGAGGCGCTTCAGCTGACAGATATGTGGAATACCTTCACGGCTGCGTTGGGGGCGTTCCGGAAGCTGGCGGGGCTTTAGGGGAACTGAGATTTTGTCTCTCGCAAAGTTCGCAAAGCCGCAAAGGGGGTGGTCCGTCAAGGGCCGGATCACTCCTTGTCTGTCTTCTTCTTGGTTTGTTCGTCGAGACTGTTTGCGTAGCCGCCGGGGTCTTCCAGTGCTCGAGCACATTCATGGGCGCATTCGGCCATTTTGAGTATTCTTTCATCGGGGGCAGAAGGGTCTAGGTCCAGGAAATCGCGGAATCTTCCAGCTCCGAGTGAAATGAAAGCTGCAGCAACATATAGATCGTGTGCTGTGATGTCATTTAGCATTCTCTTGTCCTTTCGTTTTGTTTATTGACGGTAGAGGGTTATGCTGAGCCAGACATAGGTGTTGTTGATGTAGGAGTGGGTGTAGGTCTCGATGCGGTTATCGATGACGCGGCTACCGCCAGAAATAACAGCGCTTTCGGTGCTGCGCAACTCGCTGTTTACATAGTACATGGTGGTTTCGTCGACGTACTGGGGGTATCCGGGAATCTTGGAGAGAATGGTGGTGTGGTATGCGGTTCCGCTTATGCGCTGAAAGTGCATTGTAATGGTGATGGGTGTTGTTTGGGCGTCTACTGTGATGGTGCCTTCGCCTGACCAAGTTCCGTTAATGTCGGCGGGGGCGTTGTCATTTCCCGATCCGCCGCCACAGCCAGTACCGAAAAAAAAAGCCAGGCCGATTATTAGTATCAGGATGATTGTTTTCATTGGTTTGGCTCCTTTATATGTGCATACAGTTCACCGTACAGAGAGGGGGATACCGCTTCTGCCTCCTTGAAATGTCTTAAGTCTGCGGTGTATTTTCCTTCTCCGTGCTGAGAGACCTTGCGACTTTGACTATGGTGTCTTTGTCTTCAGGTGTCATTGTCCTCATGAATTCCCATACCTGAAGCTCCTGCCTTGTCTTAAGGTCGTGTTGGTATTTTTCCCTTATCTGTTCT
>SDBT01016974.1_pt1 | contig 11512 bp, 10 predicted proteins | sample 2277101 | NCBI WGS metagenome assembly SDBT01 (sample SAMN10404973, study PRJNA504765) | marine sediment metagenome | isolation source: marine sediment core GS10_PC15, 103 cmbsf | place: Arctic Ocean: Southern Knipovich Ridge | collected 2010
ATCTCTTGTATGGAGGCACCTGCTGCTTGCAGGATTGATGGTGCTCCTGCGAAGATAAGTATTGAAAATATTAAAATAAATATTGCTGTTTTATGGTGCTTCATTATTGTCTCCTCATATTTGCTTTTTTAAAATGTAACTTATCCGGGAGAATTGTCAATATTTATTCTTTTAAAATATAAGGTATTATAATTCATATTCATTATCAAAAGCCATATTTTCTCACTTCCGGCTGCTCTCGCACATCCATGTGCTTCGCAGCATTTCCATCATCGTGATGGTCAGATCAAAGCATTATTGGATATAAAAAATATCAGGCCCGGTCCCCATCTATATTTGAAATCCTACCTGCCATTATTGTCCTATTTCTTCATTTCAACATTTTTCATTTTTACAGCTTTACGGGAGGAGATATTCCGCACATTTTCGATGACAAGCCCTTTGATATTCTTCAATTCAAGTTTTTTACTTCCATTTGATCTTATATTTTTCACAGTCACATTCTCGATATAGCTTTCCTCCATCCCGACTATCTTGCCTATTTTTCTGCCTTTGATATCAAAATCTTGAAACGTGATATTCCTGAATTTTGGAATCCCGGCTTTTCCCTCTATCAATGTGCCCTTATTCGGCTTATAATCCATACGGATCTGCAAAGGGCTTCCTTTCAAATTGATTGTTTTGATATTAGAGACCATGATATTCTCAACAATACCGCCGCGGCCTCTACGTGTCTTTAGATCAACGCCTCTTGGCATATTTTTAAAGACACAATTCTTGATCACAACATTTTTGATACCGCCGCTCATCTCACTGCCAATAGCTACAGCTGCGGAGCCGGCTAACATTGTGCACTTGGTGACAGTAATATTCTCACAGGGAATCCCAATATCGACAGCCTGCTGATTTTTACCGGACTTAATAGCAATACAATCCTCCTCGTTATGAAAAACGCAATCAGTGATAAGAACATTATTACAGGAATCAGGATTGAATCCATCACAATTTTTTCCGGTCGTTCTAATTGTCAGCCTTCTTCCTATAACATTTGTGGAATAAAGCGGATGTATTGTCCAGCGTCCCTTGTTAAGGACTGTGATATCCTCGATCACGACGTTTCTACAGCGGATGAATTCAATTACCCGTGGGCCGGTAGGCGGCCTGGTTCCACCCACCCCGCTGCCGGATACAGTACCTTTTCCGGTAATAGTTATATCATGCATGCCTATAGCATTGATAACAGATGCGTGACTCTTTTGCTCTACACCATTAAAGCGGGAATCTATAATCGGGTAATCCCTGACTTCCTCATCGCTGCCTATGAGTATGGCATCTTCTTCAATATGAAGGGTTGTCTTGCTCTTCATAAAGATAGCGCCGATCAGATAGTCTCCCTCTGGAACGCGAACAATACCGCCGCCAGCCTTGCCGCATTCATCCAGAGCTTTCTGGATAGCTTTGGTATCCAGGGTTCTACCATTACCCTTAGCGCCGAAATCCTTGACTGAAAAAACTTTTTCTTTTTTAACCCCTTGAGCGTATACTGCAAGCATTCCTAAAAGAATTGTGATTACTACTATTACTATTATCTTTTTTTTGTACATTTTTTTCTCCTTTTTTTAGATTATTGATTATAATATATTATTCCTCAGAGAATTATCAAGTTTTTTTGAAGTAAAAAGGCGCCTTTTTTCTTAATTCTTCTTTATGGGGATCTTGATTAACCCTAAAGGAAGATCCCCATCCGGGCATTCAGTACTTGAAAAACAACATTTATTAAATAAAATGATAGTTTTTCAAGATGCCCTTATATTATAAACCGATAAATCATTCCCATACCGTAAATATAACCGCCCGTCATGGATCACCGGATGGGAAAGATAAGGCCCTTTTTTCTTTCCCAATAATTTGAATTTGCTGACAATTTCAAATCCGTTCTTTTCTATTGATAATAACTGCATATGGCCTTTATCAGACAGGGCATAGAGCATATTATCCGCATAAGCAAGGGAAACTTTGCGCATATTGGTATCTATTTTCTTTACTTTACCCGTAAGAAAATCCAGGCAATAGAACTTTTTACCCTTTAACCGGCACCCGCTTCCGTATAAATTACCATTTATAAGGATCATCCCCCCGTGACAATTATCCACCTTTCTTAAATACCAGACTTTTTTTGCGCCATGCAGATCAGGATCTATTTTTAAAAGCATGGCGCCTGCAGAATGGCCGGATGTTACAAAGACATATCCATTATGAAATATCGGAGCATTCACATGCTGGTCATATCTGGAAACAAAGGGATAGGACCATAACATCTTACCGTTTTTCACATCCACGCTTATAACAGATCTCTGTGTTAAAGATATAAGCTGTTTTACATTTTTATATGTCACTAAAATTGATGATGAATATGCAGCGGTTTCGTCTAATTCTTTGTTAACCCATACAGTTTGCCCGTTTAATTTGTTTAAAGCAACAACCAGGGCCCTGCTTCCCCCGGGGATGCAGTAGAGATTTTCCTTATCAACTATAACGTTTTCCGACATAGCCCAGGTCCCCCAGCGTGCTTCGAATTCTCCCACAAGGTCAATTGCCCAGACCTCTTTCCCGGAACCAGCCTGAAAAGATGCCAGACGGCCTGTGGGATTCAATTGATAGAGCCTGCCCTCATTATATGTGGGTGTTGTACGGGCACCGGGATAGGGGCCGGTCCAGCTCTCTCCGTTAGGAGATTTCCATAGAAGTTTTCCGTTCATATCAAGAGCGAGTACAAATTCCTGATCTTTGAAATCTCCTGATAAAAAGAGCATCTTCTTTGCAATAGAAACTCCGCTGTAACCTTTCCCGCATCCTGAAAATTTCCACAGAAGTTCCGGTCCTTTTTTCGGCCATTTTTTTAAAAGATTTTTTTCAGGAGAAATATTATTGCGGTCAGGGCCGTGAAATTCCGGCCAGGATCTGTTTATATTCCCTGCATGTGATTTTATTATAAAAAGAAACAGGAATATTAAAATTAACTCTATAGATTTATTAATAGAAATCCGCTTTTGTTTGTTATTGTTTGAACCGGCATTGCTTCCTCTCTGAGACATATATAAACCTGTTTTATTTCCTCTTGGGTTCTTACAATCTACAAATTTTAGATAATTCATAGATGATTTTTTCAGTAAAGATACACTGTTTTTTTTTATTCCATGAAGTTGACATTATTAAACAGCGCGGGCCGGGTCAGAGCGGCAAAAAGCCGGGACACACAAAATAGACTATTTAACAGTCTCAATCTCCACACGATCCAACTGGACATTTTCCTCAGCAAAGGTGATCACTATGCTGCAGGGGCCGTCTTCCTTCTGTGTATAATAAACATCCTGGGTCTCCAGAATGCTTTCGACATCGTCCGGATAGACCCGCTCCTCGGAATCACCCCCAACGCTAATATACGAAGCATCCTCTTCACTGGAGGCTCCCTGAACATAGAGCGTAAAATTGTAATTACCCGCTTTCAGATTGATGGTTCTCTCGGCTTTGCTGGAGTCGTCTTTAAGTACCACGGTTTTCCCACCTGAGGCTTCGGCAAGCTCCTGCACTTTCGCATTGGTCAATTCAAACTTTTCCACCTCAAGAACAATATCACCGTCCTTTGAGATGTAGTCGCCTGACTCCTGCGGTGTACTGCTGCAGCCAGTCATTGTGATTACCAATACTGTGAATACTATCATACGTGTTATTCTCATTTTTATTCTCCTTTACTTAATTTTTTCCCCTTTTTTAAAATCATTAAATATAACTATAAAAAGATAATATTGTTTTTTACAATGTCAAGAAGATTAGAAGGACTAATCAGATATGAAGAAAATTGTGTTTTTTGTCATACCTCTTTTCTTTCATTTTTTAAAAAAACACTTGACATTGTTCTACAAATGCGCTACAATATAAATATATACTTAATGTGAGGAGGTATTCTAAAATGCAAGAAAGCGTTGTACGAGCAAGAACATCTGTAAAAATAAAAAAACAAACTGAAAAAATTTTTAAAAAACTCGGATTAACTTCTTCCCAGGCTATCAGATTATTTTATCAACAAGTTGCTCTACATAATGGATTGCCATTTGATGTAAGAATTCCAAATGAAGAAACTATTAAAGCCATAAAAGATGCAGATAATAATACAAATCTCATTAAATGCAAAAATATAAAAGAAATGTTTAAAAAATTGGAGATTTAGAATTGTATTCCATTTATTATACTAAAAGTTTTAAAAAAGATATTAAAAAAGTAAAAAAACGGGGATATGATATTAATGAACTTAAAAATGTTATGATCACCTTATCTGAAGGAAAACACTTACCTCGAAAATATAAAGATCATCCTTTATCTGGTAAATTTAAGGATAATCGAGAATGCCATATAAAATCGGATTTTTTATTAATTTATAAAATAAAAAATAATATATTAAAATTTATAAGAACAGGTACACACTCTGATTTATTTGAATAGAATATGCGATTTTGATAACAAATCAGAACCGTGGGGCTGTTGGAAAAGTCTCAAATTTTGGGATCAGACCTTTGTCATGTATAACCTTAATCCGTACGGGGTTAAGGAAACCCCTACACTACTATCCCATAAAACCCGGATATTTCAGGCATTAACTACATCCTTTTTTATTTTTCTTAAATTTGGAAATATATCTTCAGCTTTTAAACCTGTCATTTTTAAATATAGGGCATCCGGGCATACTGGCAACACTTTGTGAGTTTGTTTGAAGAGCCCGTTGCGGGAAATCTGCACGGCGGGTTGTTGTGTGAGGGGCAGTGGCAGTAATGCCACTGTCTACTCGACATTTATTTGTTATTTACCACTTTATCTCATTGTAATAATTCAGATGGAATATATACAATAAAGTTAAAAAGTAAATATTATTTTGATCGTTCCTATTTACTGCTGATTTTCATCTTTTATCTTTTTTAAAGACAATTTTATTTCCTCAAAAGGAATATAGGGGCCGTATGGCAAAGGCCCGTCAGGATCAAATTTTGGATTAGGTTTGGGTAAATAGGATTCATTGCAGTTGGCCTTTAACCAATCTGTAAGCTGGACCAGCATCTCATAAGCCAGGTCCGGGTTGGAATCTTTCAGGTTGTTTTTTTCTTCGATATCTTCAGCAATATTATACAGCTCCACCTTGCCATGATAGTCGTAATGAAGCTTGTAATCACCCTTGCGCAATGTGGCCCAGGTTGTGAATTTGTGAAAGCCCTTGTACCCCATCTTGCCGTAGAATTGATAGAATTCATCACGCGTGTATTCTTTCTTTTTATTCTTTAAATCACTAAAGAGTGATTTTATAGACTGTCCATCTACTGTGGTGTCTTTTTTATAATCGCTGTAATCTACCCCGGCAATATCCATCAGAGTAGGGTATATATCTGATACATCTGAAGGGATGTTACATTTACTATTGGGAGATATCTTTGAGGGCCATCGTATGACAAGCGGAACACGGACGCCCCCTTCATAGAGCATTGATTTGCCCCCGCGCAGCGGTGTTGCTTTGGTGAACATCGGATGGCAGCCATTATCCGACAGGAATATGACAACGGTATTTTCAGGTAATTTCAGTTCGTCGATCTTATCGAGGATTGTGCCGATTGAACGGTCCATACCGAAGAGAAGGGCTGCGTACTTCGGCCTGGTATGGCCGAGAAAACCTTTGTTTTTTTCTTTGGCTTCAAAATATTTGAGGTCATCTTTTCTCGGCTGAATAGGGGTATGGCACGCAGGGTGCGCAACATAGATAAAAAATGGTTGATCAGGATGATTCTCTGAACGGTCCGTCATAAAATCACATGCTCTTTGTGCTACATCATCACTGACATAGTCCAGTTTTGGCTTGAGTTTTGGGCCCGGTTTATCCCATTTTTTTTTCCTGCCGGCATGTTGCCAGAAGGGCCAGTTGTAATAACCGGACCCGCCGCCGTCATAGTATGCCAGTACTGAATCAAAGCCTCTATCCTGTGGACGGTATCCCTTATGATTATGACTGCCTAAATGCCATTTTCCTATAAAAGCAGAATGATAACCATTTAAGCCCTGTGGTATTGTTTTAACATCATGTAATGCAGTTGCTGCGTCAGGGATGGATACCCCTCTGCCCGTATGTTTGGATTTATATTCAAACCAGGATTTTTTATCCAGAATATGCCCTCCTGGAGGTATTGGCTCTCCTGTCTTTTCGTAAGTATTTTTTACTCTTGCATAAGCGTCCCACATTCCCATTCTATTGTTCATCTTTCCTGATAACAGACTGGACCGGGTAGGAGAACATACGCTGCATACATAGAACTGTGTGAACATTGTTCCCTGTTTGGAAAATTCATCTATCCTTGGAGTTTCATAGTAGAGCTTATCTGTAGTTGTCTTATTGATATGTGCTGCAAAACTGCCAACATCAGAATACCCCACATCATCCACCATAATGAGAACAATATTGGGGCTTTTGTTATTTTTATTAGAAGCCGATTTAACTACACCGGGCATACCAGTGATAAGTGATGCAGTTATCACTCCTTTAAGAAAATCTCTGCGCTCTATATTTGGATATTTGGAATTAGTTTTTCTTTTTGCCGGTCGAATTGACATTGCGTTCTCCTTGAAATATCTGTTTTCATTCTTTCGTTATTATTGATTATAATATATTGTTCTATAGCGAAATATCAATTAAAAAAAGTGCACCACCAAAGAGTGGCACCTTTTTATTCGTTCTGTTTTTTTATAAAAGTACCTTTACTAAAAAATATTTAAAAAAGCTCACTTTTAATTTGTATAATATACGAGGAGGAAAAATTATGGAAAAAGATATAATATTAGAAAGTACTATTAGTAAAAGGATTTTAACTATCAGAGGGACTAAAGTAATGCTTGATTTTGATTTATCAGAATTATATAATGTTACAACAAAAGTACTTAATCAAGCAGTAAAGAGAAATAAGTTAAGATTTCCCGTGGATTTTATGTTTCAATTAAATAATAAAGAAAAGGATAAGGTGGTCACAAATTGTGACCACCTTAACAAACTCAAATTTTCATCAAAACTTCCTTATGCCTTTACAGAACATGGTATTGCCCGTGGTGTTGAAAAATGTCATCCGGATGTAAATCAACACCATGAGCAAAGATAAAAGGCCTGACTTTTTTAAGGTGAAATATTACTTTTTATTTTATTATTTTTATAACTATCTAGAAGTGTACTTTTCAGCCCTACGCCATTTGCCCAGTAAATACCAAAACGGGAATCGGGTAAAATATCATAAGTGTATTTGTATTTATATGGTATGATTTCTTTTTTTACAATAAGGATCCCATCGATCCTGTCCCCTTCCTTGAGATCGTTGATCCGTTGTCCGTCTGCAATGGGATGGCCGGGGGAAATCTCAAGAGTAGCGCCATTGTCAAGCTTTAAACGGCAGATCATATGGCCTTCTGCTCTTACCCGGCACACTTTAATAACAGGTACGGGTTTTTTATATTTATTCAGAACAATATCTCCTGGTTTAATCTCCCTGATAGGAACAGGGCCATCCGGTGTTGAGATCATAGTGTAGGGAGAATTGCATTTATTAAAACGTTGGGGATCCTCCAATTGTGTACCTTTACGCAGTTTACCTTTACTATAGGGCCTCCAAATATACCATTCACCCTTGATCTTTCCTTTCACTCCCCAGTATTTATAACCTCCACGGGGCGGCCTTGGGCCCTGGTGGCTTATCATTGTGATAACAATTGCGTTTTTCATTTTGTATCTGGCGCCAATTATTTTTGCTACCTTTTTTTGAATCTTTTTTGATGTGAATATCATCTTTGAGGTTACTTTTACAGGCGGCTTGAGCATTTCGCTGATCTGTTTATCAGTATATTCCAAATAATTATCGTATGTGGGCTGGTCATTCTTTTTAGGTTTAGGCTTAGGCTTAGGTTTTTCGACTTTATTCTGTGCCGGGATAATCTTTGGTTTTGATATGAATGTATAATCCAGGAGGGAGTAGGGAGGTTTATTCCCGCTTAAATAGAATATTCCGCGCTCGCCTTGTCTCAGTATTTTGAATCTTATTACTGATTTGTTACCTCTTATTGAGATTGTGATCTGTCTGCTCTTCTCCGGTAATTTCCCCTTTAGAACCTCTTCCGTCTGTACGTCCAGCAGGATCTCTCTCAGGATATCAGGCCTTCCCATCATGGGGTTTGTACGGCGGTCCCAGATCTCTTTTCTCTTTATAATTATACCTGAGATCACCAGATCAGCATTTTTGCTCTTTTTTGAATGCAGCGGCCGGTCATGAATATTATTCTCTTTTTTAGAACTCATAGTAAATAATAGATCGGCACAAAGCAGGATAATGCAGAGAATTGTAATTAAAATGAAAAGTTTAAATTTCATAATCACCTGTTTATTATTATATTTAAAAAGAAACACATGGATTTACTGCAACTTCCCCCAGGATATTGTGTTGAGGCCGGGCTTGAGATCCGCAAGCGGGCCGGGAACAGGCTTTACAAATTTCCGGCCATTGATGTCCCTGTCCACAGTTATAGGGTTTCCATGACGGTCTTCAATGGACTGGCCTGCAGGTTTAAATTCTCCCACAAGTTTCGCATTCACCCTTGGGCCATTCAACTGTTTATGCTGCTTACCTGTGGAGAAAGTCACAGTCGCCCCGGATGGCCGGTCCTTGATGCTGTATTCTGTATCATGAGGGTCTATTACACTGTTCTTGTCGCCGAACGAACTCTTCTTTGCGCCCCGCAGGAAGAGATTATAATCTGATTGATAACCTTCTGCCATTTTGACCCTATTCATGCCAGTCCGGACAAAAATATTGTTAAACCACTTGTGGTCCCTGTTAGTCATTGCTTCTGATCCAGCCCCTTTGGCCGTGTGCGGTTTGTAATACCCGGCATGCCGCTCCCTGGCAAGTTGCCAGTGATATCCACATTTTAAGAAAAGGTTGTGGGCGAACACAACAGCCCTGGAATTGCTCTTGACATACTTTCCCATGAGGATATTGTTGTCTACAAGGATAGGGCCGTGGTTTATTTCAAGAAAGATCGTCGCTTTTTGAGTGTTGTAAATGATATTGCCTGTGATCCTGGTGGACTGATTGGCAGCGTCGATCCATATACCGTGAGCATCAAATGCTTTACAAAAGACCCCGCGTATAAGGTTTTTGCTGATGATTGTGTCTACGCTGTGATGAAATTTGATACCTCCTGTCTCAGCACCGCCAAACTCCCTGCGGTAATTGGTATCCTCAATTAAGTTCCCTTTGATAAGCGAACGAGTAGCGCCTCTTAAACCGGCTATGCCGGCCTGTCCACACCGTTTTATAATGTTATTTCTTATTATATGGTCCCCATAGGCATCGATATCAGTATAATCAATGCCCGGTGCTGTACCCAGAATTATGCCCACTGTGCGGCAATCCGTTATGGTACAGTTCTGAATGATCCAGTGCTTTCCCATTCTCGTGCCTACTGCGCCCGGCTGGAGTTCTATATTAGGAGGAGACCAGTTAGATGCAGCGTGCAAAAAGTGAAAACCGTCAACTGTGATATATTTCAGCCCTGTTATTTTTGGCATAAAAAGAGCTTCACGGAGATTGATCTCAACGGTTTCCCTGTTCGGGTTTGACTTCCCGAAGTTCGCTTTTATCAATGTTCTCTTTTTATCTGCCGCACAGAACCAGCTTTCAGGTGTAAGCTTTACATCATCTTCCGTTTTCTTTTCAAGAAAAGCTTTTCCATTGAGATGGAGATCCCCGCGGTGATGCCAGTTGCCGTATTTCAGCCAGTCTCCGGTCAATTTCAGGGCATAAGGATTATATTTGCCGAAAAAAGAGTTGGGAATCTCGACTTTCCATACGCCGTTATTTTCGCGCTTCCAGTTCTTGATCTGCTCAGATCCTTTGATAATCACTTTTTCACCCTTAGCTGCCTGAAAGGTTATGCGCGCGTCTTCTCCTGTACCGCTGTGTTGTGGTTTTACCCATTCCCGGTATGTTCCTGCATGGACAATAACCTTATCGCCGGCCCGGGCAACGGACGCGGCCCTGTTGATCGTCAAATATGGATCGTCCGGCCCTCCTGAATTTGAGTCTTTTCCGTCCCTGGAGACATGTATTTCCGCGCTTGCCTTTAATACCACGGGCAGAGCCAGTGCTGTACTTCCCAGTAATGAATATTTAAGTAAATTTCTTCTTTTCATCTTAACTCCTATTCTGAAAATTAATAAGTAGTGGAAAAAGGTACCTGGTCGTTATATGTTATGTTTTTAAAAACATAACATATAACGACCAGGTACCTTTTTAGGTGCTTTATTTGCCTTGGGCGGCCCATTTTTTCATCAGATTAATATTATCCTGTGTGATCTTTCCCTGTTTGAATTTCTTTGTTCTCTTATCAAGATATACCTTCATGTCACTGTCATACATCTTTTCCGTCTCAGGGTTCTGCCCATTATCACCTGTATCTTTGATCCATTTATTCAATATATTTCGAAACTCTTTTAATTTGTTTTCATATTTCTTATCTTTGGCAAGATTGTTGATCTCCCAGGGGTCCTTATTAAGGTCATACAGTTCTTCTTTTGGCCTGGTTTTTGCCATGATCAATGATTGAGTTTTATTTAATTTTCCCTGCTCATGCCATTCCCGGAGGGCTTTTAAAATAGGTTTTGAATCTTTATAGGCATTGGGCTGAAGGTATGGCCTCTCAGGATAGAAATTTTTTATATATTTAATATTATCTTTTTTTACACAACGGAGGTGTTCTACTGTTTCATCACAACGGTCACGCGCGGCAATTATATATTTACGGGGTTTAGCTTGAGGCCCGAAGAGCGGGCGTGACTCCATATAATCAGGAATTTTTATACCTGCAAAATACATTGATGTAGCAGCCATATCAATATGAACAATATAATCATTTCTTTTATTTGGTTTTAATCTTTTTGGAGCCCAGACTATAAAAGGAATTTTTATGCCTTCATCGTACAGGAACTGTTTACCACGCGCATGGCTTATCCCGTGATCAGTGATAAATATGATTATTGTATTATCCAGCAATTCTTCTTTTTCCAGGCGCTTCATCAATATACTTATTTCTTTATCCACATACTTCACACTGTTTAAATACTTTGCCCAGTCCTCTCTGATAACAGGATGGTCCGGGTAATAAGGCGGAAGTTTTACATCTGCAGGGTCCACAGGATCTTTAACTTTTGCTTTTCTATTCTTTCCTCCATGTAACTGGAGCTGGGCAAAGAAAGGCCGGCCCGGTTCTCTTCCCGACCAATCAGTACCATCATATAGGTTGGGATCATAAACAAAATTGTAATCTGTTTTACCTTTTTTGTTTTTTTTATTTTTTCCTTTCTTTTTTCTTTTTGATCCTTGTTGCTTATCTTCAATACCTCCCCGGTTAGAAACATAGTATCCGGCTTCTTTAAAATAAT
>SDBT01016975.1_pt1 | contig 11511 bp, 8 predicted proteins | sample 2277101 | NCBI WGS metagenome assembly SDBT01 (sample SAMN10404973, study PRJNA504765) | marine sediment metagenome | isolation source: marine sediment core GS10_PC15, 103 cmbsf | place: Arctic Ocean: Southern Knipovich Ridge | collected 2010
GGCCGGAAGGGGTTTGGAATCGGGGACACGAACCGATATTGGAATACCAGGTGGTCCGGGGGACCGGGGAGACGATTCCTATTGTGGCTGGCGGCGGGTACTACGGCCTTGGCTTCCGTGTCGCCCTAGTCCCGTCGGAGTAAGCAACAGCCATGCAATACTGGCAAGACACGAGACTGCTGCTATTATGCCCCGTGACGCAAGCTTACCGGGGTTTCTGAAGAAGCGTGTGTATCGAGCGAGTATCGCTGAACCCCCGGTGTGTTCACCGGGGGCTAAAGGGGGTCCGTCCGGCGGAAGCCTCCATTTCCCCGAGAAACCGGGCTTTCCCACCGGGGACGAAATCGCTAGACTTCGCCCGCTGTGTTCTCTTCGTGGCCCTTGTCAAGGAAGACCAATGCAAAAGTCTAAGGAAAAATCGTCCCGGCCGCGGCTGTCGGTGGCTATGATCGTTCGTGATGAGGAGCAGGTGCTCAGCGAGTCGCTCGACAGTGTGCGAGCGATCGCCGATGAGATTGTGGTGCTCGACACCGGTTCGACCGATCGGACCGGGGAGATCGCCTCCGCGTCGGGGGCCGTCTACGTCCAAGCGGATTGGCAGGATGACTTCTCGGCGGCGCGGAATCAGTGCCTCTCGCACGTCACGGGCGATTGGGTGCTGTGGCTGGATGCCGGCGAGCAACTCGACCGGGAATCGGCTGCGGAATTTCGCCAATTTGTCGACGAACAGGCCACGGCTTCGAGGGCTTATGTGATGATCGTGCAGCAGCCATCCGACGACCGGGGAGCGTCGGCCGAGCAGGTTGCCCAATTGCGGCTGATGCCCAACAGCCCGCATCTCTACTTCGAGGGACGAGTGGCCGAAACCCTGCGCTCGTCGATCGAGGCGGCCGGTCTGGAAGTTGACGCGGCGGCCGGTCTGATCCGCTGCCATGCCCGACGCAACGACTCGCAGCGCAAGGCGACCCGTGCCCGGCGAAACCTGGGGCTGGTGGCGTTGGCGACGGCCGAGTGTGGCGAGCCGATCTCGGCCCGATTGCGTCTGGTCGAGGCCGAGGCCCATGCCGACCTCGGCGCCCTCCACGACGCCCGCCGGGCCTACCAGGCGGTGATCGAGGCCTCCGAACGCGGCTCGGCCGAGGTACTGGAGGCATACTACGGACTTTTGAGCGCCTACGACGGCGACGGGTCCCTGGCCGACGAACAGGTGAAGACCTGCGTGGCGGCCCTGGAAATTCATCCGCTGGACGCCCAACTGCTGCTGGCGATGGGACATTATTTGCAGGTAAGGAACCGTCTCGATCTGGCCGCCCGATCGTTCGAGGTGGCCGTAAAGTATGGTCAGGTCGACCTTGAGATCTGGCATCTGGTCGAGTTGGCCGAGACGGCCGCCGTCTGTCTGGCGTTGGCCCAGCACGTCCAAGGACAGCACGACGAGGCCCGGGCCGTGTTGGAGCAATGCCTCGAACGGAATCCTGATTCGGTCCGAGTGCGTCGTCGTCTGCTGGACCTGCACGTCAAGGCCGGCCGTAGCGAGGAAGCGTTGGCTCAGGTCGAATTGTTGCCGATCCGGACGCAGGATCGCGCGTCGCTGGTCAATGCGGTTCGCGGGGCTTGCGAAGCGGCCGCCGAGCGGTGGACGCCTGCCCTGGGATATCTGCAGAGTGCCTACGTCGAGGGATGTCGCGATCCGCTCTGCTTCCGCTGGCTTGCCGTCACGCTGTTGACTAACGGCCAGGTCGAGGCGGCCGAACCGGTCCTGCTGGAATGGGAACGTCTCGAACCGGCCAACCGCGAGGTTCAGGCCTACCTGGCCGCCATCCGCCAGCAGCGCGAGGCGGTAGGGGACGATCAGCAGCCGACGGACGATCGGCACCTTCGGGTGGATACTGGCATATCTATTGTGGGGGGGGCAGCACCCCAGACGCCGATTGCCACTCAGCCCACCTCAGGCGACGTCGGGGCTTAGAAGCCTGCCCAAAAAGATCGTGGCCACAGGCCGGCTCGCCTGTGGTATAGTGCAGGCGGGACGCCTACACCACGTCTCGGCCAATTTTTCCAAGGCGAGCTTGACAAGAGAACCGATGTTGAATAACAATTTGGCTCGGACCGATTGATCTATGGCCTTCTAGCATGTGAGGAGGGTGCAATGGTGGTAGACATTGAACAGATTCGGGTGCCAATTGACTGTCGGGAAGACGGCCTGACCGCGGAACCGAGAAGAGTGCCTTTCGCGTTGGGTACGTGTGTTGCCCAACTCGACGAGGACGACGATTTCGACGATTTCGACGACGACGATTTCGACGACGACTTCGACGACGATTTCGAGGATGATGACCTGGACGACGATCTGGACGACGACGACGACGATGACGACGACGATGACGATGACGATGACGATGACGACTTGGACGATCTCTAACAGTTTTTCGGGGTCCGATATCCATGAAGGAACTCGCTGCGCAGATCGCGCAAGCCGTCGAAGCTATCCGCCAGAACATGTCGACCCCGCCGCGCGTGGGGATCATCCTCGGTACGGGGCTGGGCGGGCTGGCCGAAGAGATTGAAACCGAGTCGGTGATCGGCTACGGCAAGATCCCTCACTTCCCCGAATCGACGTCCGTCGGCCATGCCGGGCAACTCGTCTGCGGCACGCTCGAGGGCGTACCACTGGTGGCCATGGAAGGCCGATTCCACGCCTATGAAGGCTACACGTATCGGCAAATCACTTTCCCGGTACGCGTGATGAAGGCCTTGGGCGCCGAGATGCTGATCGTCTCGAACGCTTGCGGCGGGATGAATCCGCAGCACGCCGCCGGCGATATCGTCGTGATCGAAGACCACATAAACCTGATGGGCGATAACCCGTTGGTGGGCGTCAACGACGACAAGCTAGGGCCGCGGTTCCCCGACATGTGTGCCCCATACGATCCGGTGCTGATCGAACGGGCGATGGAGATTGCCCGGCGGGAGAACTTCGCCGCCCACCGCGGAGTCTACGTAGCGGTAACCGGTCCGAATCTGGAGACCCGGGCCGAGTATCGCTTTCTACGGACGATCGGCGCCGACGTGGTCGGCATGTCGACCGTGCCCGAGGTGATCGTAGCAGTCCATGCCGGGATGCGGGTGCTGGGCCTGTCGATCGTCACCGATCTATGTCTGTCCGACGCCCTGGAACCGGCCGACATCAACAGAATCCTCGCCACCGCCGCCGAAGCCGAGCCGAAGTTGCGGAAAATTGTCCGCGGTGTGTTGGCGGAAGAGAAGGGTTTGTAGTGACCCGATTTATCGGGTTCGAATCTCCAAAACCGCATAAATGCGGTCACTACAAACGATCCATGAACAATCCAGGCTAGCAGGTACTGCCAACCACAATATGTTGTGGTCGCTGAACCCTAAGTGCCCAAGATTTGGTTCTCTCGAAGGCAACGACCGGTCCGCCACCCCGCTATACGGAAACGGCGGCGTTTTTTGTGACGGCGGCCGCCGTGGTTTCACGAGCAAGCGTAAAGACGACGCCAATTCACACTAAGAGCAAAGCCGGGCACCGACTGCGACCGATAACAAGAACGAAACCGTGCGTTGCGCCACGACTTAGCGATGCTAGCGGTATACGGAAGTTTAGTGCCAGTGCAATGCTATCACCGAACGCCGGCAAGGGGGCGAAAAAAGTTGCCAGAGTTCGTATTGGAGGATTTCGGCGGTTGTGCTACGGTAAGGGCTCGTTGGGAAAGTTATCGAGGCGGTCGGACGGATCCTTGGTCGCTGGAGCCCGATGGAAACTGGAAAGCGTAACGGAAATTGTGCAGCGGTTGCGGCTCGGCAGGGCCGCGGCGGGCCGACATGGAAGGAGGCCAAAGTGCAATCCGAGCAAAAGGAAGAAGTCCTCGTTCATATCCGCTGGATGATCCGGCGAGACATGTCCGAGGTGCTCGACACGGAAGAAGAAAGTTTCGAATTCCCCTGGCTCGAAGAAGACTTCATCCGCTGTCTGCGGCAGCGGAACTGTATCGGCATGGTTGCCGAACACGAAGACAGGGTGGTGGGGTTCATGATCTACGAACTCCACAAAAACCGTATCCACGTGCTGAACTTCGCCGTGGCGGGCGACTATCGCCATCGGGGCGTGGGCAGCCAGATGGTGGCCAAACTGACCGCCAAACTGTCCTCGCAGCGACGCAGCCGCATCATCCTCGAAGTTCGCGAAACGAACCTGGCCGCCCAGTTGTTCTTCCGCGAGAACGGATTCCGTGCCGTATCCGTGTTGCGAGCGTACTACGAAGACACGCCCGAGGACGCCTACCTGATGCAGTATCGCTACCGTAGCGAGAGGCCCGTCGTCCTCGAACCGGTCAACCGGATCACACGTCTGGCCGGATAGTAGAAAAAATGCGGTGGACTTACTCGTGCGGGTGACGACCCGGCGGCGTCCGGTTGTCCCCTGAACAAAGGACAAAAAGAGCGGGTCGTGGAGTTATTTTCCGCACAATGCGTGTGGAGATGAACTCCGCGGCCCGCTTTTTTGCACGTATAAGGGGTGTTGACAACCCGTTTGGGAGATTGGATAATGTAGCGGTCGTGGTTTATCCAATACTGTTCACCAATACTGTTCACCTGGAAGCAAGATTCCCGCCTTGGAGGTCATTTGATGAGACGATCTGAGAGAATGATGATGCAGTGGCTGCTAGCGTGCGTTTTGTTGGCGATCGGGCCGTGGTGCGGCGGCCGGGCGGCCCTTGCACAGGAAGAATGCTCTGGAGAGAAAGCCGACAAGGACAAACCCGCAGCCCTGATCGAGGTAAAGCCTACTGTCGTCGATTTCGAGGCCATCCAGGCCGAGTACGAGGCCCAGCAGAAGGCCAAGCTGGATGAACTCCGCGCCGACCCGCAGTGGCGGGCTACACACGAAGAGGTGTCTGTAATCGAGCCGGTACCCGACTCCGGACCAAACGCGATACACAACTTCTGCTTGAACCTCGATGGCAACCTGTTGGTCTGTTGCGGGGGCGACCGGGAGACCTTCGTTCGAGACGCAAAGAACCCTCGCGGCGGTACGGTCAAGAAGATCACCGGACCCTTCGAGATCAGGGTCGTCCGGCCCGACGGGAAGCTCGTTGCCAAATGGAAGCTCGATTCGCAGCCGCAAGCGATTTGCGTACATAGCGACGGCACGATCTTTGTGGCCGGCGACGGACGTGTGCTAAGACTCTCCAGCGAGGGCAAAGTGCTGGCGGCCGTTGATTCTCCCGCCATGGCGGAACCCGCCAAGCCCGAGGCAGCAGAACCGCCGGGCGATGCGGCGGAACCTCAGGACGATGCCAAAGAAGGGCAGGAGTGCGACGAGGAGCCGAAGAAGACCAAGTCGAAATCGGTCCTTCAGGCACTGATTGAAGCGATGGCGGGCGGAGACGAAGCGGCCGAGCAGCAGAAGAAGGCGATGGAAGAGATGCTCAAACAGCGGCGGCGGGCAGTTACCGGAATCGCCGTCACCGATCGAGATCTGTTTGTGGCCTGTCCGGCCAGGGAAGGCTTCGGCTATTGCGTTTGGCGTATGGATCACAATTTGCAGAACGCCGAGCTGATCGTGGACGGGTTACGCGGATGCTGCGGCCAGATGGACATTCAGGCCAAGGACGGCGAGTTGTGGATACCCGAAAACGGCCGCCATCTGGTCGTGCGGTACGATCGCGACGGCAAGCAACTGGCATCGTTCGGCAAACGGGGGCGCGGGGAACCCAGCCAGTTCGGTGGATGCTGCGAGCCTAAGAACCTCCGTTTTGGCCCGGACGGATCGCTCTACGTGTCCGAGTCGGGGCCGCCGATGGTCGTAAAGCGGTTCTCCCCCGAGGGTGAGTTCCAGGGCGTGGTTGCCATGCCATCGTTCCAGACCGGCTGCGTCCGCGTTACCGTCGAGGTCAGTGCGGACGCCGATCGCGTCTACGTGCTCAACACGGACGAAAACAAGATCCACGTGTTGGCCGACAAGCGCCGCGTACCGACACACAAACAGGTGGCCGTCATCAAAATCCCCGGCGACTTGAAGCCGGGAATGATCCACACGTTCTGCCTCGACCTCGATGGAAACCTGCTGGTGGCGACCGGTGGAGAGAAGGTTACGTACACCACTGGTCCCAACGGGCGCGAGGCCCAGACGCTCTCGCAGAAGAAGGCGATCCTCTCGATTAGCCCCGACGGCAAACCGGCGGCGGCCTGGGACTTGGAGATCACGCCCCGGGCACTCGACGTGGCCACCGACGGCACGGTCTTCGTCGGTGGCGAAGGTCGTCTGGCCAGACTCGGCGCGGACGGCACGGTTCAGAAAGTGGCCGACTCTCCGCACGTAGCCGACCTGCCGCCGTTGCCGCCGATTCCGGAGAAGGCAGACAAACCCGATGAGGAAACCGAAGAGGAAAAGGCCCGGAAGGAGGCTGAGATTGCCAAGCTTAAGGAGAAGCGGGACGCGGCCAGGGACGCCTTCCGGACGGCCGCTGAAGAGCGTAACGCAGACAAGACCGACGAGGACGCTCAACAGAAATATCGGGACGCCCTGAACGCCTACTCGAAGCTCAACCAGGAACTCCGCGAGTTGACCACACCTCCGGAAGTGCTCGCCGCGCAGAAGCGGGCCGCCGCCATACGCAAACGAGTGGTCCGAAGCATCGCGGTCACCGGCGAAGACGTGTTTGTCTGCTGCCCCGCTGCCGAGGGCTACGGGTTCGACGTCTGGCGGACCGACCGTAACTTCGGCTCGGGCAAGAAGATCGTCACCGGGCTCCGCGGCTGCTGCGGCAATATGTACATTCAGGCCCGCGAAGGCAAGCTCTGGGTGGCTGAGAACGCCCGAAAACGCGTGGTCGGCTACGACCGAGACGGCAATCAGTTGGCCGCATGGGGTAGCGGCGACCGCAAGTCTGCCGAAGGATTCGGAAGCTGCTGCAATCCGATGTGTATCCGCTTCGGTGCCGATGGCACGGTCTACACGGCAGAGTCGAACCTTGGCCACGTCAAGCGTTTCAGCCCCGAAGGCAAGTTCCTGGGACTGGTCGGCACGGTCGAGATCGTACCCGGGTGCAAGCACGTCCCGATCGGAATTGCCGCCGACGGCGGCCGCGTCTACATGCTCGATCTGACCCGCTCCCATGTGATCGTGATGGAACCGGTTGCCCCGCAGAAGGATGAGGATACGGACGCTTCCTGACGTTGCCGGTGTATAAAGCCGCAACCGGACAAGAAACGACTAGCATGATCCGAAAACGTCGTTGGAATTCTGCTGGTCTGGTCTGCCTGGTGACGACCTTGGCGGTGGGCGTCGTGTTTCAGCACCGGGCTCAATCGGCGGAAGTGTCGAAAGCTGCCGACTCTTCGGTCGCGGGTTGGCTCCAATGGCGTGGACCGGATCGCAACGCCGTCGGCTCCTGGCTGCCCCGCAAGCTGCCCGAGCGCCCGAACATCCTCTGGAAGCAACCGATGACCGGCGCCGGTCTGTCCGGCATCGTAGCCACCGATCGGTACGTCGTCGTGGCCGATCGCGATCCGCTGGATCGGTGCGACGTCTTCCGCTGTCTCGACGCCGAAAGCGGGCTGCAACTCTGGCAGGTTCAGTACGACGCCCCGGGCGACTTGGACTACGGCAACTCGCCCCGAGCGACCCCCCTGATTCACGACGGCCTGGTCTACCTGCTGGGTGCCTTTGGCGACTTGCACTGCGTGAAGTTGTCGGACGGTCTGACCGTCTGGCGAAAGAATATCGTTGGGGAATTTGGAGCGAAGTTGGTAACCTGGGGGATGTGTTCCTCACCGCTTCTGGTCGACGACAAGCTGATCGTCAATCCGGGTGGCAAGGACGTTTCGCTGGTGGCGTTGGACCGATTGACCGGCAAGGTTGTCTGGAGTAGCGCGGGGCTACCCGCCGCATACTCGTCGTTGATAGTCGGACGATTCGGCGGACGGCGACAGATCGTCGGCTACGATGCGATCTCGCTGGGTGGTTGGGACGTCGCTACCGGCAGACGGCTTTGGGGCTTGATCCCGCCGGAGAAAGGAGACTTCAACGTTCCCACGCCGATCGATGTCGGCGGAAAACTCCTGGTAACCACCGAGAACAACGGCACGCGACTCTACGATTTCGACCGGCAGGGCAAGATCATCCCAAAGCCGCTTGCGTTGCACGAAGATCTGGCACCCGACTCGAGCACACCCGTAGTAGTGAATGGAAAGGTCTTCGGATGTTGGAACAACCTGTTCTGCCTCGACCTGAACGCGAAGCTGCGCCCGTTGTGGTCCGCCGAAGATGAGGCGTTCGACGACTACGTCGCGATTATCGGCGGCCCGGAGCGGATCTTGATTACCTCTACCCAAGGTGAGTTGTTGTTGGTGGACGTCGCCGCGGAACGATTCAAGCTTGTTTCGCGGATGAAAGTGTTCGACAAAGACTGCGAAGTGCTGTCGCACCCCGCTTTGGTCGGCAAACGGCTCTATATCCGCAACGCGCGGACGATCTGTTGCGTTGCCCTGGAGTAGCCGCCTAAGTCCTGATTTGAATCCATTCATCCGGCGATTCGAGTATTCCGGCGCGACCAACGGTCGCGGCTTTATGTTGATGGCGGCGTCAGGAAAACAGCCGGCGTCGCAAGGCGTCTATGTCGGCTGCCTTGCGGCGGATCGGGCCACGCAGCGTGGCCGGGTCGAGCCACCGCGGATCGGTGAACAGCCGGGCTCGCTGCGACAGTCGCCTGTGTTGGGCAACCTCGACCAGCAGATTCCGGGCACTGCGGTCCAGCGCGTGCATTTTGCACAGACCCGAGAAGAGTGTGCCGTGGTTGTTGAAACGTCGCTGATGAACTACCCGCGACGCCAGATACGCCCCCACGCATACCACGGCAATCGCCACCACGGCGACTCCCAGGTAGGCGATCATTTCTCCGCTGCCGCTGCGACCGTAACTTCTCGCCGCCAGCAGCGAGGCCGGGTGAGAAAGGAAATTTGTTGCAATGCTCTGAATCACGGTGAAGTCTCCTGCGGCTGGACTTCCGTTTCTTCGTCGTGCTGCGTTAGCCACTGGCTAATCGATTCGAGGCTCTTCTCGGCCGCTTCCTTGACCAGAACGCTTCGATCGAACATCGCGTCGCGCAGCGCCTCCCAGCTTGGAATCGACTTGGATTCGGCCAGTGCCCTGGCGGCCTCCACGCGGACCATGTGATCTTCGTCGGAAAGCAGCCCGGCAATCAGCGATTCCAGCCCGTCAATCAGTCCCATCTCGGCAGCGGCACCGACGGCCCGGCGGCGGCTAACGGGCGAAGGACCCTTGATGAGCTCGACTATCTTCTTGCTCACGCTACGGTCGATCTGCTTGACCACCTGACCGGCCATCGGACGCAATTGCTCGTCCATCTTGTCGTAGTTGGTCATGAACTGTTTGAACGTGAACTCGGGCATCGCCTTGCGCAGCGCCTTCAGCACGATCTCATCGTCGGTATCGATCATGCGGACCAGCAAGGAGAACACTCCGGGGATCCTTCGCTGGCGAAGCTGCGGAATTAGTTCGGCACGCACTTCCGGATCTTCGTCACCGAGCGCCCTAATCACCATCCCGTCCGCCTCTGCACCGTCGAACTCAGCCAGGGCGGCCGCCGCCGCGCGCCTCCCACCCGGATTGCCCTCGAAGAGCAGGAAGCCGAGCATCTCCAGGACCTGTGGCAGGGCCACTGACGAGTGGACCAGCATGCCGACGGCGCCCTGCTGGGCATCTTCATCTAGCTGCGCGAAGACGGGGTGTCCGGGTTGTGCCCAGGCAATCGAGGTAAGACGCTTCAAAGCCTCGGCGACTGCCACCGGCGGTCGGGGACCGATCTTTCGCAGAAGATGGCCGACGAACTTCTCGTCGCAACGTTCGGATATTATCTTCTGCACGGTTACCGGCATCCGGACGTCTTCCACGAACCCCAGCAGCAGCCGGATCACTCCGCCGCGTGAACTGTCGGTCAGTATGTCGAGCGTTGCCTGGTGAGCGCTGTCGTTGGGGCTCTGAAGCAGCAGCCGCAACGAGGCGTTGGTTTGCTTGGCTACCAGCAGCATCGCCTCGACGACCTCCGGCTGCTGGTGCTGGTGGAACTTGCGGACCGCCTCTTCCAGAGAGGCGGTGACGCTGCTCCGTACATTGCCGCGTTGCTTGAGCTCTCGCTGTTCGCCGGCACCGCTCATTTGGGCGTAGAACAGATCCGTCAGTTCCAGGATGGCCCGGGCCAGCAACTCGCGGGGGACAGTCTGCGAGGTGACCAGCGCGGTAACCATCGCCGGCAACGCGTCGTAGAGATGAAACGCTACAACCGCCGCGCACGTCGCCGCGGAGGTTTTGCCGTCGGCATCGTTCTTCAACGCCTCGACGGCCGCCCGAACCAGCCGTTCCGGGCGCTCGTTGATGATCTCTCTGGCCTTGTCGTCGAGCTTGTCCATCCGCCGAAACACCTCGGTGTGCCCTTCCGGCTCGCGACGTTCCAGCAACGCCCGCAACGCCCCCAGCCGCGAAAGGTCGTAAGGACAATCCAGCGCAGCAGTCAGCACGTCAACGGCGGCCCGGTTTTCCGTGTCGGCAAGGAACTGAAACGTTGACTGAAGACTTTTGCTCATCGGCTGACTATTGGATCTGAGTGGATGCGCTTCGTCTCGGTCGGACGAAGCTGCCTCCAAACCCTAGGTTACTTCAGGCCGCCGTGCCGAAAGTTTGTGTGTCGGTAGTGCGGGAAAGAGCCGGTTTTTCCGGCAAGAACCGCCGCCCCGGGGGGCAACCGTTTGATTTCACCGCAGATGCCGCCAGATTCGGGGCTACACCGTCCGGACAGGCCGCGCAAACGTGATGTGACGAGCCCATTTCCGGTCGTCGCGGTCGGGAAAGTCGGTTCGCACATGGGCCCCGCGCGACTCTTCGCGGGCGATCGCCGCGGAGACCAACAGCCGGGCCACGCAAAGCATGTTCTGCAACTCCCAGCCGGTCGGATCGGAGAACTGCCGGGCCAGCACGTAGTGGCACCAGCGGTCGAGGTTCTCGGCGGCCTCGGCCAGACCTTCCCCGTCGCGCCGCACGGCCGCGCTGCGCCAGAGCAGGCTCTTCAACGAATTGCGGATGTCGTCCAGGTTCAACGGCTCGCCGGCCGAATCGACCGCGACGTTTTCCTCCCGAAACACGGTGAAGTTGTCGGCTAGTTCGGCCGCCGCCCGCGAGGCGCCTTCGCCGGTGTGCATGCCGTAAACCAGCGCCTCCAGCAGGCTGTTCGACGCCAGCCGATTGGCCCCGTGCAGGCCGCTGGCGGTCACTTCTCCGGCCGCCCAAAGGCCCGGCAACGTGGTTCGCCCGTCGAGGTCGACCGTCACGCCCCCCATCATGTAGTGTGCCCCGGGCCTGACCGGAATCCGATCCCGCGTGATGTCCAGGTTGAACTCGGCACAGATTGCGGCGATGCCGGGAAACCGCGCGCGAACCTGCGCGGCGTCGAGATGGGACATGTCGAGGTAGAC
>SDBT01016977.1_pt1 | contig 11510 bp, 13 predicted proteins | sample 2277101 | NCBI WGS metagenome assembly SDBT01 (sample SAMN10404973, study PRJNA504765) | marine sediment metagenome | isolation source: marine sediment core GS10_PC15, 103 cmbsf | place: Arctic Ocean: Southern Knipovich Ridge | collected 2010
GCTGAAGACCGACAGGCAACCATTCTTAGACAGGGCTTACGAGGCCGCTGAACTTACCCTCCCCTTTCTACTCCCCCGCATGACTACCGGGAAGGGACAAAGCTTGCCTAGATCATATCAATCCCTCGGCGCACGTTTGGTCAACACGCTAAGCTCGAAGCTTCTGCTCTCTCAATTTCCCCCGAATTCTCCCTTCTTTAAATTCCAAATCGATGACTTCACATTGGAGAAACTTGGGGATGTTCCTCGTGGGTTAATTGAGGAGGCTTTAGGTAGCATGGAACGCTCGGTCATGCAGGAAGTCGATGCAACCTCCATGCGTGTACCGCTGTACGAAACCCTGCGCCACCTGATAGTCGCCGGGAACGCCCTCATCTTCATTGATCCAGCGAATCACCTTCGGGTATTCCACCTCGACCAGTATGTTATTGAGCGCGATCCTCAGGGTAAGCCTATAACCATCGTAGCGATGGAAGAAATCAGCAGGGCCGTGTTCATCAATCGGTACAGTTTCCCTCCTCCAAAAGACCCGCGCGACAACGGGGTAGACAAGAACAAACGGAAAGACCTCGAACTCTACACTCTTATCAAACTCAATCCCAAGACCAAGAAATACGAAGTCACTCAGGAAGTTAATGACACCAAGCTCCAGAACGTCCGAGCAGTCTATCCTGAGGACAAACTCCCATGGATTCCCCTTCGGTTCAATGCAATCGATGGAGAGAATTATGGTCATGGGTTGGTTGAGGAATCCTTTGGTGACCTTAGAGCTTTTGAGGGACTCTCTCAATACATCCTAGAAGCCTCTGCCGCCGCCGCCAAGATCATCTTCTTGCTTCGCCCGGGGTCTACCATGACTCCAAAGAAGCTGGCAAATACGGAGAACTTAGGATTCTTATCAGGTGTCCGTGACGACATCCAAGTATTGCAATTGGATAAGTTCGCTGACCTTAGGATCGCAAGCCAAACAGCTACATCTTTAGAAACACGTCTGTCTGCCGCATTCCTTTTGAACCAGAGTGTGCAGAGGCAGGCCGAAAGAGTAACCGCAGAAGAGATTCGATTTCTTGCAAATGAATTGGAGTCAACTCTCGGCGGTATCTACTCATTACTGTCACATGAATTGCAGTTACCTTTGGTTCGTAACCTCATCAACCGTTTGGAAAAAGACGGTAAACTCCCAGAGCTCCCCGAAGGTACAGTCAAGCCAGTAATCGTAACAGGCTTTGAGGCACTCGGTAGAAGTAATGACGCCCAGAAGATTATGGACTTCATTGCCTCAGTCGCCCAGTCTTTTGGGCCTCAAGGTATCCAAGTATTCAAAATAACCGAAGTAGTCAAACGACTCGGCAACGGGTTCGCCATTGACATGAAAGGTCTTGTTAAGACTGACGCTGAATTACAGAAGGAGCGTAATGACGCACAACAGGCCGCTATGAGGGAACAAGCTCTAAAGAGTGTTGGTCCTCAGGCTACTAAGCAAGCCGGCGAGATGTTGCAAAACCGACAGAAACAAGGATAAGACACATGGCTAATGCAAACCCTTCGGGGCCAAGCGCAACTGCAAGCACCGCAAATGTAGCACCCGCCAAACCTGTAGTAAGGAGGGTTGTCAAAGAACCCAAAGCGACTGACTTCAAACAGGGCAAGATGGGTGAAGACAAGATGCACGAAGTAGTTGAGGATAATGATTACCATATCAAGACTCAGCTTCGATCTGGAACCATCAAAATCTCGAGGAAGTAACACACATGGCAGACGTTATAGAAATCCCCAGTGCGGCTCCCGCAGTTGACCAAGGGTTTAAGATTGACCCCACAGTGAACATCGGTGAGACACAAGAAGGAGGTCTATCAGTATCCCGTGAAGGCATTCCCACGCCCCCAGCGGCAGAAACTACTGGTCGCCCTGAAAAGTTTAAATCTGATGAAGATGGCTGGAAAGCATACCGAGAGTTGGAACAGAAAATCTCTGGTAAACCCGATGATCCTGCCGCCCCCGCTAAACCAGCAACCCCGCCTGTAACACCTCCCCCGGTGACCGGCCCAGACTTCACTTCTTACGAAACTGAGTTGAAGGCTGATGGGAAGTTGTCTGAGAAATCCTACAAAGAGCTGACCGACAAAGGTTATCCTCAGGACTTGGTAGACCGCTACATCGCGGGACAGAATGCCATGTCCGACAATTTGACCAATGAACTCGTTAATGCGGCTGGTGGTGCTGAACCACTGAAAGCAATGCAGGAGTGGGCTGAGGCCAACTACACCGATGCAGAGCTTACCGCTTACAACGCCTCTCTCGATGGCGACCAAGCAACAAAGAAGCTGGCCATCAATGGCCTCAAGGCCGCTTATGAGAATGCTAAAGGTACTGACACAAACCTGCTCTCAGGAAACAAAACCACTGAATCGGTTGAATCTTTCCGCGATCAGGCTGAAGTTACTGCCGCAATGAATGATCCTCGTTACACTCGAAGCGAAGCCTATCGCGATGATGTAATGAACAAGCTTAAACATTCCGACTTTATGATTGCAAATAAACGCTAATCATAACCCTCCCGAAGAATAAGAAGTAAACTCTGACCCGCTGAGGTGGACAATCTTAGTTAAAACTTAATCTACGGCTTTATGTTCCATGTAGTTTAATTTTAATTTAACTTAAGGAGCCACCATGGCTAATGCAACCCCGTCATTTGCGGGTGAGTCCAACAACGATGGCGCAGGCGATACCGCATTGCACCTCAAAGTATTCGCTGGCGAAGTGCTCACTGCTTTCGAGCAGGCATCAGTAACGATGGACAAGCACGTTGTACGGAGAATTACTTCTGGGAAATCTGCACAGTTCCCGTTGACTTGGAAGAGTTCTGCTTCATATCACACAGCCGGTAATGAAATTACTGGTTCAATTGTAAACCATGCTGAGAAAGTAATCTCCATTGACGGCCTTTTGCTGTCCGATCACTTTGTTGGCAACCTCGATGACGCTATGAGTCACTACGACTCTCGTTCTCTGTACTCCCGCGAAGCTGGTATCGTTCTCGGAACACAGTGGGATAAGAACGTATTGCAAGAAGGCGTACTCGGAGCACGTTCAAGTGCAATCGTAACGGGCGCTAACGGCGGAACTTCCCTCGTTAACGCATCCTATGGCACATCTGGTTCTGCCCTTGGCTCTGGCTTGTTTGATTCTGCCGAAGCTCTGGACGAAGCTAATGTCCCTGATGACCAGCGTTACATGTATGTTCGCCCTGCCCAGTATTACTTGATGGCAGAAACCACTGACCTTATCAATCGTGATTGGGGTGGAAGTGGAGTGTTCAGTGAAGGTTCTGTTTTCCGTGTTGCAGGAATCAACATCATGAAGACAAACAACCTGCCTATCACTGATCTGTCAGGCGAAACTTTTCACGGCGTAAATGCCGCTACTGTTAAAGGTCTGGTTATGCATCAGACCGGCGTTGCAACTGTCAAGCTGATGGATTTGGCTATTGAGACAGAGTACGATATGCGCCGACAGGGTTGGTTGATTGTCGCTAAATACGCAATGGGTAACGGATACATTCGTCCCGAGTCTTGCGTAGAACTCAAAACCTCTTAAGGGAAAGGATATAAATTATGACTGATATTGCGAATATCCCAAACCTTGCGGTTGCCGCTGACGTAGTTAGCAACGTGGAGCTTGTACAGCCCTACGCTGATAATGCTACTGTTGGTACTTCCTTTGAGGCTATTACTAACACCGATGTAGATACGGTATATCCTGTGCTTGTTGGCGCGGATATTGATGTTGTGTCTGCTGATGCCGCTGACGATGGCGCTCCTGTTGGTACTGGAGCACAGATCGTTAGGGTAACGTACCTTGATGAGCTGTTTGTTCAAGCTTCGCAAGACGTTATCATGAATGGTACGACTCCGGTTGAAATGACCGAGCAGACCATTGCCTTTCTCCAGAAGGCTGAGATTATTGCTTCTGGTACTGGGCTTGCCTCCGCTGGTGCTATTACCATCGCTGACGTAACTGGTGGTGGAGTACATCAGGTTATTGATGCTGGTGCCCGTGACTCAGGGAGTTGTCATTGGATGATTCCTGCTGGACACCAAGGCTTTGTTCATGGCTTCTGGGCTGACGTTCTGCCCATCGCCGCTGGACAAGGAACGGTTGAAATCGCGCTTCAGATTGCACACGCTGGATTTTCTGGGGTAGTCAACTCAGAGACTTGGCGTACTGTTGCTCGTATGTCTTTGATCGAGCCTGATAGTGACATCGTTGCCGCCACTGGTGGTAATGGAAACAACGTGGGTGTCTTCTCCTTCCCGGGGAATCAGCCTTTTGTTGTGCCTGCATTAACACGAGTGCGTTTAGCCGCTAAAGCTGGCTCAACCGCCGCCGCTGTCAATGCTGGTTTCAGTATGTCTGTTCAAGGTAGCGGTTCAGGAACATCTGTATCCGTTAACTAAGCTAGCTTCATAGGTTTTTATCTATGATATTAGGGGGAGTCCTTCGGGGCTTCCCCCTTTTTTCTTCTAAGTATTAAGGAGAAATAAAATGTCTTTTAATGTAGGAAATTTTCGATCTGTAACTAAACACACCTTTACTTATCATACGACAGATTCGTTAGCCACCATTTTAGCCCCAGCATATTTTGTAAATACCCCAACTAATACCGAGTTTTCACAAAGCTTAAATCTTAGCCCAAGTGACACGATAGACGTTTTTGTTTGGGATACTGTTATTGGTGAAGGTACGTTGCTTGCACACGCTCACTTGGCATGCTTGGTCATAGATACCTTTAAGGCCGTTGCAATTACAAGTGATATTCTTCCTGTCTCTTACGCACAATTAAGTAGCTCTGTCGATCAAGTTCCAATAAATACAGACCCAACAGTTATTACATTCGACACTCAGAATGCAATATCAGGGGTAACTCATTCTACTTCAGTCAACTCTGGAGAAATTATTATCGACATATCTGGGGTGTACATCATTTTCCCTCAGCCCCAAGTTGGAAAAGACTCCGGGGGACAATCAACGGCGTTTGGTATGTTCATGCAGAAGGATACTGGCAACGGGTTTGAAGACGTTGTGGACACTAATGTAAAATTGGTGGTTAAGAGTTCTGAACTAACTGATGTAATAATTTTGTCTGTTGTTATTCCTTTAAACGCTGGCGATAAAATTCGTTTCATGCAAAAGGTGAGTAGCACAACCGGAGGTTTGGGGCTAAAGGTAACCCCAGAAGAAATCGGACCTCCAACTATCCCAAGTACACCCTCAATAATATTCACCATGCACCGATTAGGCCCATCATAACAGCTAACTTCAAAAGGAACTCATGTCAAACATAGCAATGACCGTCAACGGATACCAAGACGGTACGGTAGCTTCACGCCGTAACAATGATATCATCCAGTTGAAGGCAATCTTGGATAAAGATGCCACCAAGGACGGTGATAAGGTTTATGTGCAAGTTGTAGAAGTACAATCAAACGGTGAGCTTATTGAAGCAATTAATGAGAACAATATCTTACTACAAATTATGATTAAACACCTCGAGCACCAAACAGGTCTCGAGATATCCGAGGACGAAATCGATGGCAGTCATTAAATCAGGAGATTCAGGCAACGTGGCATCAGTAAATGACGAGAAGGAACTCTTGGTAAAAGCTGTAACGGAGAATATCTCAGACGACAGGGCTCACCATGGGCATTCTTACAACTTCAATACAGCCGCTCCAGTCGATGTAGTTGGAAATAATTCAAATGCTATGGCGTTTATAAAGAACACCAATCCCACCTATGATCTAATCATAACCCAGTTCATTCACAACATAGGCGTCAACGCTGGTGGTCTCACAGACGGAACTGAGTTTGGTAATATCATAATCGTACGAGACCCAACCTCCATATCATCTAGCACTGATCGACCACCAGTCAATAAAGACTTTGGTTCTTCCAATACCTTGACAGGCACGTTTCAAGTAGGAGCCGCAGGCGCAACCTTGACAGGTGGAACTAACATGATAGAAACTTTGTTTGATGGTCAAGCCACACGAATAGTTGTAAACACTGGAGTTGTTATACTCGAACCGGGGAATAGCTTAGGTATTGTATACATCCCACCAGTGACCACAACTCAGCAGTTTGTTCAGTTTGCTCTGGCAATGTATCTTGATAAGAACATTGACTGATGGAAGTTACCTTAGTCACCGACAAGGGCAAAGCTTTTGAAACATTTGAGGCTCAGGAAGGTGTCGTTCTGGTGGGGCGCTCCCATAACAGTATTGCTGGACACTTCAAGTCTTCTTCTAGGACTTCCGCAGGTACTACAATCATAGCGTCACCTATCAGCTCAGGATTTATAGTCCTAACTGATTTGATTGTGACCACCGACAAGGTTAACGCCGCAACTGTCGTTGTACAATTGACTGATGGGTCAAACACAGTTATAATATCCTCCAGTGATGTTACAGACGCTCCAGCCAATTATGCTATCGGGTTCGTAGGAACATGGAGGGGCTGGAAGGATGCTAGAATAGAGCTGGTAACAACTGGAAACGTAGCCGCCACGGTAAGTGTAGGTTACAGCAAATGCCGTGACGGGTTGGACTTCGATACTTGGGACGGACAACGATAATCTAAAAAGGACAAATTATAATGGCTGACACAGCAAGAACTATCACCGACCTAGTAACCAACCTCTTTCAGGATGGTCAGGCCGTTGATTCAATAACACCACAAGATGTAAGGGACTTAATTGTCTCCTTCCAAGCAGAGCATGGGGGCATCTATGTAAGCACCCCCGCCTCCACGGCTATTGCGGTGGCTGGAACAGCTGTTAAAGCGGCAGGGACCACAACTCTGTTTGGGGCAACCGCAAATAACTTTGACATGCCTGCGGACAACCGCCTGCGCTACATTGGAACTCCCACCCGGACCGTCTTGGTAACTGCCTCCCTGTCTATCTCAGTAAATACTGCCGTGCTTGATAAGTTGTTATCCGTAGAACTGTTTAAGACCGGCTCTCTGATTACCGGGGCAGTCAACACAGGATACGCCGCGCAGACCACTGTGAAGGAAGTCAACATCGCAGTGTCGGCAATGGTATCGCTGGCTAACAATGATTACGTTGAAGCCTTCATCACGAATGAGGATTCCACTGACGACATCACTGTTCAAAAAATGACAATGACTGCAATTGCTCTGGTGGCCTAATGGGAGAATTAACTCTTACCCCACAAACTGAGAAGGAAGCTGTTAATGCGATGCTTCGAGCAATCGGAGAGGCGCCCGTTAACACTATCTCAGGGACGGTCACAACTGATGTGGCGATAGCCATCCAAACGCTATCCTCAATCAACCGTAGGGTACAATCAAAGGGATGGCACTTCAACACAGACTACAATGTGGTTTTGGATGTAGACAACGATGGGAATATCCCGCTGGGAATCACCATTGCCTCTGTCTACTCTCCAAGTAACGACGTAGCCCTGCGTGACCAGAAGTTATACGACAGAGTAAACCGCACGTTCATCTTCACAAATAGCATTCAGGACGCCGTTACGATCACCATTCTTGAGTTTGAGAACCTGCCCGAAGTAGCTCGTGAGTATATCACCCAGGTTGCCAAGAAGGAATACCAGCAGGAGATTATAGGGCAGGTATCCGCGAATCAAGAAAACACACAGTCAGAGATGGATGCTTGGTCAAATCTAATCGATGATGAATCCGCACGAAGTGGAATCAACATGGCGAATGGAACCGCACAAATGTTTAATATGGTCAGACGAAACAGGTTAAGATTCTAATGGCATTAATCCAAGAACAGATTCCAAATCTCATCAATGGCGTTTCCCAACAGCCAGCCACACAACGGCTCCCCAGCCAGTGTGAGGAACAAGAGAATTATCTGGTGGATTTGGCTAAAGGTCTTCGTAAGCGCCCACCTACTGACCATGTATCAAAGATTAATGAGCGGACCGACGATCTGGCCTATGTACACACGATCAATCGCCTTGGCTCAGAAAGATTTAAAGTAGTTATAAATTCCTCTCAGTTCTCCTCGCCGTTCTCCTCAGCCTTCTCTAAGGCTAGTCTCGAAGTATTTGATACAGCCACAGGAACAGCACAGACAGTATCAGGTTTTAACGGAGACATTGAAACCTATCTCACCACTAACAATCCCCGCGACGACATCCACATGCTCACCGTTGCCGACTTCACGTTCATCCTGAACAAACAGAAGACGGTAGCTAAACTCCCCACTCTAGGAGGCACGAGGAGTCCTGAGGGGTTAGTATTTTTAAAGCAGGCCACCTCTTTAACTACAGTTAGAATACTTATTGATGGGATTGAGCGAGCGTCCACGCTCGGAAACAATGCTGACATAGCAATTGATGCCTTGTACACTAGTCTTAACGCGGCTCTAGGACCGGCTGGCACCAACACCTTCACCTTTACTAAATTTAAATCTAGTAATATCCACATGATTAAGAATGATGGCTCGGATTTTACATTACACGCTCAAGCTCCTAGAACCAACATGGTGGCGATTAAGGACACCGTTGAGGACTTCACGGAATTGCCCGACAGGACCAAAGATGAAATGATTATAAAGGTCATTGGTCAACCCGGTGATACCTCAGACGACTACTATCTCCAAATGGACAACCAAGGAGATGAGGATGTTGGAGAGTGGAAGGAAATAGTAGGGCCGGGATTAGCAAACCAGATCGATCCAGCCACTATGCCTATCCAGCTTGTGCGGACGGTGTTAAATCCTTTTAGTGATCCCTTTCCCAGTGAGTTCGGAGCCGATGACTTATCTTTGAGTCAGTTAGCTTGGTGTGACAGAAACTCAGGTGATGTTCAAACTAACACAAATCCTTCCTTTGTCTCCTCCAAGATTAAAGACATGTTCTTTTACAAGAACCGTTTTGGATTCACCGCTGGAGAAAACTTGATCTTGTCCGAACTCGGTGGCTTCTTCAACTTCTATTTAACTACCGCTACGGACCTGCTTGACACTGATCCTATCGATGTCGCGGCTCCCTCCAATGACGTATCGGAGCTACATGCCGCAGTGTCCTTTGATGGTGTCTCGAAATGCTTATCAGATAGAGCACAGTTCAAATTAAAAGAATCAAATACTCAAGGCTTGACTCCTAGTATAGCACTACTTGAGCCTATTACAGAGTTCCTTAACTCTTCCAATGTTCGCCCCCTATTAGTAGGGAACAAAGTTTACTATGGAGAAAGCAAAGATGGGTTTGGTTCTGTTCGTGAGTTTGGTTTCGTTGAGGACTTCACCACTCAATCAGCAGATGATATCACAGGCCATGTTCCCAGCTATATTGAAGGGAACATAACTAAATTCCAGTCAGCTAAATCAGATGACCTCATATTCAGTCTCTCCGATGAGAAACTGAATGAGGTTTATGTTTATAAATTTCTTATCCAAAATGAACAGAAACAGCTATCTAGTTGGGGCAAGTGGGTTTTCGAGGAAGACTCCGCTGTGCTTGATATGGGCGTAATCGACTCTATCATTTACATTATTATCAAGCGTCCTGATGGGACGTACATGGAGAAGATGTCTCTACAGACGGCTAATCTTACCGACCTAACCCCATCTTCAACGCAGTTGTCCTTCAAAATTATGCTTGATCGCCTCACAACGGCGACAGGCGTGTACGATGGCACAACGACCACCTTTACCGTTCCCTACAGCAATGACCCAGAGACTCTGAGCTTTGTTCAAGGGCCAGCTTTTGGAGGCTCTGCGGGGGCTTTAGTTCAGGCTATGACCCGTGTTGACAGTGACACCTACACTGTACTTGGTGATTTCTCCACAGGGTTTTGTTGGGTTGGTAAGAAGTTCACCGCAAGGTATGTATTTACTGAACCCACCATCAAGATTGAGTTGAATGGCAAACCTAACAGTTTGGCAGGTGGAAGACTGTCAGTTAGACAAATGATAATCAACTACGACAACACTCCATTCTTCAATGTTAAAGTCAGTTCACCAAACGTGGATGATTCAAACCACTTGTTTACTCGTATCATTGGTTCTCCTAATTCCAACATTGGCGAAATCCCTTTTGAGTCTGGTAAGTATTCTCTTACGGTTATGCGAAATGCTCAGGACTTAACTATTGAGGTAAGTACCGACGGATACTTTCCAATTACCTTGACCAGTGCACATTGGACAGGAAACTACGTTACGAGAGCTCGACCATCACAAAGGGTATAATGACTCACACCGTCGTAAAAGCAAAATTGCAACACGTTATAGATATGAAGGACAAGCTTAGGATGGAGGACCAGAAGGAGATGTATAACTTCTGGGGAATGACCCCCGAGCAGGGTTTAGGGTTTTCCTTTCTTAGCTCCAAACTTGCATGGACAGCATTCTACAACAACCGTCCCTGTGCAATGTTTGGGGTGACCAAAGATTTAAAAATAGCAAACGGTGGAACTCCTTGGCTACTTGCCACAGACGAGTTTAAAAAGATCACCAAAGGATTCTTGAGGGACACCGAGTATTACATGGGGCAGTGTTACAACCTCTATCCACACTTAGAGAACATAGTAAGTCCTATGCATGTAAAAGCACTCAGATGGATTCGGTTTGCTGGTTTCACTTTAAGCGATCCTCTCATGGTAAATGGACACACGGCAATAACTTTCAAAGGGGACAAAGATAAATGGCTTTCGGACTTGGTATGATGCTAGACCTCGGCACTTACGCTATAGAGGCCGCTGGAGTTGTTAAGGGCCACGCCGATGCCGTAGCTCGTGATGAAGGAAACATTCGCAAAGCACTCGCAACCATTAAGCGAAATAACCAGCTTGCCCAACGAAACTTCCAGCTTATAGGAGAAGAAGAACTTGCAATTAAAGTCGCCAATGGTCTTGATGCATTTGAAATCGCAAAAGAGATACGGAAGAACAAAGCGTCAGCTCTCGCTCAGCGTGGAGGATCGGGATCACTCAGCTCGGCTTCACTCAAAGCTTCACTTAATGACATCCAAAGAACTGGGAACGAAGCCCTTAGCAGACACGACCTCAACTTCGGAGCCAGACTTAGAAACATCGCTATTGAGAAAGAGAACATAACAATCAATACTCAGGGACTCAACGCTCAGGCGTACAACCAAATCTCCCTAAGTTCCTCTGATAGTGCCACCGGATTGAAACTGGCAGGCATTGGAATTGACGCATTTAAAGAATTAGGCTTCACACGATCTACCAAGACTGGTAAGATCATACCAAGATTCGGGAGCGATAATTAATGTCACAGGAATCACTCATAACTCGGCGCTTGCGTGGGCCACAAACCCAAACTCAGGTTGGTCCAGTTAACGACCAGCGCAGAGAGGCCAATCTCCTACAAGGACTCGAACAGTTTTCAGCAGGATTGAAATCGCTTGGTGAGTCTGAGAGAGCACGCAAAGTAAAGAACGATGTAATCACAGCCCAGATAGCTTTCGAGATGGAGCGAGAACTCCCCG
>SDBT01016978.1_pt1 | contig 11509 bp, 11 predicted proteins | sample 2277101 | NCBI WGS metagenome assembly SDBT01 (sample SAMN10404973, study PRJNA504765) | marine sediment metagenome | isolation source: marine sediment core GS10_PC15, 103 cmbsf | place: Arctic Ocean: Southern Knipovich Ridge | collected 2010
TGTCTCTGTTAGAGACTCTACCCTAACAAGCCCTACTATTTCTGGTTGAGTAAATGCTCCTGTTGTTCCTATTGAATACTTGTAGAATCCTTGTATCTCAAAATCTAGTATCAAGAAAGAGTCGTGACCTATATCCACCGCAAGTTCAGTAGCTAGTGCATCTGTATATGACCAGTAAACCTTCCGTTGTTCTGGAATATACACGCCAGTAGCTTTCTTTCTGGACTCAGCACTAATGTTTATGTAGAAACTTTGTATTGAATTTTGGGTCAAATTAATAGCATTGACTCCCCCATTTTCTTTTACTTGTAATTGCATTATCCCATTTTTACCAAAATAGAATAGAGCGTCTTCCGCATCTACTATGCTTGACGCACTCAATACGCCAGCTGAACTAACCTTCTCTAATCTCAGGTTGGTAGCAGATAATCCACTAACTACATCGGAACCTGTTATAAACCAAACACCATTAGAAGCTAGTACAGCCACACCATTGCCAATTTCCTCTAAGGCTAATATTTGGCCTACCCCTGGCATGGGTAAGAAGCCCCCATCTGTCTCTATTAAATCATTTATTTCTTGAGCTGTAGGGTCAGCCTCTTGGAAGCAATTGCCCTCCCTGTCAGGTGTTACCAACTGTTGACTGTAAAGTATCCCAGATAACTCCCCAGCCTCCGCTGGCATGGAATAGAATACGCGACCTTGGTGGAACTCAATAGCAGCTGGTCGTGTGAATATAGTATTTGGTGGCTCGCTTGTTACTCTGCCAGATACCTCATCGTAATTCCTAACGAAAGCATCAAATATAAAGTGGCCCTTAGGTGCAGGTGTATTACTTAATTCAGACTCCACGATGAATGCAGGGTCAAATACTGGATTGCCCGAAGTATCAGTAACTATACCTACTGACATAATATCCGCGTTGCTAGGATTCACACCTTCCTCCGTGGCGAAGATTCCCCTGTTCTTATCTGACCACCCCTGATTGAGTAAGTTGTAAGTATGCTGCCCAGATATTGCACCACTAGGTCTTTCATCTATTTCAAGCCCATCGTCAAGCCCAGTGAAGTCTCGGATTCTTATAGTAATCTCTGTAACTATAAAGTTTACACCGTCAAATACTATTCTTAAAGGTTTTAAACTTTTGGACACAACGTACAAATTACCCAGTCCAGATGCTACTTGAATTCTTTCGTTTAGCAATTCAGTTGCATTAACTGCATGTGTTGTTAGGTCTAGCTCCCCTAACAATGAACTAGAAACAGCTCCTGTCTGAGAGTAGAACTGCAAAGTTTTACCTACCTGCTGCACCACTATATTAAGGTTTCCAGAGTTATTAACTGTTCGCCATAAGTGCGTAGAGAATGTTAGTGTTGCTAACTCAGGGATTGTTATTGCAGCACCATCAACATCGTTCATAGAGAACCCTTGCTCAAAGTCTAGCCCAGGTCTGCGCCTTACACTGCCGTCAGCATCTATGATGCAGTTATCAATATCTATAGCAGCCTCTTGAGGAAATGCTACTGGTGTAAACTCAGTAACAAAGCCACGAGTGACTTGTAGTTTTTGGTCTATGCCTCTTTGCCTAGCCATGAAGACCTCCTATGTTGCTCTTAGTAAGGTTAGTGAGAACACTACATCTTCTAAAATTATGTTAGCTGTCAGGTCACTAGCTACGTGGAGGGATACTACCTCTCCTGCTAATAGGCTCACAAACCCGAAGGCTGCTAAGTTGTGGAATTCACCAGTGTTACGCATGAAATTCTTCGGTCTACGCGTAAGACCAATTACTCCATCTACTGCGAATTTAAACGCAATAGTAGTTGAGTTGATGGATGATGAAGTGTCAGCCCATATCTCTACGCGGTAATCACCATTTAGGGTTGCTGTTAGAGTGTTTGTTTGTTGAGTTACTCCGTTGTTCACTCCATGAGGAACTACATCGAATATGCCTGTGACTTGGATATAGTCAGTGTTAGTGCCTAATGTAGAATCTACTGCGGCTGTTAATGCTAGTGGCGTAGCATTATCACTTATAGTCAATTGCCCATAGTGCTCCAATATTCCTACTTCTGTCGGTACTAACCTACGAACTTCTGATGTACCATCACCCTTGGATACTACCACCTTACCAACATCACCAGCTCCTGCTGTTGCAGTAGTCATATTCTTTGGTTCATGCATGTTGGTTTCCCCAACATCCTTATGAAATCCCATTGTGTTCTCCTAATAAAAAAGGGGCATAAAGCCCCTAATTACATGTTGTTTAGTCGGGATTAAGTATCCTGACTTTCTGCTCTATCTACTAGAGGAGCGTACTCTAATTCTAACACGGCTTTACCAGCTGTGAAAGTACCAGTAGCTGCAACTACGATTTGAGCATCGGCTGTACCGATACCGTCTAAGTTAGCAACTAGGTTGCCTCCTGCTACAACAGTCTCGCCAAGGGTATCAACTACTGCGGTCAAGAATACTTCGAACACACCATCAGCATCAATTACTGTGCCATCAGGTTCTTCAAGCCCAATGATGTAGGAAGTACCACCAGCGAAAGGTGTAAGTACACGTAAGGTTGCACCAACGATTCGAGAGTTAGCAGGAATACGAAGGATAGCAGCATCTAAGCCTGACGCAGGTAAGTCATCGAAGTTGTACACAATGTGTTGTACTACGTGACCTTCATGTGTCATAAACTCACTAGGTAATAGATTTTCAATGTCGCGAACACCATAATGGGTTGCGGCTCTACGTTTGTTGCCAGCGGTTGCGCCAGCTGTGATTGCGATTCTAGTCATCAGTTAGCTCCTATACTACTTGGTCAGTGTCAGTGCCGATAACAATTAAGTTTTCGTCACGTACTAAACCAGTACCCCAACGGGCTGTGGTTTGTGTCTGTAGCTCATGCACCTTGTTATCCATTTCTGAGATAAGCTTAGGTCGTCTGCGCCATGCTAGTGCGAATGGTAAAATACCAGGCCGTGCCAAAGACATGAACAAGTTTGCTTTACCAGCGGTAGTAGTTAAACCACCAATTGTTTCATTCATGGTAGGTAGTAAGTTTGATTCGAATACATCAAAGCCATACACATTACGAATGAAGCGGAAGTTCTGTGCAATACCTGTTTCAATAATGCCCTGCCATTGAGGGTTATTACTTACGTTACTCAATTGAGTTTGGGTTTCTAACGCGAAGGCAACCGAAGGGTCAACAATAGCGATTAGATTAGTACGTGGAACCTTGGCTTTTTGCAAAGCAAAACCAGCAAACGCGAAGTCTGTAGTTGCCATAGTTTCGTTAGTACCAGAACCAATCTTACGGTGAGCAACACCATTAATGTTATTAGCATTGTCTACCCCAGCAAACTGCTGCATAGATAAAGCTAAAGTGTCTGATTCAAAACGTTCCATGATAGCCTGTGCTTGTTCAACTGGAACAGCTGAAAGCAAGTCGTTAGCCCACATAGAGTCTTCTAGTAACACCTCTGAAATAGCGTTAGCCGCTACTACTGGTGCATTCATGGTGATAGTTACTTCACCTGTGTCGAGTGCATCAAATGTTACTTCTGAACCTTCTGGAAGGTCACGCACTAAAGGCGTACCGATAGAAGGCATTGTGAATGATGTACCATCTGGAAAGTCTACCTGACGGACGAACGGCATACCTAAAAGGTTTTCATGTAGAATTTCTTCTAACTGAGATTGCCATAGTTCCGAACGGATAATACTCTCAGAATTACCTGTTACATTACCAGCCATAATTATTATTCCTAACTATAAAATTTATCGCGTCCCAGCTTAGTGAACATTTCGTTCTCTAGGACTATCTTTTGATTTCTATCAAGCTTACCTTCTTTAAACATTTTATCAATGACTGTCTTAGTCATGACACCGCCAGCTAGTGGCTCTTGTGTATATGTTTGGGATGATTGTGGTAAACCGTTAGTATTTGAGGCGGGTCGTGCATCGTTAACTAATTTCATAACAGCTTGTGGTGACTTCTTGGCTAATGCCTCCATGTCAATACCTAGGTCGTGTCCTACCTGGGCATACACCGCAGTTGCTTTGTCTCCATACTGTTTAGCCAAGAGTTCGACAGTCTCATTGAGATTAGCGTCTTCCTTCTGGTCAACCTGTCCTTGGTCACGTTTAGCAAATGCTGCTGCAATTTGTTCGGCTACAGTAGGTTCATCCGAGCCAGCTGGTTTCTGCTGGTCGGCAGGTAGCTGATTACCATCGGTTGGAGGCTGCTGTTGGCCTTTCAGAGCTGCCAGAATATCATCTATTCCTTTGGCACTGGTTGATGTATCACGCAGGGTTGCATTCTCCTGCTCTATTTTACTAATATGTACTTGCCCATTCAAAGCTGCCTTCGCCAAATCTTCTGCGGTAGCATACTTCTTACCTTCACCGACCATATGCTCTAGTGCCTCTGCACCTGTAATATCAGCAATTTGGTCATTCTGTTTATTTGCAAGTAGGTCGTCTATCTTTCCCATTATATTATTCCTTCGATTGGTCATCGTCAAGCTCTATTTTCTCTGTTAGAAGTAAGAGCAAATTCATACTAGCCTCTCGTCTAGCAAGTAAAGCAGCCACATAGAGGTGACTTTCCTTACCATTACTGTACAAACCACTAGTGTTATTCAATTCTTTATCAATGCTATCTACCTGCATTGCTAGGTATCTAACTACAACTTCAAGTGCTTGTTCACCCTCGACAAGGGCGTGTGCCATGACACGCTCCTCCCGATTGTCCTGATGTTTGAACTTCTTAACTAATCTGTTCACCTTCATCTAATTCATCCTCAGGGCCAATGTCGTCAATTGCTTGATTTAACTCAGTACCTTTCTGGGCCTGTTGAACAATCTTAGCAGTTGCTTGGTCCTCTTGCACGCCTATATTAGGTGTAAATAAATTAAATGTTTTAAGGTCTGCTAAGTCTTCTACTGCTTTGTACAGTGCAATTCTCGAAGTGTGTGCATTAATCATTCCAAGTAAGTTAGGATTGTTAAGCAATGTTGTCAAGTTCTGCAATGCATTTGCCTTCTCAGCAAACAAGGTACTACCCCTTGCTCGGAGCTTGCCACTGATGTTCAAGTCTTCCGCATTAATACTTAGGAACTTCTGAATATCGAATTCAGTTCCCTGAGTGGATACCATGTCAGTCTCACCAATGTTATCTCTTCCAAGCATAATCATGTCATTGAGAACTTCTTCCACAAACTCTTTCTCAAAGTTCTTAGTCTTCTCACGGAAGATACGATTACCACCGTTGTCTAATACTTGCACTTCAAACTTGGTCTTCTCACCAGGAGTTCGGAACCCTGTAGCATTACGAGGGCTACCAGCCATCTCCTCCATGATGAGCATGGTGTTCTGTATCTGGAAGTCAGCATTAAGGATAGTTGTATCTGGTCGAAGGTATCTAACATCACCTCCTTCATCCACTACATATCTACCCCCTGGTGCTCCACGAACCCCATAGAATTCAACATCACCTACTTCAACAACATCAGGGTTAGCAATACGGTCAAAGATGTCGGCTCTCATATTCTCAAGCTTATCCAACTTAAACTGCATACCCACTAGTCGTGCTAGTGGTGACATAGCCATTAAGTTTTCTGGGCGTGACTCCCAGCCTGTCATGTAGATTAGCTGTGAACCGTTGAGGTTTGTGTTAGGTTCTTTCCCTATTACCAGTCTACGGTCAACAACCGTAATCTTATGGTTAGGTAAAAATTCACCAGTCTCAACAGAATACATATCGCCATAGAACTCATGAACTTCCACTAAGTCTCCTGATATATATTCGAGTAAGTCGCCAAACCCATCTTTGGTTAATGCCTGACCTTTCCAATCCACACCCTCTGGTGGCTTAATCATTCCTGAGGAACGTACAAGCAACTTAGTATTACGGATGTTATCAAGCATAGCTTGTGTGAAATCGGTTTGTGCATCATCTGCAACTAGCCGTGCAATGTCACCAAGTGTATAAACCTTGCGGATAATCTTAACAGCTGATTTAAAATCTGTAGCTGTAACATCAAAAACTATATCATCTGGTGATATGCGTTCTAGCACTGGACCTTGGTAAACCATAGTAGGGTTGCCACTCTTATCCACACCCTTCTCGGTAACGTAACGCTGTTGTGCGAATGTTACACCTGTGTATATCCAGTCATCAAGGCAACGGTCAAAGACCTTCTCATAGCCCTTACGTTTAACCTTAGTACGTGCATAAGCCTGTACCATGTCCTTAGATTCTTGGGATGCTGCATCACTGTCGAATGCTTCAAACTGGACCCAATCGGGATTACCAAACAAGTGTGCTGAGTAGTTTGCCTTAAGGTTCATGGCAATCTGTGACAACTTTGGAATGGTTGTGCTGTTGTTATACTGGTTAGCATTGACCTCAGTAGTCCGAGTACTAGTGGCAAACGCAAAGTTTCTAATTTCCAGCATTTCACTTTCCCAAGAGTTGCGTGCCAGTTTTAATCTAACCCATTTATTGATTATCTCATCAGCCATGTTCTCAGGCGTTAGTGCCTGTAACAAGCTTAGTACATTTGTACTCATGCGACTCCTCCGAATCTACTGTTAAACTTTAATCTTGATAGCACTGACATACCGCCACTACCTTCGTCATTCTGTGGTCTGCGAGGCTTACGTATATAATCCGCTGACAGCAATGATGCTAGAGCATCTTTAATATCATCATGCTCTGGATTATCTAATAGTAACTCCTCCTCAAGGATACTGCAAAGGCCACCCTTGAAATGATAAATCTTCTGGTCTTCATACTTAGGGTCGAGTGCTGCTGCCATACGTTCTTCTTTATCGCCATCATGGCGTGTAGGACGATGCTCATGCACTTTACAATGCATACCTTCATCGGTTATAAGCTCTTTAAGTGACTGGGCTATAACTGCCTGTGCAGCTGTTGTCTCAGCACGTAGCTTATTGAATTCCCATTTAATCAAGGCATCTTTAAGGTTGTCAAAGTATATCTTAATGCGCTTGGTCTTAAACCTAAAGATGTCCAACACATAAACATTGAATTCCCAATCAATGCCACATACTACAATCACTGTGTAATCGGCGTCATCCTTGAGACTGTATGCAAAATCCATCGCTGCATATACGTTTAACTTGCGGTCATTGTAATACCATATGCCCTGACGCATAACCACATGTTCTTTCTTATAGTAAACGAAGTTACTACGGTCAATATTCCTATTGTCCATATCATTAGGGTTATTGTAATACTGTGCAAAGAATTGAAGTTTATCTTCGTACTTAGCTTTCTTACGGTCAAGCTCTACCCAGTTAAACCCAAACATCTTGCCATCGCTGGCTCTTGCTTGTCGAGGCCATAGGAACAGGCCATTAATCTCTACCTGTCGTTCATGAATAGCATAAACTTTCTTGGTATCAATAATCTCACCATTCTCGTCACGAACACTTTCTTCCATGTTCTTCAACGTAGCATAGTGGTCCTTCGGATGATAACGAGTGCCTACTGCACACTCCACACCACCTGTTGTCAATACGGATGCAAGCTGCGAACAGGCCGCTGCAACCTTCTGTCTTGAGTCAGATGTATAAGCGTTCTGCGGTACTACCACATCATCCTTGGCTAGGAACACACAGTGCCAGCCAGTAGTGTTAGTTGTTAACCCAGCTGTTGCAATGGTAGGGTCACGCACACCCTCTTTCTCCCTGTCGGGATGGTCCACAGAAATGCCTGTGGTATTCCACATGGCACGTTTGCCTTTGTTAGGGTGAATCATTGTAGGGGATAGTAATTGGAATTGAGCACTTTCCATTATCTGTTGTATATCGACTAGTTGCCGTTCTGCTAGTTCGGCTGTCGCTGATACATACACTATTGTTATTGCTGGGTTACGATATATTTCCCATGCACACCTAACTGCTAAACAGTGACTTTTCTGATGGTCGCGTGGCAATAGGCCCAGAGTGTTGTCTATTTCCATAGTCTCTGATATTTGCCAAAACTCAAATAAGTCTCTGTGACACTCGCCATACACACGGTGTGGTTCCACAGTTTGTGCGAACTTCCATAAGGAATGAAGGCACTCCTCTCGGAGTACCTCTAATCGTTGCTCCCTAACAGATATAACTTTATTTTGTTTGGGCATCGAACAACTTTCCTATCATTGTTTTAATTTCACTGACATCTGCTTTAATACTCTCCATTGCCACTAACACTGGACGGTTATGAAGTTCAATCATTTCTACAGTCTCTGACTTGGTGTAACTTGTTCTTTGGAGTTCGTCAACTCTACGAGAGTTCTTATTATTCAAATAAAACAACCAACCGATAGGCAGTGTATAAACCACTGACATGATTGCTACGATGTAACCTATATCCATCTTGTTATTCTCCATCTTCTGAACGGTCAAGCATAGCATCTAGTACTGAGTTTGCTGACCCCTCCGCTCTGCTGCCACCTTTCGAGGGACGGCCAATTTTTCCCTTGGTCTTCTCAGCGTTGGCATACAATGTCCTAGCAGCTGTTACGTTTCCGCATTCTGCTAGCTTAACAAGGATGCTACGTGCTATAGCTTCATCCCTGATGTTTCTCTCTTGTTCCCACTCCTGTACATAATCTTGAAACCATGAACAGCGTTTCAATTTCTGCCAGTGAGGATAGGAACCTAGCAGCCTAATAGCTGCTTCATATTCACTGTCACAGTCCATGTAAATCATGTACATTGATTTATATACATGACCTGTAGTATCCATCTTGTCCATGTTCTTTAGGGTGTAGGGAGCTTTCTCCGTAACCGTGGTGTGGTGTCTATGCTCATAGAACAGTCCCTTAGTTGTTTTAAGGAACCTTTCTGGTATTGGCATATTGTACTTGTCACGAGGGGAAAGCTGCTGCTTAAGCGTCTGCTTAACTTCCTCCTCATCTGGGTCTTCTACCTCATCCCACTTATCTGTCATTATCTAGCCCATCCTATGTTTCGAGTTAATTGGTCCTGGTGGTAATCTGCATCCAAACTGGGTGCTACTCGTGTTACACGTAATAGTAGGCCACCACATTTGTCACAATGTCTGTGCTTCATATCCTCACGCCTAGCATGGGTTACGATTGAATAATCTCTACAATCTTCACAAACGTATTCCCACTCCATAGGTATTGTTCCACCGCTATAGTTTATTTTCATTTTGACTTCCTAAAGTATTTAAACATGTTGGTAGGAGTCGGAGCCATCCAGCCTATTAAACCAATCAATGTAATACCTGCCACAAACCATGCAGGAAAATTTTGATTAGTGATGGTCACATCGTCAGCCGTTGCTATATCCGTGTGGTTATCGTTCTGCCCTACCACTGTTCCTATTTGATTCGCCTTAACCTCTTGGTTAGTGCCTAATGTTTGATTCTTATCACCCAATACCAACTCAGTGTTGATGCCTCCCTTGTCAGGGGAGATAGCATCCATAGCCAAGTCAGTTAACATAGCACAGCTAGTCATCAAGATGATTGCCATGCCAGTTGCTGTTAACCGATATTTCATTAAGCCTCCTACATTGCAGATATAATGAAAGCATTTAACTGCTCTAACCGTATACCATACCTATCGCCTGCTGGTACTGCTGGTGCTATTTCAGTCACAATGACAGCACCCTCTGGTGATATATCGTTGCGGGTCTTAGCAGGAATCTCATCCCAAGCCTCATAACAAAATACTGCATAATCTTCTGCCACTAATCCGTGTTTCTCAAATGTAGCTTTTACTGTCTGAGCACCTATACCAAAGTGGATTCTTGCTTTGTTACCCCCAGCATCTTCACGCTCTACTGATTCTAACCATTTAAACTTGCCATATTTTGATTTTAACTCTAATGCTACAGCTTTCTCTTTAGCTGATATAGATGTTATAGGTGTCTTCTCACGCTCGTCAGATGTGTTAATAGTACCGTTTGCTGAGAAAATCTCTTTCCATCTGAGAGACAAAGAACCCAGGTTACGGTTGTTATCATCTAAAGGTGTTGTTGTCTTTAGTGTGGTATCTCCATTAACAAACAAGTTGCCAGTAAACACATGTGGGGTTGACCCACCTAGCCTGTACCTTTCAACTCCTGTATCAGAAAAAGCCATCTCATCAGCAACAGGCCAATATACTCCTGTACTCTCAGACCCTACGTGGAATAACCAAGGTGCGGCTGTACTACCCGTTAGCTGCGCTTGTAATTTGTCACTAAAAAGCAAGTCTATTCTTAACTCACGCTGTCTGGAAACACCAGCCAAATCCCATATTGAGGTGCTTACTGAGCCGTTTGTTCCCGCAGGTGCTATATTGAAATTACCATGTAGATGACAATCCCGAACACTCACATCAATATTATACCCCTCAGCCACAGTCATCACAGTATTAGGTCCAGACTCGTCCATGATGTTAGTGAACTGCTGAGTTTCTGTATTAAACGTAAGTCTAATGAAAGCCATAATAGGGAAAATCCCTGTGGTGTCTTGGAATGAACCATCAACAAACATTTGGTCGAATGAGTTTTCTGCCAATGAACTATCTAGTCGCTGTACATCGTTCCAGTCTACCCCAAAAACAGTCCCAACAGCATCGGTTGTTTGCGGTACGAAACAGTGTATTCCAAATTCTCCTATACGTCTGAAATAAAGCTTGGAGGATATTTGTGCATTTACCGATGACGCTAATACATAAGCTTGTTTAACATCTTCAAACAAGATATTGTGAACTTGGTTAAAAAATACAAAGCCATTAGCAGATGGGTTCCTATCCCAATCTCCCAAATTTAGGCACATCAATCCGATGGTGTCTATACCAGCGTGTATCCCCTTAGTACCAAATGGGTCATCCCCTAGTAGCCGTAAATTTTTAATCTCGTTGTACTGTATTTCATCAGGGTCCGTTATAAGTTTATGCCCTATTTTTATAATTCCTTGAGGAGAGGGTGTACTTGCTGCCAGTTTTATAACAGATGAAAAGTTTACGCCTTCTAAACCGCCACGTTGCCCTTTTACTCGAACAGCGGGAGAAGTTGCACCGATTAGTGTAGTGTTTGCACCGAGCTTTAACGTTCTAAATGATTCTATTAATATCTCGTCTGAGACATTGAAAGTATTATTAGCATCTAACTTTACAGGAATCCCTGTTGCTAACGCTGCTGTTATTGCTGCAAGTCCATCACTACCATCACTAGGAACTCCGAAAGCCAGAGCCGATATTTCATCGCCCAATCGCAAATCCCATGACACGCTCAAAGTATCATGAGCCACTATGTTTAAGCCATTAGCAGTTCCCGTCCCTGCTATAACATCACCAGTTGCACCGCCACCTTTACCAGCTGTGCGCTCTTTGGTTGTTACTACATTGCCAGCTGCTGCCAGTGGGTCAGCTTTCCAAATTGCTAAGGTGCTCGGATTTAACCTTGCCTCCTCAGCTTGCAACTCAGAAATGTCCTTTGTATTTTGTTGGATATTAGCCTCTGTATCAGTAA
>SDBT01016979.1_pt1 | contig 11509 bp, 10 predicted proteins | sample 2277101 | NCBI WGS metagenome assembly SDBT01 (sample SAMN10404973, study PRJNA504765) | marine sediment metagenome | isolation source: marine sediment core GS10_PC15, 103 cmbsf | place: Arctic Ocean: Southern Knipovich Ridge | collected 2010
AAGTCCGAAGGTGCATTCGTGGGGGCCGGCGACTTTGCGTCACGGCCTATACGCCATGAAAGAGAAAACCACCGACCTGCCGCCGCTGGAGGTCAGCCAGCTGCCTCCGATCAATCTTGGGCACCTGTTCGTGCTGACTGATGACACGGGGATTCTGCAGCACGCCAACCGCGCCACGCCGGACCTGCATCACGGCTATTGCACCGATGACAACGCCAGGGCGCTGATCGCGGCCGTCAAGCTCTGGGCGCTGCCTCAGGAGCTTTGGGCCGCAAAGGAGGCGGGTCCGCCCGGGCGAAACGAGCTACTCATCGCCATGCAGCGATACTTGGCGTTCCTGGCCTACGCGTACAACCGCGAGCCAGGGCGGTTCCGGAATTTCATGGAGTATGACCGGTCCTGGCTGGAGGAGATCGGCTCGGAAGACAGCCACGCCAGGACCCTCTGGGCCCTGGGGGTGGCCTACCGCCTGGCGCCGCACGAAGATGTCCGCGAGCTGGCCGACCATCTTATGCACGACGCCCTCTCGGCGGTGGTCGGCTTTCAGCACTTCCGGCCGTGGGCCTACGCACTGTTGGGGCTGGATGAATATCTTCGCGGGGGCGGGGAGGACGGCTTGGCCGATCGCCTGCACAAACAATTGGCCGAGCGGCTGTATAAGGTCTGGAAAGAGAACGCCGAGCCGGATTGGCCCTGGTGGGAGGACTTCCTGACCTGGGGCAACGCCAAGCTGCCCCATGCGATGATGGTCACCGGCTTGGCCCTGGGCAGAGAGGAAATCGTCCAGGGGGCCCTGACGGCGTTAAGATGGCTGCTGGACTTGCAGACCGGCCGATCCGGACAACTGTCGATCATCGGCAACCGAGGCTGGTACTTCCGTGGGCACGAAAAGGCCCAGTTCGATCAGCAGCCGATCGAAGCCAAGGCGCTCGTTCAGGCATGCATCGCAGCGGCAAGAACCACGGGCGAGGCCTTTTGGGTCAGCCAGGCGATGCGATGCTTCAGGTGGTTCACCGGAGAAAACGACAGGGGGCTGCCCGTCTACAACTCCCAGACGGGGGGAGGATATGACGGCCTGGGCTCTGAAGGGATCAACGCAAACCAGGGGGCGGAGTCCACGCTGGCCTACCTGCTCAGTTTGCTGGAGCTTCATCACTACGATCACCTTCAGAGGGGGCTGTTGCCGAAGTGAAGGCGGGGCGAAGCGATGGGCCGATCCGGCGGGGGGGGGAACGGTCGGCGCGGAGGGATCAAGGGGCGAGGTTCTTGCCCTCTCCCAGCCGCTCGACGCGATAGTGCCATCCAAACTTCCTCGGTATCTTGAAGGTCTTCATGTCGATCGCCTCGTCGAGTCGAAGCTCCTTAAAGCCGATCGTGGTGATATTCTCGCTCTTGTCCACCGAGACCACTTGGACTGGCAGGTTCAACTCCGGGTCGATCCACATCTCCAGGCGGGTGATGCTGAACCCGTCGCGGTGCTCCGGCCTGGGGGTAAGCAGAAGGTAGAGGGTGTTCTTGGGGCCTTCCTGGGGGCGGTCCGGCGTTTCGGCGTCGAAGAATTCGAGCACCTCATCGGCCTTCTGCCCGAACGGCAAGGGGAAAGGCCCCTCGCCAAGCCGCATGGGTTCGATGCGGCCCTCGCGACCGGCGACCTGGTAGCGGACCATGTCCTTGATGCGATGTTTGGCTACCGTCAGGAACTCCCCGTCGAAGGCGTAATCGACCGGCTGGCTTATCGCCCGTCCGCCGAGTTGGCTGAGCGTCTCGAAGTGGACCCGGAACATGGCCGGGGTCTGGTCGGTCGCCTTTCGGTAGGCGATCCACCCGGTCCGCTCCTCGCTATCGCCGAGTTGAGGCATCTCGAGGCGGTAGTCCAACTTCGCCTGAATCGTCTCGTATTGCCCGGAAGCTTCCAGCCTCCTTAGCGCCTCGACGACTGCGGCATCGACAGCCGGCTGGCTTTGGGTCGCGGGCGCGGTCGTCGGCTGGGTTGAGCAGGGCCGACTGGAAGGGCCGGCGGGGGAGCCCGCCAGGCTGAGCAGTGAGGCCAACGTAATACCGATGATGGTCATTTCTCTTACCGCTCCGATCCTACCGTTGGGGTATCCGGGGCCGTCGCCACCTCGACGGGAAGGCGCCGGCGGAACAGGGCCCGCCAGACGGTCGGCCCGAGACGAAAGGCGCCCAGCCCAGCCGCCAAAACCAGCAAGGCGACGACGGCTATCCACCCGAGATTCCAGTAATACGTCACAAACGCGATCACGCCGTAGCGGATGAACCGGCCGATAAAGTTCGCCACGGCGAAGGGGCGCCGCGGGTAGCGGGCGGTAGTCGCCACCATTCGCACCACGTCGATGGGAATGGGGATAATGTTAAAGAGCACCAGCAAAAAGAACGGCCCCTTGTTGAACCATCTGGCGGCCGCCTGGTAGGTGCGAGTGGCCCGGACCTTCCCGACGTGGCGGTGCCGCAGCATCCAGGTCAGAAGGTGGTACTCGTTGAGGTTGGCCAGGGTCGAGCCGACGGCCCCGACGAGGGCGACGACGGCCACGGTGGCCCAGAGGTTTCCCATCACGGCCGCCTGCCGGGTCGCCACGCCTGCGACCAGCCAGCCGGTCGGCAGCGGCAGGAACGCCGAACAGATCGACATGTAGACCCCCATGCCCAGCAACTTGACCGTCGGGCCGGTGCGGGCGAACGTTTCGGCCGGGTGCTCAAGCCAGGCCGAGAGAGACCACCCCTGCCGCAAAATGCACCAGAGCAGCGTGGCGCTCGTTGCAAGCAGCAGAAGCGCATAGAACCCCAACCAGTGTCGCACCGTCACGTCATCGCGAAGGGCCCCGCTCAGCGGGGGCTTATTCGCCATGCTATTGGCTGATCTTGCCATCCTTCATGCCCAGTATCCGGTCGGCATAGCCGGCGGCTTCGGCCGAGTGAGTGATCATAACAATGGTCTGGCCTTCCTGTCGATTCATCTTTGCCAGAAGTTCCAGCAGCCGCCGGGCACTGCGGGAATCGAGATTGCCGGTCGGTTCGTCGGCAAACAGCAGGGCGGGGCTATGGGCCAGGGCCCTTACCACGGCGGCCCGCTGCTGCTCGCCGATGGACATCTCGCTGGGTTTTCGCTTGGCGACATGGCCGATTCCCATCGCCTCGAACAGGCTGCTCACCCGCCCGTCGGGCGAGACGCCCCGAACGCGCAGCGAGACGGCCACGTTGTCGGCGGCGCTGAGGACGCCGAGCAGGTTGAAGCGCTGGAAGACAAAACCGATATGGCTTCGCCGCAGGGCCGTTCGCACGCCTCGGTCTCGCGGGGGCACGACCTGGCCGTCGATGAGCACCTCGCCGTCGTCCGGCGGCGTCAGCAGGCCCAGAACGTGCAGGAGGGTGCTCTTGCCGCACCCGCTTTCGCCCATGACGGCCAGGAACTCCCCCCGACGAACCGCCAGGCTTGCGCCGCGCAGGACGTGCACCCTTGCCCGCCCGCGGCCGAACGATTTGTGTACATTCCGTGCGACCAGAATGTGATCTTCCTGTTGCGCCACGTCTTTGGGGGTTCCTATTCCAGCGCCAACGCCTTGGTAATGTCAACCCGGCTGGCCCGCCAGGCGGGGAACAGCGAGCTGGCGGTCGCGCCGACCGCCGAGGCCAGGGCCGCGATCAGAAGCCATCGCGCGGAGATTCTTACCGTCAGCAGCGGGCGGACAGATTCAATCGCCCAGGCGGCGAGGAAACTCAGGCCGATGCCCATCGCGGCGCCCGCGGCCGTCAGCAACATTGCCTCGCCGAGGACCTGCCGGAGCAGGAAGAATCCCGACGCGCCGCTGGACTTGAGAATCGCGATGTCGCGCGTCCGCTGCATCACCATCATATAGAGCGTGATCATAATAAACAGGAACGCAATGACCAGCGCGACGATATTGACGGCATCGACGTAGAGGAACATGATGCCGAACTTCTCGTGGAGCATTCCCCGGTAGCGGCTTAGGGGGACTACGTCTTGGCGGGTGGTCTGTCCGATCGCCCGGGCGGCCGGGCCGATGTCGACGCCCTCGCGGAGCTTGACGAACATCAGCGTGCTCTTGGCGATCTCGCCGCTGCCGAAGAGGAACTGGGCGGTGCGGCGGGGCATGAACACCCTGGCCATCGCCCCGGCCGGGACGATGCCCACGATTCTCCAGTTGTGGTTGGCCGCGAAGACCATCTGGCCGACCCGGTAGCCCCCGGCGGTGGCCAGACGCGTGTCGATGACGATCTCCAGCCCGTTGTGCCCCGCGGCGCTCAGGTCGGCCTGATCGATCTCCAGCGGCCCGGCGTTTCCATCGGGCGGTGCGGCGAGGATCTGCTCGATCCAGGAGGCGAACAGGTTGTCCGGATCGAACAGGCGGCCTTGGAGAAGGTTTCGCCCCCCGGTCAGGGCTGTCCATTGGCCGGGATCGACCCCCACGGCCATCTGGTCCTGCCCGCCGAGTTTGATCGGCCAGAGGAAGACCGGCACGATCCGTTCGATGAGCTGGGCGTGTTCGCGGCGGATCAGGTCGGCGTAGCCGTCGGACAGGCCTGCCCCGCTCTTATCCGAGGCGTTATCTCCCCAGCCGCGGGGCAGCACGATCAGGTCGGCGTCGATGGATTCCCAGCGGTCAGCCACCTCGTTGAGCGTCCCGCGCGACAGGCCGCTCAGCGTCACCAGCATGCAGATGGCCAAGCCGATGCCCAGAGCGCTCAGGGCGCTGCGAAGCTTGTAATGCAGGATGTTCGCAAGGGGCAAATAGGCCATTTATTGATCTTTGAGTTGCAAATGCAACCCACCATGGGCGGGTTGCCGCTTGAAATCGGGGCAAAGGGGTCGTCGCTTGTTACGTTCGCTATTCAAGATTCAGTAGATGCCAAGAATACCCAGCAGCTCCGGCAGGGCGTTGATAACGATATCGGCCTCTTCGGCGAAATCGGGCCACGCGCCCGACGCCAGTAATACGCTGACAGCCCCGGCGCGGTTGGCTGCTATCAGGTCGTAATGATAATCGCCCACGCAGACGGTCCGGGCCGGCTGGATGCCCAACTCGCGGCAGGCAGCCAGGACGCCGATCGGTTCGGGCTTGATCGGGCCGTTCTCCCGCGACCAGGCCAGGTCGAATTGCAGCTCGAAGCGTTTCAGGACCAGTTGCATCGCCTCGGCGGCGTTGCGGGTCAGCAGGGCCGTCTTCAGGCCCCCGCGTTGAATGGCCGTCAGCGTCTGGGCCGCCCCCGGCAGCAGCGCCGCGGAGCGAGCGGCGGCCAGCTCCTGCTGGAGCAGTCGGTCGGCAGCCTCCTGCCCCTGGCGGGGGGGCATGGCCTCGATGGCTTCGAGGATTCCCTCGTCGGGGGGAATGCCCAGGTCCCGGCGAATGGCGTTGAAGTTGAGCAGGGGCTCGATGAGCGTGCCGTCCATGTCGAAGATCACGCCATCGAAGGATCCCGGCCGGTCACCGGCGTTGTGGTCAACGTTGCGGGGCATCTGCAATTTCCAAAGCTCCTCGAGGCGGACAATACCAGCTTTCAGGCACGCCGGCTACAACTGCGAGCATAAACGGGGTCTTCCGGGCTGCCCGGGGTAGCTTGACTTACATGCACCGTGGGCGGGATAATCTCTCTGTCATGGCGACACGTGTTATCCACGCGACAGAAGAGCCCGAGCTGGCCTCGGCGGCCGTCGAGGCTGCTGAGGTCTTAAACGCCGGCGGGCTGGTGGGCTTCGCCACCGAGACGGTTTACGGTATCGCCGCCTTGGCGACGCGCCCCGAGGCCCTGTCGCGGCTGCGGGAGATCAAGAGCCGCCCCGACAGGCCGTTCACCGTCCACATTCCCGCCCCCGAGGCGGTCAGCCGATATGTCCGCCAGATTCCCCCGGCGGGTCGGAAGCTGATCTCCAAGGCCTGGCCCGGTCCGGTGACGATTCTCCTGCCGGTGGGGGGTAGGCTGGCCGAGCAGGAGCTTCAGGCGGCGGGCCTGTATGAACGGCTTTGCCGGCAAGACCTTATCGGGCTGCGATGCCCATCGGAGGCTGCGGCTGAGAAGTTGCTTTCCGCTGTGGGCGATCCGGTCGTGGCCCCCAGCGCGAACCCGGCCGGCGCCGCGGCGCCGCGCAGCGGGGAAGAGGTGCTGGCCGCCCTTGACGGGCAGATCGATCTGCTTATCGACAGCGGCCCGACGCGTTACGGGCTGAGCAGCACGATCGTTCGCCTCGACGCGGACGGCGCCTGGGAGGTTCTCCGCGAAGGCGTTTACGACCGGGGCGGGATTGAGCGATTGCTGCGGACGACGTTGTTGTTCGTCTGCACGGGCAACACCTGCCGGAGTCCGATGGCTGCCGGCTTGGCCGGAAAGCTGCTGGCCGAGCGCCTGGGCTGCGGCGTTGAGGCGCTTCAGGAGCATGGGTACGAGGTGCTCTCGGCGGGCGTATGGGCCGGCAGCGCAGGGCGGGCGACCCCCGAGGCGGTCGATGCCGCCGGCGAATTGGGCGTGGATATCTCCGGCCATCGTTCGCGCAAGCTGAGTGTTGAATTGATAAACCGCGCGGATTTGATATTGTGTATGTCCGGCTATCATGTGGACGTGGTCTGCCGACTGGTTCCCTCGGCGGCGGGCAAGGTGGTTCGGCTGCTGCCGGATCGTGACATCACCGACCCGCTGGGCACTGGCGAGCACGTCTACCGGAAGACGGCTGAGGATATCGACAAAGCGCTTAGGGACGTACTGAACGAGAGGTTGCCATGAGGATAGCACTCGCAGCCGATCATCGCGGCCACGCGGCCAAGGAAAAGATAGCGGTGCTGCTCAGCGAGCAGAACCATGCCGTGCTGGATATGGGCACCAACAGCGCCAGGAGCTGCGATTATCCGGACCTGGCCTACCCGGCCGCCAGGGCCGTCGCCGATGGCAAGGCCGACCGGGCCGTCCTGATCTGCGGTAGCGGTATCGGCATGGTCATCTGCGCCAACAAGGTGCTGGGAATCCGCGCGGCGCTGTGCCACGACGAGCTGACCGCCCAGATGTCGCGCCGCCACAACGACGCGAATATCCTGTGCCTGGCCAGCGACGTGCTGGGCGAAGAGCTGATGCGGCGGATTGTCCGGAGCTGGCTGGAGACCCATTTCGAGCCGGGCGGGCGACACGAGCGGCGAGTTAAGAAAATATCCATGATCGAAGAGGGGCTGGACCCGTCGGAGCTCGCCGAGGAGACGCCTCCTAGCCAATAGGGCCTGTCGCGTTATGGGGGCCTGCGAGCCGGCGCCGCGGGGGCATGTGCGTCAGTCGCCCGGTTCGGCGGCTTCGCCGTCTTCGGCGGAGATCTCCGCCCGAGGCAGCGAGGCGATGGCCTGATCCTCACCGATGACCAGCAGAACGTCCCCCGGTTCGATAACCGTATCGGCCATCGGCACGGAGATCACGGTCCGCCCGTGGCCTTTCTTGCCGTTCTTCTCCCCCCCGGAGGCGATCCGTTTGATGGCCACGATGTTCACCTGGTGCTTCTTTCGTATTGCAAGCTGTTCGAGCGTCTTGCCGTAGAAGTCCTTGTGGGCGGCTACCTGGGCGAGGCTGTAGCCCTCGGTCAGCTCAATTCGCTCCATGATCGACGGCAGCATCAGCCGAGTCTGCCAGCGCTCGGCGGATTCCCGCTCCGGATTGATGATGTCGGTAGCCCCGATCCGCCCGAGAATTTGCCCCCGGGTGGTCGAGGTGGTCCGGCTGATAATCCGCCGGACCCCCAGTTGGCGGAGAATCACCGTGGTCAGGGCGCTGGCCTCGAAATCCGTGCCGATGCCGACCACCGCCACGTCCACCTTATCGATTCCCTGGGCGCGGAGGGCCTCTTCATTGGTCGAGTCGAGGCAGACCGCCAGCGTCACCTCGTCGCGGACCTCATCGATAATGTCCTTTCGGCGGTCGATGGCGATAACCTCGGCGCCGGCCTGTGAGAGCAGCATCGCCAGCCTCATGCCGAACCGTCCCAGGCCGATCACGGCGAATGTTTCCATAGTCTTACCCGATCACCACGTTCTCTGAAGGATACGCATAGTCCACCTGCCGCAGCCCGCTGGTCAGCGCCAGCAGCAGGGTCAGCGGCCCCAGCCGACCGATGAACATGCCCCCTACGATGACCAACTTCCCGAAGAGATTCAAGCCTCTGGTCACGCCGGTGGAAAGTCCCACCGTCCCGCAGGCGCTGGCGGCCTCGAATAACAGGTCGATGAAATTGTAGCCCGAACGCATCGCCACGGACAGCAGCAGGGTGACGACCGCTACAAGTCCAAGGTACAGCACCGCCACAGCCGTCGCCCGGCGCAGCAGCTCGGCGGGCAGGCTTCTTCGAAAGAACTCCACGTCCCTCCGGCGCCGCAGCACGCAATAGGCCGTCGCGATGAGCAGCGCAACTGTCACGGTCTTCATCCCGCCGGCCGTACTGGCCGGACTGCCGCCGATGATCATCAGCCCGCACAGCCAGCCCTTCCCGGCGTCGGAAAGCTCCGAACAGGCGATCGTATTAAACCCGGCCGTCCGGGCGGTGATCGACTGAAAGACCGCCTCGCGCAGCCGCCGGGTTGGTGACATGCCGGGCCAGTCCACCTGGCGCCGGCTCGCCTGGTCGTAAAGCGGGTTCCTGCCGATAGCGCCGTATCGGTCGGCCTCGATAGGCTCCAGGAGGATCAGCCCCACCGCTCCCAGGACAATCAGCGCCGCGCTGGTAATCAGGACGACGCGGCTGTGCAGGGATAGCCTCTCCGAGGGCGGGCTGTGCCATCTCCAGGCGCTCGACCGGACGCTTCGCACGAGGCCGCCTGCAAAACATCGCAGCCGGCGGGCGCAGTCCATCAGTACCGGAAAGCCCAGCCCGCCCAAGACGATCAACGGGGCCATGACCCCGAGGATCTGCCAGTGGCCCCGCAGAGGTCTGGCCCAGCCGTCCCGGACGCCGGCGAGCATGTTCTGATCGTACAGGGAAAAGCCGGCGTTGCAGAAGCTGGAGATGCTGTGAAAGACACTGTCCCAGACCGCCCGGGCCGTGGTGGGCGACGAGCCGCCTTGGGGGGAGGCGAACATCGGATAGAACAGCCCAGCCCCGGCCAGCTCCAGGCAGAAGGTTACGACCATCACGAAGACGACCGCCCGGCCGAGGCCCCCGAGGTTTTCCCTGGCGAGCATCTGCCCCAACGTGCCCGACCCCCGCAGGGAGATGCCCTTGCCCATCAGCATGGCCAGCATCGTCCCGAAGACCATGATCCCCAGGCCGCCCAGTTGGATCAGGATCAGGATGACCGCCTGTCCAAAGAATGTGAAATCGCTTCCGGTTCCGCGGACGATCAGCCCCGTCACGCACGTGGCGCTGGTGGCCGTAAAGACGGCGTCCACGAAGTTTATGGGGTTCTCCGCGGGCGTGGCGGCCGGGAGCATCAGCAGGCCCGAGCCGGCCAGGCACAGGAACAGAAAGCTCCCCAGCAGCAGGATGCTGGGATGGATTCCGCTGCCGGCGAAGTGCAGATTAATGTTCACGCCGCGAATGACCAGCGCCACGAGAATATACGCCTGGGAGATGAAGACGTACAAAGCGCCCAGGGAGACGATGCGCGTCCGCATGCCCGCCACGACAGCGACGACGGCCAGGAGAATCACCCCGAAGTCTATCCAGTTCTCGCGGAGATAGGCCCGGCGGCTGACGGCCAGCAGCACCCGAAGCACCCGGTCCAGGACGAGAACCGCCACAATCAGCGCCTCGCCGATGTGCAGGGCACCGAGCTGCTCGGCGGACAGGCTAAAGCCGCCGTATTCCAGGACAAGCGCCCCGATAGCCGCGACGGCCGTCATGCCCAGCAAGACATTCAGCCCCACCGCCAGGGCGTGCGGCCTGACCTGCGTCCGGGATGCCGAGTTGATAGCTTTCATCACGGGGTGTGGTAAAGCCCAGCCGCTACTGGCCTTTCTTGTAGACGTTCTCGGGCTCGAAGACCTTCTCGGCGATTACCTCAAGCTTGCCGGCTTCGCTGAGGCGGCGATAGAAGCAGGAGCGGTACCCCTCGTGGCACGCCCCCCCGTGCTGGGTCACCTCGACGACGATCGCGTCCTTGTCGCAGTCTGTGTAGACGGCCTTGACGTCTTGTACATGGCCGGACGATTCGCCCTTCATCCAGTATTTCTGCCGGCTGCGAGACCAGAAATGCGTCTTGCCGGTGCGAATCGTATCCAGCAGCGCCTTGTCGTTCATAAAGGCCACCATCAGCACGTCCTTGGTCTCGGCGTCTACCACGACGGCCGTCAGCAGCCCCTTATCGTCGTACTTCATCGAGCGGATCGTATCTTCCAACTGGCTCACGGGCCGGCTCCTCTAATCGGATTCTCGCCTCGGCATAGGCGCCACATGCTAACTTGCCGGCCGAACGGGGTCAAACTTCAACACCGGCGCAGTCGGGACGAAGTGTTCTAAGCCCCCGAGAGCAGATCGAGTTTGTCGGCGTAGGCCCGGATGACCTCGCGGCGAATCTGCTGATGATGCGGCGCGCAGAGTTCGGCGTCTTCCCGGACCATCTCGAAGGCGTCCCGCCGAGCGAGGCGAAGCAGCTCGAAGTCCTCCAGAAGGTTGGCGACCTTCAGTTCCGGCAGCCCGTGCTGGCGGGTGCCGAAGAATTCCCCCGGGCCGCGAAGGCGAAGGTCCTCCTCGGCGATCTTGAACCCGTCGTTGGTGGCCTCCAGGACCTCCAGGCGGCGGCGCGCGGCGGGGTTCTTCGCCGAGGCCACCAGAATGCACATGGCGTCCTGCGCGGACCGGCCCACGCGCCCGCGAAGCTGGTGGAGCTGGGCCAGGCCGAACCGCTCGGCGTGCATCACCACCATGACCGTCGCGGCGGGTATGTCCAGCCCGACCTCCACGACCACCGAGGCGATCAGGACCTGAATCTTCCCGTCCTGAAACTCACGCATCACGCGCTGCTTCTCGCCGGCGGGCAATTGGCCGTGAATGAGCCCCAAGCGGAAATCCTTTAGCGGGCCCTTGGAGAGTTCTTCGTAGGCCTCCCGGGCGGCCGTCAACTGCAGCTGCGGCGACGGACTGACCAGTGGGTAAATAATGTACGCCTGCTGACCGGCCGAAAGCTGCCCTCGCACAGACTCCATAACTTCGTCAAGCTGCTCGTGTCCGACGCATCGTGTGGTGGTTTGCCCTCGGCCGGGCGGCAGGGCGTCGATGACCGAGACGTCCAGGTCGCCGAAAACGGTCATAGCCAGCGTGCGCGGGATTGGCGTGGCCGTCATGACGAGGTAGTGGGGGGCGTAGCCCTTCCCACGGATGCCCAGGCGCTGCCGGACGCCGAATTTGTGCTGCTCGTCGACCACCACCAGCCCCAGGCGGGCGAAGCGGACGCCTTCGCCGATCAGGGCGTGTGTGCCGACGATGATGTCGATTTCCCCCCCCGCTAGCGCCTCCAGCGTTGTCTGTCGCCGGCGGCTGGCCTGCCCCCCGACCAATAGCGCTGTATGCACC
>SDBT01016981.1_pt1 | contig 11509 bp, 11 predicted proteins | sample 2277101 | NCBI WGS metagenome assembly SDBT01 (sample SAMN10404973, study PRJNA504765) | marine sediment metagenome | isolation source: marine sediment core GS10_PC15, 103 cmbsf | place: Arctic Ocean: Southern Knipovich Ridge | collected 2010
TTGACGGGCGATTTTCGATTTGGCCCTTAGATTTGTCGACGTCGATTTTGTCTATCCGGTCCAGCTCAATCCCAACGTGCGACAACCGGTCTATCGGCTATTGGCCGACAAGCCGAACGTTCACCTGATCGAGCCTCAAGGCTATCTTCAGTTCGTGGCCCTGATGGATCGCTCGACGATAATCCTAACCGATTCAGGAGGCGTGCAGGAAGAGGCGCCCAGCCTGGGCAAGCCGGTGCTGGTGATGCGCGACACGACGGAGCGGCCGGAAGCCGTCCGGGCCGGCACGGCCAAGCTGGTGGGCACCGAGCGCGACGCGATTGTCGAGAACGTGTCAACGCTGTTGAACGAGCCCGACGCCTACCGAGCCATGGCCCAGGCCGTGAATCCCTACGGCGACGGGCAAGCCAGCGTGCGTATCGTTTCGGCCCTCGAACAATCCATCCTGGGAATTCCATGTCCGGCTTGACCGTCAAGAACACGCTCTATACGTGTTGCCCTCGCCACCTGCGCCCGTATTGGGACCGCGTGGAGGCTTCGACGTTGGGCTATCGGCTGGCCAAGGGCGTCTTCTGGTCGATGGCCGGGACGGTGATCTCGCGGGGGCTGATGCTGGTCGCGTCGATTTTGGTCGCCCAAATCCTCGGCAAGGAAGTCTTCGGTGAATACGGCATCATTCGCAGTACGGTGATGATGCTCGGCGTCTTCGCCGGACTCGGCCTCGGTCTGACCGCTACCAAACACGTGGCCGAGTTTCGCACCAGCGATCCAGCCCGAGCCGGCCGCATCATCGCGTTGTCGGGTCTGGTGGCGACGGGTGCCGGGGGCTTGATGACGCTGGCGTTGTTTACGTTTGCGCCTTGGCTATCCGCACACATGCTTAACGCCCCACACTTGAGTAGTCTGCTACAGATAGGGTGCCTGTTGTTGCTGCTCGACACGCTCAACGGTGTCCAGACAGGAGTCCTGGCCGGATTCGAAGCCTTCAGAACGATTGCGATAGTCAACTTCGCGATCGGGATATCCGCTTTTCCTTTGATCGTCGGAGGCGCCTGTTTCGGTGGATTAGAGGGCATTATTTGGGGGCTGGTAGTCAGTCAAGCCGTCAACTTGATCCTCAACTACTTGGCGATTCGCAGGGAATGCCGGAAAGCGAACATATCTCTTAGGTTTTCCGATTTCAGACAGGAGTACGGCATCCTTTGTGGTTTCAGCCTGCCGGCGCTGTTGGCGGGCGTGCTGGTCCCGACCGTGGCGTGGCTGTGCAATGCCATGCTGGTGAACCGGCCCAACGGTTACGCGGAAATGGGTATCTTCAACGCCTCGTACCAGTGGTTTCTGCTGCTGCTGTTTCTGCCCAGTATGATACAGCGAGTATTGCTTCCAGTGATGTCGGAGCGGATCGCTGCCGACGACGTGGAACACGTAGCAAGGCTGCTGACAAAACTGATCCGGACGATGGCCTTGCTAATGACGCCGGCCGTGTTGATGCTCGTCATGGCGAGCCCGTACATTATGGGACTTTACGGCGATGGTTTTCGCGATCACTGGCCGGTCTTGGCCGTGACTCTCGCAACGGGTTTTCTTTTCGTCCTTCAAGCTCCCGTCGGTTCTTTCATCGTTGCCTCCGGTCGCATGTGGGTGGCGTTCTTAATGAACCTGGGTTGCATGCTGACACTGCTGGGCCTGACGTTCCTTCTGATTGACTGGGGGGCGATGGGGCTTGCCTCGGCCCGTCTGCTGGCCTATGTCGTGCATTCTATCTGGGTATTCGGATTTGTCTTTATGGTAATCGCCAAACGCAAATAGGAGAGGGTCCCGAAAAGATGACCGCGAAAGATAGAGATCGTTGCGGACGACTGTCAACGGTCCACCAGTGGGACGATTACTTCGAGCAGGGCAACTGGGAAACCAATCACGGACGGCTACAGACACGGCTTTTCGCAAAGGCGTTTTGTCAGCGTACACGTCTCGATCAAAACGCCTGCCGATCCCTGGTTGACAGCAGTTGCGCCCTGGGAGACGCTCTTCCGCTGATCCGCGAGCACTTTCCGAACTCGCAATTATACGGGTGTGACATTTCCTCCAAAGCCATTGAACGATGCCGAAAGACTTTTCCCGATCTGGCCTCCTTCTCCGTGGCGTCCATAGAGGAATTGACCGGGCAGTACGACGTGATTCTCTCGTCGGCCACACTCGAGCATTTCACCGATTACCAAGATAAAGCTCGTGCCCTGCTGCATCACTGCAAGTACCTGTGCGTTATTGTGCCGTACAACGAAACACGTTTCGGAAGAGACCTGGAATTCGACGCCGACTATGATCACGTCGTCACTTTCCGAGAACGCTCTTTCGATTTCCTGCTCGATGAAGGTCTGGCGAGGAGGATTCATCGGCCGCGCATCTTTTGTGTCCCGGGTGCGTGGTCGCGGACCAAGAAGGACTGGATCATTCAACTTCCCGGTAACGTACTCCGCCTTCTGCTGAGACGACCGATCGCACGAAACCGGAAAATGATTCTGTTTGAAATCGAGAAAGCCGACTGATTAGCTATCGGTTGGAACTTAGGTGTGTTCATAATATGTGGACATGAGTTTCACGTCGTGTTGAGCGTTGAATCCAAAGAAGAAGTGGCGATCATGAAGACTAACGACTTTTCTCAAGTGATTCCGGAACTTCCCCCGGTATCGGAATCCCTGATTATAGGACAGCGGCCGCACTGGAACCGATCTACGCTTCGCCATCGTTCTTGTCCGGTGTGTGAGGCCGACTCACCTCGCCCCATTGTCATCAGGCCCGACAAACTGGCGGTACACGAATGCGCCGAATGCCGCATGCTCTATCTTGCGGACGTACCGAGTAATGACGATATCCAGACGTATTACGAAGATTACGCCTCTTCAAAAGGCATTTCAGGGGTATTCAAGTACAAGCCTTGGCTTCTTCTCCGGCTGCTTGCCAGAAAGAATCCGTTCCTGGCGATTCTGGAGTCCACCGGCGGCGTGAAGGGCCAGTCGCTCTGTGAGGTTGGATGTTCGGGAGGCTACTTTCTCCGGTTGTGCAAGCACCGCAGCGCCCGGGTGTTTGGCGTGGAACTCGACGAAAGAGCCGTCAAAAACCTTCGTGCTGCCAGAATCCCGACAAGCAGGCAAATACCGTCGGGGGAACAGTACGACATTGTCTGTCTGTTCCAACTGCTGGAACATCTCGTCAACCCTTCGGAGATGCTCGCGGCAGTTGCCGGAGCCTTGCGTCAGGAAGGCCGGCTTCTGATCGCACTACCCAACAGTGGCGAGTATCAGAAGGTGGGCCCTTCCTGGATTGGATTTCGGGCCGACCTCGAACACCTGAACTACTTCGATTTGCATCATCTTGCAACTCTTCTGAAGAAACACAACATTCTGATTGAAGGATTCTGGGAACGTAGTCAACCTTCTTTTGCAAAATGGTCCGCACCCCAGAATGGATTTCGTCTTCCCCGGAAAGCCCTGGGACGGACCATGAACTGGGGGAGAATCTCTCGGGAGGGTCGCGCCCTGGCGAGCAAAGGCACTTTCGTGTTGGTTGCCTTAGGAAGGAAGTACAGGGAGGTCGCATGAAGTTTCGTAGCCGAGAGTATAACAGCGAAGCTTGTCGCTTGTGCGACACAAGCAGTTTAGACCTTTGGGAGTGCTTGGCCAGTAAGCCGAAAATGGGGGAATTGTCTTGCTAAACCTTTGGTCAAACAGCGTATTCAACCGTAGCGGACTCGCGGCACGGTCAACCCTGCAGACTGAGCAGTGGAAAGATTTGTTCGGTTTGCTCGAACGAGAGCAAGAGGATTTTCTGGCAGCAGAACAGGACTTCCGCAGCCCCGACTACAGGTGGCCTCGCGATATCCTGCATTTCTTCAGCCGGATATGGGAATACCCGTATGCTTATCACCATTTGAAAGAACAAGCTTCCGCCCTTGGGCCGGGTGTACGGGCACGAGTTGTGGATATTGGCAGTGCAGTGACTTTTTTTCCATTCTCGGTGGCGAAACTCGGTTATCACGTTCACTGCCTGGACGTAGACGCTGCCTGTGGGCCGGATATCGAGCGCGCCGCAACGGTCGTGCAACACGGCCCCGGCAAGGTCGACTTCCGGCTCATTTCGGATGGTCGTCTTCCTCTGGAAGACGGTGAAGTAGAAGCTGCGTATTGTGTCAGCGTGTTGGAACACGTTCCCGATTTCGAAAGCAGTATCGAGGAGGTGTGTCGCGTCCTGAAACCCAACGGGCTATTCATCCTGACAATCGACGTGGACTTGTGCGGTTATCTGGACATTGGCGTCGAGAGATACTACGACTTGCGGCGGTGTCTGAGCGAACATTTCGACCTCAGAGAACCCGAGATCACGGTTCACCCTCTGGATGTGCTTCAACCTCGAAACGGACCGTTTCCCTATATGACTTATTCGATCTGGCAGAAATGGATGTTTCACGCAAAGCAGCATCTGAAGCCGTTGTTTGGGAAGAAGGCTCTCTCGGCTCTTCCGAACCTTGCGATTTGGTGCGCCGTCATGACAAAGAAAGGAACCAAGTAGGAGACGACGCTTCCGACGCGTCGACTGTTGGGGATTGGCAACATGAATCGATCCAATTACTGCATGGTGGCGGGATGGTCTGCAGGCCTGCTCTACGCCGTGGACAAAATGGCGGAAAGCGGGCGGCTCGAGGCCGTTGTTCTGCAGAAACCGAATACAGAAACGGATCACAACTCCAGACTGAGAATGATCGCGAAAAAAGCACGCAACCTGTTTTGCGATCCCGGAAAACGCCAGGCATCCGTGCTCAGCAGCATTCTTCCCGGCTTCAGGAACTTTCACGTTCTATCCGCGCATAGAGAGAAGCAATTGCGGTCGCTGGCCGAAACACACGGTTTCGACCTTCTCTTTACGACGTCGATCAACGAGGACACTCGAATCCACGATTACTTGGAACGTTCCCAATCGCGGCACGCGCTTGTTCTGGGAGGAAAGGTGTTGAGGTCCGTCGTACTAAACCGCTTCAACGGCAGGTGGATCAACTGCCATGGCGGACTGTTGCCCTACTATCGTGGCCTGTGTTCAGAGTACTGGGCGGTCAAGAATCGGGATTGCGACAAGATAGGATGGACCGTTCACGAGTTGGTCGAGCGGATAGACGCCGGAAAGATACTTCAACGCGGTACGGTTTCCTACGATCCCGGCGATACACTCGAGAAACTCATGATTCGGAATCACGCAGCGATGGTTGCCGCCTACATACGATTTGCAGACGCACTGCCCGATTCGGCAAGCAACCCTTTGGAGCACAAACCGGGTAAGGTGAACTACTACTCCAGGCCAGATGGTCGCGCATTTCGGAGATTGATGCGAACGAAAGTGAGTCGGTTATGACACGACGGATTGCAGTGGGCATACGTTCCGATTTGTGCTATTCGGCACAAGTACTCGATCAACTCGGAATCCCCGCAGTTCCGGTCGAGAGCATCGCGGATGGTATCGCGCAGGGAATCAGAGTGTTCCTATGGAACGAGCCGGATGTTATGAGCGCAGAACTCGCATCGAAAGAGGGCATCGCCATAATAACCGGTCACGCTTGTCTCGCTTCAAGTTCTGCGCGGAGACGTGAGTCAGCCGGCCAATCCTATTACTTCCGGCTGCCGCACAAGCCTTTCTCTGCACGAAGCTTCTACGCAAACCTTCCTGTTTTCACGTCCCCCAAGAACTCGCTGGGTGTCTGCTACGATCGGAACGACAAGGAGATACCGGGTTCCGGGATAGAGATTTCCGATATCCGGAACCGTCTTGTTGTTTCCCTGCCTTGGGACATATGCGGCTACGAACAGGGCATCGACTGGGAACACCGTCCCTACTATTCACGGGTTGCGAACAAACATTTCGTCGAGGTAGGGCCTTCGCTGGATACGGGCGAGTTTCGCCACCTGCTGCTGGAAATCTTGCTCTATTGCTTCAACCGGATTGGATTGCCTTTGGTTCGGGTTTCCCCCTTCTACAAGAACAAAAGATACTTCTCTTTTCGTATCGACGCGGATGGTTTTTCGCAGTCCAGCACGGAAGCAGGATTGCGTGTCGCGGAGAAGAGTGGGTTGCGGTTTACATGGTTCCTTGATATGGGACGATGGAAGAACAAGAATAGATGGATTACGCGGCTACTGGAGCACAACCAGGACGTTCAGTTTCATTGCTTCAGGCACATGACGTATGCCTCTCAAGAAGTCAACGATATCAATATCCGAAAAGGGCTCGATGAGATTCGCAAGAGCCGTATCACCCCCAATGCCATTGTCAGTCCCATGGGCTATAGCTACCGCGGCTTCAGCGAGGCGATAAGGGAACACGGCTTTGCCTTCTCTTCCGAATTCGGCTACGCGGTAGACGATCTTCCCTCTCGACCGCAGAACGACGAGCACTATCCGCTTCAAATCCCCGTTCATCCCGGCTGCTCGGGAGTGTTTTCTCAAGCCGGGTTTTCGCAAGAGGAACAGTTCACGCATTTCTTTGACGTCGCGCAAGAAAGATGCAATACGGACGGTATCTGTATTCTTTACGATCATCCGATCGGTGGCCTGGAAACGCATGAGACTCAGTACCTGGATCTGTTCGATCAACTGACGAAAAGCTCTTACGAGTACATTTCGATGTTCGATTACTATCGTGCTTGGATTGAAAGAAAACACAACCCGAGGATTGCCTGCGATCATGAATGGCGGATACATATTGATGAGTTTCAGGAAAATGGTTTTCGGCTCGAGCAAGTAACAAACGGACCATGCAAACCCGTTCGATGGGAAAACGCGACATTGCCGCAGGTGAAGTCGCCAGGACGGACTGAAGATTTCTGCTATCCGCCCGAGTGGATTCGGGATCTGGCGGATAAGAACGGCCTGTTGAATATGAAACAGAGGAACTTCTCGAAGCCCGAGTGGTATTTGCACGAGCTATTTCTCGCGCTGGGGCGGCGAACCGGCTATTTTCAGTGCCGTCAATCACTCGCTCGCGTGGGATGGCTGCGAGCGGTGCGAGACAGAATAAGAGGGTGATACCTGTGCGACTGCCAAAGACTACTAGAGACCGTCACACCTGTAGCGTGTGAAAGTTGCCATGAAAACTGCTATCATTTACGCCAATTTTTTCAATCCGCGCGGAACCGAGCTAAGGATCGGCGGCGTGGAAACCTATCTGTCACACCTCGGGAACCTGATTGCCGAACGAGGTGGCGAACCGATCTTGTTCCAAGCCGCGGAAGTTCCCTTCGAGAAGCAGGTAGGGCCTCTCACGGTAGTAGGAGTCGCATCATCCGGAATCCTCCGGCGGAATATCCGACGGAACCTTTTTCAAACCGCCGTTTCGCGCATTCGTTTCGGCAAAGACGTGCTGATTTTCGGATCCGACCAGATGAGCGTCCCGGTGCGGGATTCTAAGTGCATCCTGATCCAACATGGCATTGGCTGGGATCTGCCCGAGACATTTCAACCCGGGGGCTCAATGAAGAAGGTCCTCTCGCCGCGGATGCACAAGCGATGGGCCGGGTTCTTGGCAAGGCGACATTTCGGCAACTGCCCCAACCGTGTCTGTGTCGACTACAATTTCCCGAACTGGTATCGAACGCAAGTCGCCGACGGACTAGGCGACAACACTTGGGTGATTCCGAATTTCGTCGCCATTCCGCCAGGCTTTTCGCCTTCTTTGCCGCGATCCTGGCAGACGCCGACAAGAATAATCTTCGCGCGCCGCTTCGTCGACTATCGAGGTTCTCGACTGATGGCGGCGGTCGCCGCGCAATTGCTGGCGAGACACACCGATATCGAGTTTTCCTTTGCCGGGGAAGGGCCCGATGAAGAGTGGCTGAAGAACGCCTTCGCCGATGAGCCTCGCGTGACCGTCATGAAGTATTCGGCGGATGACGCACTTCAGATTCATTCCGAACACGACATCGCAGTGGTCCCCTCGCTCGGTTCCGAGGGAACGTCCTTGTCTCTTGCCGAAGCCATGGCGGCCGGGTGCGCCGTCGTGGCTACCAATATCGGCGGAATGACCAACATGGTTATCGATGGTTACAACGGAAGTTTGGTCAACCCTAACGAAGAAGAGCTAGTTCGCGTACTAGAGAATCTCATTGCCGACCCCGTCACACGACAGCGATTGGCTCGAAAGGCGTTCGATACGGCCCACACCGCCTTTAGCCTCCAACGATGGAAAGAGGCCTGGACGAACGTGCTTGCAACGGTTGAACAAGCGTGAATCAAAGTGAATTCCGTCGAAGGAACGACCTTCGCCCCAAACAGTGCTAAATTATGAAATCCGCCCCGTAGGACTACACAGAAAGCCCCATGTCCGCCACTAATTCGCGAATCGTCGTGTTGGTATTGATCTTGGCAAACATGCTGGATCTCTTGCCCGGAAAGATCTTACCGATATCGATTCTCTTGGGAACTGCGCTGCTGTGTATGGAAGGCGCCGTGCCGACCGTGGTTGCTTTCTCGTTATTCCTCTCGCCATGCCTGACGCTTCTTTCGAATACCTACTCGTTCAGTGCCACGCTTCTGGTTGCCGTGTTGCTGATTCCGCTGCAAATCGTTCTCGTTCTTCTGCACCGCAACGATCGCTCGCAAGAAAACAACTCGGAGCACCTGCCGCTATTCATTATCTGGGCTTTCGTTTTCTTTGCCGTGATGGTAACTCGGGGGCTTCTTGGGCCGCTCACCGAATACCGGCTGCACTGGCTGCAATACCTAACCGTGTACGGCACGTTCTACGGTCTGTCCGGCATTCTGGTTGTGATCAAGAGGATCCCCGCCTCGCATATCGTTTTGCCGGGATTATTCTATATGTCCTTCGTCTATCCCCTCATGGAGATGTCGTTCCTTGCGGTCCCTTCCATGGCCACTTCTGAAATTGGTTTGAGGGCATGGGAAGAATTCGGAGCAATATCGGTGCCGCGGTTGGGAGGCATGCTTGTAGCGGCTGCCATTGTCTGCCGAAACACGGACAAACGAGGCCTGTTCCGCACATCGATATTGGTTCTATCCTTGGCACTTGCCGTTCCGCTGATCGTGTACGGCTACACGCGACAGGTCTATCTGGGTGTGCTCGTGGTGGTGGGTGTCTATCTTTTCAAACGGCTCTGCGACACCAAGTATTCTCGATCGAAGCGTATTGCACTAATTTCGGCGAACGTTCTCGCGATCGTCGCGGCAGGCATGCTGTTTCTGGACGTGGAACTATTGAGCACCTCCAGAATCGTCACCGACGACGCTCTTTCCAACAGCCGATTCACGACCTGGCATGAGGCGTGGGAGATGATTCTGGAGCAGCCGTTCCTGGGTTACCATGTCGGCTATTTCGGCGAACATGGCAACTCCCCCTGGGTCCACAATTGGTACTTGGAGGCCTGGCTCGAGCACGGGTTGATAGGACTGTTGTTGTTCCTCGTCGCCACCTATTTCTTCTTGCGATTGTGGATACTCGTTCCCATCAATCACCCCTTGTATGGCTGGGGACTACTAGCGCTTTTCCAGTTGACAGTCGTGCAATTCAGCGGTGATATTGCCAGGAACAGCATTATGCTGTTCTTCGTCTGCGTGGCGCTGGCGTGGCGAGTAAGGTCTCCCAAGCCCGAAAACAAGCATGTCTTTTCCGAGAGGTTGTACGTTGAACAACAAACTGCGAATACTGTTCGTTGGTAACTTGAGTCCGCATCGGCAGGCGAGTGAAAGACGCGATGCGCTGATCGAGCTAGGCCACTGCGTGCAGTGCGTCGACACCAAGGACATAATCAACTTGAAGGGAATACGGAGATTCTCCTGCAAGTGGTCAAATCGGCTGTTTCGGCTGGGGATCACTCAATGCGGCCTTCCGGAATTCAACGGTGAGAATGCGAGCATCATTGCGCACATTAAGAAATCTCCATTCGATGTACTATGGCTCGAACGCCCGCGTACGATCCGTGGCGACACGTTGCAGCGAGTCAGGGAGTTGCAACCGTCTTGCGTTATCGCGGGATACACCAACGACGAAATGATCCTGCGCCGAGCAAACAGCTCCCGGCAGTTTTTGGAGTGTCTTCCGTTGTACGACGTCTTTTTCACCACCAAATCGCATGACGTCGCTCCCTTGCAGGCCGCGGGGTGCCCCCGTTGTGAGTATATCCAGAAGGGTTTCATGCCGAGTATGCATCGTCCCGTGAGCGTTACCGCCACGGAAAGGGCAACACTGGGTGGCCCGGTCGGGTTCGTGGGAACTTGGGAACGTGAACGGGCCGAATCCATGCGAAAACTTGCAAAGGTAGGCATCCCCGTTCGCATTTGGGGTAGCGACTGGCAAAAGTGCCGCCGGCCCCATCCTCAAATGAAAATCGAGTTTCGCCCGGTCTATCGCGAGGAGTACGCCAAAACGCTCTGTTCGTTCGATATCGGCTTGTGCTTTCTGCGCAAGTACGCATTTGACAAGCACACCGCTCGAAGCATCGAAATACCGGCGTGCGGAGCGTTTATGCTCGCAGAAAGGACGCAGGAACACCTCGACCTCTTTGAGGAGGGCAAAGAGGCTGAATTCTTTGCCTGCGATGAAGAACTCCTCGACAAAGTCGGCTACTACTTATCGCACTCCGCAGAGCGCAAACGGATTGCTCTCGCCGGCCGGGAAAGATGCCTTCGAAGCGGCTATAGCCACCAGCACAGGTTGAAAACGATGCTTAACACGATTGGCACGATGCGCGTCCAACAAGCGACCAGGAAAATCGCGTGAGTCCTCCGTATCGCTCCCCGCGCGAAGAAGGAAATAGAATGAATATCCGCGAAAGCAGACGAACGGGTACCTTGAGACAATCCGCCGTGTGGCGTAATCGAACCATGGAACCGACCATGAAAACGTACGTACAATACGGGTGTGGCCTGTGCGCTCCGGCCGGTTGGAGAAACTTCGACTCCTCGCCGACGATTGCTCTGCAGCGATTGCCGCTGGTCGGCAGGTTCTTTCGGGGCGGGCGATTCCGGATCTTTCCCGACAATGTGGAAAAGGGAAACATCGTCACGGGGCTGCCGATCACCCGGCGCTCAGCCGATCTGGTCTACTGCTGCCACGTGCTGGAACATCTTGCCCTGAACGAATTCAGAATCGCCCTGCAAAACACGCATTCGTACTTGAAGCCGGGAGGCGTCTTCCGGTTCGTTCTGCCGGATTTGGAGTCCGCTGCCAGACGGTATCTCCAATCCGACTCCGACGACGCGGCGATCCACTTCATGGAGGAGACGCTGCTGGGCACGCCCAAGAGACGCAAGGGAATTGCCGCGTTTATTCGAGCCTCCTACGGCGGAAGCCAACACCTCTGGATGTGGGATTTCAAGGCACTCAAACGCGAATTGCTTCGCGTCGGTTTTACCGCCGTACGCAGGGCGTCGCGTGGTGATTCAGACATCGACGGGCTGTATGCGGTCGAAGACGAAGAGCGCTGGCAGGAATCCGTCGGTGTGCAATGCAAGAG
>SDBT01016982.1_pt1 | contig 11508 bp, 6 predicted proteins | sample 2277101 | NCBI WGS metagenome assembly SDBT01 (sample SAMN10404973, study PRJNA504765) | marine sediment metagenome | isolation source: marine sediment core GS10_PC15, 103 cmbsf | place: Arctic Ocean: Southern Knipovich Ridge | collected 2010
ATAAAGAAATTCGTTATTGTAATAGATAAAGTCCGGGAGAAAAAAGAAGGAGGAGCAAAATGACTGAATTGAAAAAAGAAGAGAAAAAAGAAGAAAAGGCCGAGTCAAAACCCGAACCAAAGGCCGAAGCTAAGCCCGAGCCAAAGGCCGAAGCTAAGCCCGAGCCAAAGGCCGAGGCAAAACCGGAAGCCAAAAAACCCAGCCCCGAACTCTCCAAGAAACTGCAGGATGTAATGAAGTCCATCGAAGGAATGAGTGTAATGGAGCTGTCCACTTTGGTAAAGGGGATGGAAGACAAATTTGACGTTTCGGCAAGTATGCCAATGATGGCTATGGCTCCGGGAGCAGGTGGCGGAGCAGCCGGCGGAGCAGTCGCTGAAGAAAAGACCAGTTTTGATGTCGTCCTGGCCAAGATAGGGGATAAAAAGATACAGGTCATCAAGGAAATAAGGACAGTGACCACCCTTGGCTTGAAAGAGGCAAAGGATTTAGTCGAGGCCGCGCCCAAGTCGATTAAGCAGGGCGTTTCCAAAGAAGAGGCCGAGGAGATAAAGAAAAAGGTCGAGGCCCAGGGCGCTACGGTAGAAATTAAGTAACTAAGCGGTGTGAGGGTATTATGATTGAACGTAAAGATTATGCTCGTTTTCCCGAAGTAATGGATTTGCCTAATCTGGTAGAAATCCAGACGTCTTCCTATGAGAACTTCCATCAGCTGGACGTTCCCAGAACAAGACGGAAGGATAAGGGGCTGCAGGCCGTCTTTAACGATATTTTTCCAATCACGGCTTACGACGGTTCGGCAAAACTGCAATTTGTCAGTTATTCTATCGGAAGGTCGAAATATTCAGTTGAGGAGTGCCGGCAGAGGGGGATTACCTATGCCGCTCCCCTGAAGTTAAAATTACGCCTGGTCCGTAAAACAGGCTCTAAAGAAAAAGAAGAGGATGTCTATATAGGTGATTTACCTTTGATGACCAGCACCGGCACGTTTATTATAAACGGGGCTGAACGGGTAATAGTAAGCCAACTTCACCGTTCACCGGGAGTCAGCTTTGAATCAACAGTCCACTCCAGCGGGAAAAAGATCTATTCCGCCCGGATTATTCCCTACCGCGGAGCGTGGGTGGAACTGGAAATAGACATCAATGGGACGATACTTGTTCATATTGACAGACGGTGGAGATTTTTGGTCAGCACATTCCTCAAGGCGTTGGCTTATTCCACCAGCAAAGAAATAATGGATATCTTTTACGGCGTGGAGACTCTCAAGCTTGCTTCGGCAGCCGGCAATCGTTCGGGTGGCCGCGACAGCAGGACGTTGGCGGATGAAATTGTTGACAAAAAAAACGGAAAGGTTATAGCCAGGGCCGGTGAAAGGATTACCAAAGATTTATTAAAAGAATTTCGCGCGCTAAAGATTAAGAGCGTTAAGGTCTTAAAGGAACCGATTAAAGATTATTCAATGGCCAATACTTTATCTAAAGACACCACCGGTTCTAAAGAAGAGGCCTTATTACATATTTACAGGCATATGCGTCCGGGCGATCCAGTGACCAAGGAAAATGCCGGGACGTTGATGCAGCGGCTTTTCCTGGACCCCCAGCGATACAATCTGGGCCGGGTTGGCCGGCATATTCTTAACCGAAAATTGGGATTAAACGTTTCGTTAGATAGGCGGACTCTGGAGCTCAATGATTTTATAGTTACCATTCAGCATTTGATAGGGTTGAAGAACGGCGAATACAAGGTTGACGATATCGACCATCTGGGTAATCGTCGTGTCAGGTCTATCGGCGAATTACTGCAAAATCAATTCAGGATGGGACTGGCCAGGATGGAACGTTCAGTCCTGGAAAGGATGTCAATATACGACCTGAACTCAGCCATGCCTCATAATCTGATTAATGCCAAGTTAATATCCGCTGTGGTCAGGGATTTCTTCGGCAGGAGCCAGCTTTCTCAGTTTATGGATCAGATTAATCCCCTGGCGGAGTTGACTCACAAGCGAAGACTTTCGGCGCTGGGGCCGGGCGGATTAAGCCGGGAAAGAGCCGGTTTCGAAGTCCGGGATGTCCATTATTCACACTATGGCCGGATTTGCCCGATTGAGACACCGGAAGGCGCAAATATTGGTTTGATATCTTCTTTGAGCACATATGCCCGGGTGAATGAGTTCGGTTTTTTAGAAACCCCTTATCGAAAAGTAACCAACGGCAGGCTAACCAATAAAATAGAATATCTTTCCGCTGATATGGAGGAGCGTTACGCGGTTGCCCAGGCCAATACCAAATTGAGCAAGACAAACAGATTTGTTGAGGATGCCATCTTTTGCAGATACAGGGATGATTTTGTCAGAGTGGCCCGGAATAAGGTAGATTATATGGACGTTTCCCCCAAACAATTGGTTGGCGCCGCCGCCAGTTTAATTCCATTTCTTGAGCACGATGATGCCAACCGGGCGCTGATGGGGTCCAATATGCAGCGTCAGGCAGTTCCTTTGCTTGTTGCCGAACCCCCTTTGGTCGGGACGGGAATGGAGAAACGCGTGGCAGTAGATTCAGGCAGAGCAGTGCTCGCCCCGAAGAAAGGCACGGTTAGGGAAGTTACGGCTGACCGGATTGTCATTGACGGCCAGGAATCCCGGTTGACAAAATTTGCGCGGTCTAATGCCAGTACCTATATAAACCAGAATCCGATCGTGGCGGTTGGTGACAAGGTTAAGAAAGGACAAGTAATAGCCGATGGCGCGGGCATCTCGCAGGGAGAGCTCGCGTTAGGTAGAAATATACTGGTGGCCTTTATGCCCTGGCTGGGCTATAATTTTGAAGATGCCATCGTTATAAGCGAGAAGTTAATTAAAGCAGATACCTATACTTCTATTCACATCGAAGAGTTCGAGATCGAGTCCAGAGATACCAAGCTGGGCAGTGAAGAGATAACCTGCGATATCCCAAATGTCGGGGAAGAGGCCTTAAGGCACCTCGATAAAGAAGGGATTGCCCGGATAGGCGCGGAAGTTGGCCCGGGTGATATATTAGTTGGGAAGGTCGCGCCAAAATCAGAGACAGAACTTTCGCCGGAGGAGAAGTTACTCCGGGCTATTTTTGGCGAAAAGGCGGGCGATGTAAGAGATGCCTCGCTTACCATTCCTCCGGGTGTCCAGGGAATAGTAATAAATACCAGAACATTTTGCAGGAAGGGAACGGAACTCCGCACAAAGGAAGAGAAAAAGGAGGAGCTCGCCCAGATAGATAAAATCCGGCGGGATTATAAAAAAAGAATTTTCAGGGTGTCCCAGGAGAAGTTCCAGAAGATTTCCAGCCTTTTAATCGGGAAGAAATTAAAGACTTCTTTGCTGGACGAGGCAAGCGGAAACGTGCTTATACTCAAGGGGAGACAGATCGACCAGGCTAAAGTAGCAAAGATTAAAAAATTCGATTTTCAGAATCTGAAGTTAGAAGGTTTTCCGGAGATAGAAAAAGAAATTCGAAAGATTGCCCGCATTTCAGATGATACACTTGAGGAATTGATAGAAGAAGAAGAGAAAGAGGTGGAATACTTAAAGAAGGGCGATGAACTTCCGCCGGGAGTAATTAAAAAGATCGTGGTTCATGTTGCCACAAAAAAGAAGTTATCGGTGGGCGATAAAATGGCCGGCCGCCACGGCAATAAAGGAGTTGTTGCCAAGATAGTTCCGGAGGAAGATATGCCGTTTTTACCTGATGGGACACCGGTTGAAATGGTGCTGAATCCGCTGGGAGTTCCTTCCAGGATGAATGTGGGCCAGATACTGGAGGCTCATTTAGGGTGGGCTGCCAAGGCATTGAATTTTTACGCGGCTGCCCCTGTTTTTGAAGGAGCCAGCGAAGAGCAGATAAGAAAGGAACTCAAGCAGGCGGGCCTTCCCCAGGACGGTAAGATTGTCCTGAGTGATGGCCGGACAGGAAAACCCTTTGATCAGAAAGTAACCGTTGGATATGTCTATATGATGAAACTGGCTCACCTGGTGGATGATAAAATTCACGCCCGGTCAATCGGCCCTTATTCTTTAGTTACGCAGCAGCCGCTTGGTGGTAAGGCCCAGTTTGGCGGACAACGTTTTGGCGAGATGGAGGTCTGGGCATTGGAGGCCTACGGCGCGGCCTATTGCCTTCAGGAATTACTTACCGTAAAATCTGACGACGTTGTCGGCCGGACCAGAATCTATGAAGCCATTGTTAAAGGTGAAAATGCCCTGCATCCGGGGACACCGGAGTCATTTAATGTATTGGTTAAGGAATTGCAGGGTCTGACATTGGATGTAATAGCGGAAAAGACAGAACGGGGAATTAAAAAGTAAAACAAAGTGGGGTAGCATGAACGAAAATATAAATATTTTTGATTCAGTTACTATCAAAATCGCGTCTCCGGAAGTAATAAGAGGCTGGTCAAAAGGAGAAGTCAGAAAACCCGAGACCATAAATTACCGGACTTTTCGGCCGGAGAAAAGCGGATTGTTTTGCGAAAGGATATTCGGGCCGACCAAGGACTGGGAATGCGCCTGCGGCAAGTATAAACATATTAAACACCGGGGGGTTGTCTGCGACAGGTGCGGTGTAGAGGTTACTCAGTCCAAGGTGAGGAGGGAGAGGCAAGGCCACATTGAGCTGGCTGTCCCTGTATCTCATATCTGGTTTTTTAAAACAGCTCCTTCGCGCATAGGAAATCTGTTGGATATGAGCGGAAGGGCCCTGGAAAGGGTCCTGTATTACGAGGACTACATAGTTATTAACCCGGGTGAAACAAGACTGAAAAAAAAGCAGCTTTTGTCGGAAACGGAATATCAAAAATCTCTGACTCAGTACGGCCCGAAGTTTATGGCCAAAATGGGCGGTCAGGCGATAAAAGATCTCCTGAAGGAGCTCGATCTGGCTAAAATGGCTGCTACTTTACACAAGCAGGTCGCGGTCGCAACGTCAAAGCAGACAAAGTTAAGATTGATTAAGACCTTAAGGGTAGTGGAATCTTTCAAGAAATCGGGAAACAAACCGGAGTGGATGGTTTTAGATGTTGTTCCGGTTATTCCACCTGACTTGAGGCCTCTGGTGGCCTTAGACGGCGGGAGGTTTGCCACTTCCGACCTGAACGATTTGTATCGTCGGGTAATAAACAGAAATAACCGGTTGAAGCGCTTGCTGGAACTCAAAGCCCCGGATATTATCATTCGCAACGAAAAGAGGATGTTGCAGGAGGCGGTGGACGCTCTTTTTGACAATGGCCGGCATGGAAGGGCTATCCTGGGACCCGGCAACCGGCCGTTAAAGTCATTAAGTGACATGCTGAAAGGCAAGCAAGGCCGTTTTCGTCAAAATTTGCTGGGCAAAAGGGTTGATTACTCCGGAAGAAGCGTAATAGTAGTGGGCCCCGAACTTAAGCTTAGCCAGTGCGGGCTTCCCAAACAGATGGCCCTGGAGTTATTTGAGCCGTTTATTATCAAGAAGCTCAAAGATAGGGGTTTGGTCCACACTATCAAGAGCGCCAAGAAAATGGTAGAAAAGGTTAAGCCGGAAATATGGGACGTGCTGGAGGAAGTGGTGAGTGAGCATTTAGTTCTGCTTAATCGCGCGCCTACGTTGCACCGGCTGGGGATACAGGCATTTGAGCCGGTCTTGATAGAGGGAAAAGCAATCAGGATTCATCCTCTGGTTTGCACCGCTTTCAACGCTGATTTTGACGGAGACCAGATGGCTGTTCACGTACCTTTGTCAACAGAGGCCCAGATGGAGGCCAGGATTTTGATGTTTGCCCCCAATAATATATTTTCTCCGGCTGATGGCCGGCCAATCGATACTCCTACTCAGGATATAGTCCTCGGTTGTTATTATTTGACCAAAGAAAAAGCAGGAGAAAAAGGGGAAGGCGGAGTATTTTCTGATCCCGATGAGGTGATTACCGCCTATCTGGACGGGGAAGCCAGCATGCACGCCAGAATAAAAGTAAGGATTAATGGAGATATTATCGCGACCACAGTCGGCCGCGTTTATTTTAATGAACTTTTTCCAAAGGGTTTTCCGTTTTTCAACGAGTTGCTTAATAAGGAGAAACTTAACGATATTATTCTGGATTGTCATAAACGATTCGGCCACTCAGCGGTAGTTACACTCCTGGATAAGTTGAAGGAAATCGGATTCGAAGAAGCAACGACGTCCGGTATATCGATTTCTATCACTGATTTACTGGTGCCCAAGCAGAAAGGTGAATACATAAATGAGTCCAGGAAAGAAATAGTGACTATCGAAGAGCAATATCGCAAGGGCCTGATTACAAACGGAGAAAGATATAACAAGCTTGTTGATATCTGGACGCGGACCACTGACCGGATTTCTGACCAGATATTCAAACTGCTTGACCCATTCAATCCGATTTTTATGATGGCTGATTCCGGCGCCCGCGGCTCCAAACAGCAGATTAAACAACTTTGCGGGATGCGGGGATTGATGGCTAAACCATCCGGCGAAATTATTGAAAACCCGATTACCTCCAATTTCCGCGAAGGCCTGACCGTGCTGGAGTATTTTATTTCTACCCACGGCGCCCGTAAAGGGCTGGCCGATACGGCGTTAAAAACAGCCGATTCCGGATATTTGACCAGGAGGCTGGTGGACGTGGCCCAGGACGTTATTGTCAGAAAGACCGATTGCGGAACGTTGAATGGCATTATGGTTGAAGCCATTATCGAAGGTAATGAAGTAATAGTAAGTTTGAAAGAAAGAATAGTGGGCAGGATTGCCCTGGACAACGTAGTAGATATAATTACCGATAAGATTATTGTCCGCGCCGGCGAAGACATTACTGAGGAGATGGCCAGGGAGCTAGAGGCGATCTCGGTTGAAAAAATTCGCATAAGAAGCGTGTTGACCTGTGAAACATCCCGCGGCGTTTGCGCTAAATGTTATGGCAGGAACCTCGCCAGCGGCAGATTGGTTGAACTGGGTGAGGCAGTGGGTGTTGTTGCTGCCCAGTCCATCGGAGAACCCGGCACCCAGCTTACGATGAGAACCTTTCATATCGGAGGAACTGCCAGCAGGGTTGCTGAACAATCATATACCCGGGCCAAAGATGAGGGGACGTTGAAGTTTCATAACCTGAAGATTGTTAAATCCAGTTCGGATGAAATGATTATTTTGAACAGGAACGGACAGATTAGTATTCATGATGGCGAGGGCAGGGAATTAGAAAGACACACCATTCCCGGCGGGTCAAAGATACTGGCGGAGGAAGGACATAAGATTAAAAAGGGAAAGATTTTTGTCAGATGGGACCCCTATACTACCCCTGTTCTTACCGAAGTCAAAGGTAAAGTCAGATTTGAAGATGTCGTTCGGGATGTAACTATGAAGGAAGAGCTGGATACAACTACCGGTTTGACAGAAAGAGTTATCATCGAGCATAAAGAAGATTTGCATCCTCAGATTGTTATTTACGGGCCAAAGAAAGAAATTCTGGCTTTTTATCCCATGCCGGTGGGAGTGCATATTGTGGTCAAGGATGGTCAACAGGTTAGAGCGGGCGATTTACTGGCAAAAACTCCTCGTAAGATTGCCAAGACCAAGGATATTACCGGCGGGCTTCCCAGGGTAGCGGAATTGTTTGAGGCCCGGCGGCCCAAGAATCCGGCTGTTATCAGCGAGATTGACGGAATAGTCGAATTCGGCGAAGCGGCTAAAGGACAGAGGAAAATTATCGTTAAAAGCACAACCGATATGAAAAAAGAATATATTGTTCCCTACGATACGCATCTCAATGTTTATAAAGGCGATAAGGTGACGGCCGGCGAACAGCTGATAGAAGGCCCGATAGTCCTGCAGGACATTTTAAGAGTTTGCGGAGATAAGCGTCTTCAGGATTATTTGGTTAGAGAGATTCAAGAAGTTTATCGATTGCAGGGCGTCAGGATAAATGATAAACATATTGAGGTTATTGTCAGGCAGATGCTCAAAAAGGTAAAGATCGAGGAACCCGGCGATACGGAGTTTCTGGTAGGCGAATATATAGATAAATTTATATTCCGCCAGGAAAATGAAAAGATGATCAAGAAAAATAAACATCCGGCCAGCGCTACTCCTTTATTACTGGGGATTACCAAGGTATCTTTAGGCACGGAAAGTTTTATTTCAGCAGCCAGTTTCCAGGAGACGACCCGGATCTTGACCGACGCGGCTGCCCGCAACAGAAGAGATGATTTGCTCGGGCTTAAAGAGAATGTTATTATGGGTCATCTCATTCCGGCCGGGACAGGATTTAAGGACCACCGGAATATTAAAATAGTAAAGCAAGCAGTAAAGGAAACAGTAAAGGAAACAGTAAAGGAAACAGCAAAGGAACCAGTAAAGGAAACCGCGAACAATGCCAACGATAAATCAACTGATTAAAAATGCCAGAAAAAGGACTTTTAAGAAGACAAAATCCAAGGCCCTGGAGGGCTCTCCTCAGAAAAGGGGAGTGTGTATCCAGGTCAAGACACAAACTCCCAAGAAGCCCAATTCGGCGTTGCGTAAAGTAGCCAGAGTTCGTTTAAGCAATAATATAACAGTAACCGCTTATATCCCGGGTGTCGGACATAATCTTCAGGAACATTCGATAGTAACCATCAGGGGCGGAAGAGTCAAGGATTTGCCGGGAGTGAGATATCACATAATTAGAGGTTCATTAGATACCGCGGGAGTGACGGATAGAAAGAAGTCACGGTCCAAATATGGAGTGAAAAAACCGAAGCAATGAGAAAACAGAGAGCGCCAAAACGGGAAAGACCCAGAGACCCGAAATATAACGATAAATTGGTTTCCCGGCTTATCAACGCGATAATGATTAGCGGGAAAAAGTCAACCGCCGAAAGAATAGTCTATGGTTCTTTCGATATTATTTGCCAGAAGATCGAGGAGCAAGATCTTGTAGCAGTTCTCAAAAAGGCGGTTGATAATGTCAGGCCTCTGCTCGAAGTAAAGTCGAGGAGAATAGGGGGCGCCACTTATCAGGTTCCGATTGATGTAAGCCCGAACAGAGGAACCTCTCTGGCCCTGCGCTGGATAAAAAGTTTTGCCAGGTCGAAAAAAGGCAAAGGTATGCGGGAGAAGCTGGCGGATGAAATAATAGCCGCCTATAAGAAAGAAGGTTCAGCGGTAAAGAAAAGAGAAGATACTCATAAAATGGCCGAGGCCAATAAGGCCTTTGCGCAATATAGATGGTAGGAGATATAAGCTCTGTTAACTTATTGTGCTGATGTTGAATCGAAGAGAGAAGTAATGCCAAGAGAATATCCTATAGAAAATACACGTAATATCGGAATAGTGGCTCATGTCGATGCCGGCAAGACCACTACTACCGAGAAGATGCTTTATTATACCGGCGCCTTATACAAAGTGGGCGAAGTAGATGAGGGGACTGCGGTGATGGACTGGATGGAGCAGGAGAAGAAAAGGGGTATAACTATCACCTCGGCAGCTACTACCTGTTTCTGGCGTGACCGCAGGATAAATATAATCGATACCCCCGGACACGTGGACTTTACCGCTGAAGTGGAAAGGTCTCTGCGGGTGTTAGACGGGGCGGTCGGTATATTTTGCGCTGTCGGAGGGGTTGAGCCGCAGAGCGAAACTGTCTGGCGCCAGGCTGATAAATATAATATTCCCCGTATCGCTTTTATCAACAAGATGGACCGGATGGGCACGGATTTTTTTTCCTGCCTGAAGGCGATAAGAGAGCGGTTAGGGTCAAATACCCTACCGGTTCAGTTCCCGCTGGGAAAAGAAGATAATTTTCGCGGACTGGTTGATTTGGTAAAAATGAAGCTGATAGTTTGTGGAGACGAAAGCCTGGAGGCGGAATACAGTGAAAAGGAAATTCCTGCCGACGTGATTCAGCAAGCAAGCATCCACCGTGTTGACATGATTGAAAAAATGGCAGAGCAGGATGAGGGGATTATGGATAAGTTTATCCACGACAAAGAAATTACGGTGGAGGAATTAAAAAAGGCCATAAGGAAAGCGACTATCAGCGGGAAGGTCGTGCCTGTTTTATGCGGATCCGCTCTCAAGAATAAAGGTATTGAGCCATTGCTGGACGCGGTTGTGGACTATTTGCCTTCTCCTCTCGATGTCCCTTCGATCAAGGGTATAAATCCTCTAACCGGCAAGGAAGAGGAACGCCAGTCTTCCGACGATGCGCCGTTCAGCGCGTTAGTCTTTAAGCTGGCAACCGACCCCTATGTAGGGAAATTAATTTTTTTCAGAGTCTATTCAGGGAAACTCGCTTCCGGGGCAACCGTTTATAATTCCACAAAAGAGAAGAGTGAAAGGCTTGCCAGAATCTTACAGATGCATTCCAACAAGCGTGAGAATAGAACAGAGGTATATGCCGGTGAAATCGCCGCTACTGTGGGATTGAAACAGGTCTCCACCGGCGATACGCTATGCGATGAAAAAACCCCGATAGTTTTAGAGACAATACATTTCCCCCAGCCGGTAATATCAATGTCTATAGAACCAAAGACCACTATGGATAGGGAAAAACTCGCTCTTGCCTTATCAAAATTATCCGAGGAAGATCCCACCTTTAAGGTTAAATTTAACGAAGAAACAGGGCAGACCATAATCTCCGGGATGGGAGAGCTGCATTTAGATATTTTAAAAGACAGGATGCTCAGGGAATTTAAAGTAGAAGCCAACGTGGGTAAGCCGCGGGTAACATATAAAGAGACCATTACCAAGGTAGTGAAAGCAAAAGGCGATTTTGTCAAGCAGAGCGGAGGAAAGGGGCAATACGGCCGGGTCGCGTTAGAGATTGGGCCAGCCGCTGTCGGCGAAGGAATTATATTTGAAGATAAGATTGTGGGAGGCCGGATACCCAAAGAGTTTATTCCGGCTGTTAAGAAAGGCGTGATTGAAACAGCCAAGAGCGGGGTATTAGCCGGATATCCGGTTGTGGATTGCAAGATCAGTTTGTACGATGGTTCGTATCATGACGTAGATTCTTCCGAATTCGCTTTTACGATGGCAGCCTCTCTGGCCTTTAGTGATGGTTTAAGAAGGGCGCATCCGATATTGTTGGAGCCAATAATGAGTATAGAAGTTGTCTTGCCGGAAGAGTATCTGGGGGCCGTAGTCGGTGACCTTAATTCACGACGGGCCAAAATAGGACATATGGATCAGAAGGCGGACAGAAGGATAGTCAAGGGCGCTGTTCCGCTGGCAGAGATGTTTGGCTACGCGACCATTTTAAGGAATCTTACTCAAGGCCGGGCAACTTTTAGCATGGAACCTTCTCATTATAACCAAGTGCCCAAGGGGATAGCTGAAGAGATAATCGGAGAATGAACGGTTAAAAGGTTAAACAAAACAGGAGGATAACAAAATGGCAAAGGAAAAGTTTGAACGTACTAAACCCCACCTTAATATTGGTACCATCGGCCACGTGGACCACGGAAAGACCACTTTAGCCAGTGCAATTACTAAATATTTAAACAAAAAAGGA
>SDBT01016983.1_pt1 | contig 11508 bp, 6 predicted proteins | sample 2277101 | NCBI WGS metagenome assembly SDBT01 (sample SAMN10404973, study PRJNA504765) | marine sediment metagenome | isolation source: marine sediment core GS10_PC15, 103 cmbsf | place: Arctic Ocean: Southern Knipovich Ridge | collected 2010
ACGAGTAACGAGTATCGAGTATCCAGCATCGAGCATCAAAAAAAGTTGTTGCGAATAACCATCTTTGTGTTTACATTTAGTCATCATGTCTAAATATTAAACAAAATGTTTGGATGCTGTTAATGAAAACTACTTCTTCAGGTGTATCAAAATATCATGTACCGAATCTGACCCGCGCCCTGTGTATCATGGAATTACTCACCGAGCATCCTCAAGGATTAACCACTGCCCAAATTACAGCTAAATTAAAAATTCCCCGTAATAGTGTATTTAGGATAACCTCCACTTTACTCGATTATGGATTTCTGGTCCGTGACGAGGAATCGCATGTTTTTCAATTATCACAAAAATTATTGACCATGGGTTATGCCGCGCTCAGCGAGGAGAGCCTGATTGAAAAATCAATTGGGGTGATGCGACAGTTACGTGACCGTTTTATGGAAACAGTCCCACTGGGGATTTTACACGGTAATGAAGGACTGGTGATCGAGGAGGTTCAGGGCTCACATTCCTTTCGATTTGTTCTGGAACCGGGGAGGCGGTTTCATATACATTCAGCGGCACCGGGAAAAGCGATTGTTGCTTTTCTTCCCGAAGAGGAACGTGAACAGTTAATCAGACAGGCTAAATTTGTAAAGTATAATGAGAGAACAATAATCAATAAAAAAGACTATCGTAAGGTTCTTAATAAAGTTCGTCACTGTGGTTATGCCCTGGATCATGCGGAAGAAATAGAAGGGATGCACTGTATCAGTGCGCCGATTTTCAACCGACACGGTTACCCGATTGCGGCAATCTGGATTACCGGCCCCTCTTACCGGATCAAAGAAAAAGATTTTGATCAGATTGGAAACGAAATTAAAAAAGCGACAGATCGGATTTCCAAAAGTCTGGGATTTGTCATGAAAAGACCAAAGAAAATTATTAAATAACCACTGAGGTCACTGATCTGGGATTAGGAATTTGGAACTCGGAACTGGGAATTTGATCCTCGATGCTCGATACTGGTCAAATCATGGATGATTTGATCCCGATATAAGCTGACTGTCGAAGATCCCGTTTTACGGGGGATGGAGCGTTGGAATCGGGAATACTGGATGGCACGATTTGTCTCCCCCCTATAGGAGCTGTTGCAGTTTAGGTTGTTTTTGGGCAAAAGTGCATTATTCTATCGATTAAGCAAAATCCATTCCCCCTTAAGAAAGGGGGTTAGGGGGTTGTTTATACATAACATAGATCAATTTTACATCCCCCTTAATCCCCCTTTTCCAAGGGGGAAACAGACCTTTCATATATTAAAAGCTGCATAAAAAGTGATACTGCAACAGCCTGTATAAAGGGGGAATAAGGGGGGTATTATAACGAAATGCGGGATATGAGACAGTCGAAGAATGCTATCATGTTTTAATAAAATCCCGGAGGGATGGCCCAAGACTAGCCCGGTACGGAAGTGCCGGGTATAAGATAAAACCACAAAAATAAGAAGTCCCATAGGGACGACCTTATGGTAATTTGTGGAAATTAACGATGTTGTTTTGTCTGATGTAGTGAAAGGAAATAATGCCGGAGAAAAAATTAAATAATGCTACCGAGGTGCCTGTCCCAAAAACCTTTTGGGAATATCTAAAATCATTCGGACCGGGATTTGTTATCGTTTTAACCTGGCTTGGATCCGGTGATATCGTCTCTGCCGGGGTAGCTGGAGGAAATTACGGATATACTTTGATGTGGGCGATGGTTTTTGCTCTTCTCATGCGCTTTTTCTTTGTAACAACGATCGCCAAATATCAACTCTGTAATCCACATGGCGAAGGTCTGCTGGATGGTCTGGTCAGACTTCATCCCCTATTTGCACCTTTCCTGCTGATCGTCATATTGGTTATCGGACATATCAACGGTACATATATGATTGCCGGCATTGGTGAAACCATGGTAAATCTGACCGGTTTCGGACAGGAATGGCAATGGGCAGTCTTCTGGGTGGTTATTGGCCTCGCTATTGTTTTCCGACCTATATATGACCGGGCGGAATGGGTTTTTAAGGTATTTATTGTATTGATGACGGTATCTCTGGTAGGAACTGCGCTTTGGGTTGGCCCAAATATTGGCGGAATTATTAAAGGGACGATCGCTTTTGAATTGCCGCCTCAACAAGGTCCCTTCGGAGCAATGGCTGTTGCAATGGCGATGGTGGGAGCAGTTGGTGGATCTCTTCTCAATCTGGTATATCCTTATTTTCTGGAACAAAAAGGTTGGAACAGTCCTAAATATCGAAGGGTACAAACCTATGATTTTATTCTGGCCATTGTTGCCCTGATTATTTTCAATCTTGCTGTCTGGACACTTGGCGCTGAACTTGTATTTACCAGCGGCAAAAAAATTGGTGTACTGGAGGACTTAACCTCTTTACTCAGCATTGTTTTGGGTGAAGGGGGAAGAAAACTGTTTTATCTGGGTATGTTTGGGGCAGTATTTACTTCACTTTTGGGAAACGGTCTGGGCCTTGGTTATCTGGCCAGTCATGCCTATAACCGCTGGCGAAATAAATCCAGAGGTGGGGATAAAATTGATTATAAATCACATCCGGTGTATACCTTTATTGTCTTGTGGATACTTGTTTCTCCGATGATCTGGATCTTAACCGGAAAAGCCGATTTTGTTACGCTTACACTTCTGGCTAATACCTTGATGGCCGTATTGATCCCGGTCTTAGCAGGTGGATTGTGGTGGATTACGGCCAGTCGTCGTTTTATTGGTAACGAGTATAGAAACCACTGGTGGGAAAATCTGATCATGGGATTTCTTTTTATTCTGGCCACCTGGGGATCGTATGAATCCGCCAAATTAGTGTATGATATGGTTTTAAACATGTTATAGTGTGGTTAGGATTAGACTGAATTTTCAACCACGGAGGACACGAAGAACACGAAAAATAACCCACCCCTTAATCCCCTCCCTTATGTCACGCCGGTAGGCGGATGCGCCCGCTGGCGCACATAAGGGAGGGGAAATCCACCGAGTACTCGGGGGATGGGGAGGGTTAAAAAATCTTATCGTTTGGAGGAAATTTAGATGATTGAGAATCTGTTCAGTCTTAAAGGAAAGATTGCCCTGATAACCGGATCGGGTCGTGGAATCGGCTATACCCTGGCTGAAGGCCTGGGAAGTGCAGGATGCACACTTATTTTAAATGATATTGATGACGATAGATTGACCGCAAGCGTAAAGAACCTCACCGGGCAAAAAATTACAACTTATGGATCTGTTTTCGATGTGAGAGATGAAGACAACGTTCATAAACAAATTATACATATTGAACAGGATATCGGCCCAATTGATATATTAGTGAACAATGCCGGTATTCAAATTCGTGGACCACTGGAAGAATTTGCCCTGGAGGATTGGAAGCGAATTCTGGATATTAATCTGACCGGCGCCTTTGTCACTGCTAAATCGGTCGTCCAGGGAATGATCAAGCGTAAACAGGGGAAAATTATAAACATTTGTTCTATGCAAAGTGAGCTGGCCCGGCCAACGATTGCACCTTATACGGCCTCAAAAGGTGGCCTAAAATTGCTGACCCAGGGAATGGCCACGGACTGGGGTAAATACAATATCCAGGTCAATGGAATTGCTCCGGGATACTTTAAAACAGAAATGACAAAAAAATTATATGAAGATAAAGAATTCGATGCCTGGTTATGTGCAAGGACCCCGGCTAACCGCTGGGGTGATCCTAAAGAATTGGTTGGGGCAGCTATTTTTCTGGCTTCAAAGGCCTCTGATTATGTCAACGGACATCTGATTTTTGTCGATGGCGGGCTGCGCGGATGTGTATAATTAGTTTAAATACAAAAAAAAATGCTTGACTTGCACAGAGCACGGCTCTATATTTTTCCATCTTTTCATTTTCCCTTAAAAAAAATCCGGTGCGGTTTAGGGAAAATAACAACAATACTCAATTAGATTAATGTTTAAGGATATAAGTAACGTATAATCAACAATTTAATTCCCCCTTTGTAAAGGGGGTTAGGGGGTTGTTTTAAACGTAATCTTTTGAAATATGTCAATACTTTACAATCCCTTAGTCTACGCCAGCAGGCGGCCTGCCCGCCAACTGGCGGGGATTCGCACGCCGGTAGGCGCATTTCAAACCTTCCGGCGAAAGGGAAACTTTACTGTCGCTATTTGATAAATCTAAATTCTTGAATTAATCAGGTAAGCATAAACTTATAACTGTAGAAGGAGGTGATTCGGGGAAAAGAAGTAGTGTTACACATGTACTAACCAACTAAATTTCACGTTTTTAATTCTATCAAACAATGGAGGAACAAATGATGACAAGATCTTCATCATTTAGCACTTTTGTATTTATCTTTCTCTTACTGTTGTCAACATCCGGCATGCTGTTCGCGCAGGGTATGGTGGCCGGCAGGGTTGTTGATGGAAGTTCCGGTGAGTATCTACCCGGTGCTAATGTGATGCTGCAAGGCACAACGATGGGTGCGGCGTCAGACAGGGAAGGATTTTTTATGATTCCCAATGTCCCTGAGGGAACCTATCAATTGGAGGTGAATTATATTGGTTATGAGGATTTTACGACAGAGATAACTGTTAGCAGTACTGAACCGCGCGTGGTCCTGGATGAGATCGCCTTGAATCTCAGTGCCATGGAAACAGATGTGATTGTTGTTGAGGGTCAGCTGGAAGGCCAGATGAAGGCTTTGAACCTGCAGCGTGTGGCTCCCAACATCAAGAGTGTTGTATCCAGGGAGCAGATGGAACAATTCCCGGATTACACAACAGCCGATGCTGTACGTCGTCTGCCCGGTGTATACATCAGTCGTGACCAGGGTGAAGGACGTTATGTAATGGTGCGTGGTACTGAGCCCCGTCTGAGTAATGTAAAAGTCAATGGCGAGGAACTGGCCACCAGCCGTCAGGAAGAACGTTATTCACAGTTGGATATTATCGGATCGAACCAGGTCGCATCCATCGAGGTTATTAAGGCATTAACACCTGATCTGGATGGTGATGCCATTGGTGGTACGGTTAACCTGATCACACGTAGCGCTTTCGATTATTCAGGGATGCGTCTTCGTGCAACAGTCGGTGGTGGTTATGCCAATCTGAAGGGTACAGCTCTTTACCAGGGAAAATTTAGTTATAGTAACAGGTTTTTAGATGATAATAATTTTGGGTTTACACTTACTGCAAACTACGATCGCACGGATAAAGGCCAGGATAACACAGAAAAAGAATACGGTGATGTTGATGTTGTTGGCGGGGATGAACTTGAGTGGGGTCTTGCCGATGCTGACCTGCGCGATTATAACAATGTCCGTGACCGTATCGGTTTTGGCGCCACATTCGAATATCGTTTTAATCCTCAGCATCGTCTTTTTGCCGGTGGTATGTGGAACAAGTTTGATGATGACCAGCAACGCTCCCGCAGTCGTTTCCGCTTTGATCGTGGCGAATTTTCTCCAGACGGTACATCGGTAACCGGCGCCAGAAACCTCCTTATTACGACCGATCGTTTGGAAACAGCCATTCAGACTCAGTTCTCCGGTGGCGGTATCCATCAATTTGATAGCTTCCTGTTTGACTGGAAAGTCGCTTTCAGTGGGGCCTCAGAAGAAGCAGACCCGCAACTGGCATCGGAATGGGAGGTACGCGGTATCGACTACACGATTGATTTCAGCGATCCCAGGTTTCCTGATTGGCAACAGACAAACGCTGATGAAGTAGATCGGATGGATCCTGACGTCTATGAACTGCAAGAATTTGACTGGCGGCACAGAACTGCTAACGACCAGAATATCGTCGTTGCTGCTAATTTTAAAGTTCCGTTAAATATTTCCAATATCGCATCGGAAATCAAAATCGGTGGAAAGCTGCGTACGAAGGAAAAAGACCGCCAAGATAGGCGGATCGGTTACAGCTGGGAAGGCGATGATCTGACCATGGGACCCTATGCAACTGTGCAAGCAGCAAAAGACTTTCTTCAAGATCATTATGTTTTTGGTCCAACGGCAGATTACGACAAAGTATGGAAACTTTTCGAAGACAATGTCGGGACTTCGAACCTGGAAGGAGAAGAAGATATTTGGGACTCCCGGGGGCAAACATATCTAGCCAAGGAAGACATCTATGCCGGATATGCGATGCTGACCATGAACTGGAGTGAGTTTATGCTTCTGGCTGGTGGCCGTTATGAGTCTACCAAAAATGACTATGAAGGTACGTTGTTACTTTATGATGACTCGGGTGATTTTTCCAGTGCTACACCGGTTAAAGATGATCGTACAACCGGTTTCTTTATGCCCATGATTCATACCAAATGGCTGATTGAGAGAATGACTAGCGCAAGATTCGCCGTTACCCGGACGATGGCTCGGCCGAATTACTGGGATCTGGTACCTTATCTTTCAATCAATCCTGACAGAGAGGAACTCAGGTCCGGTAATCCGGAACTGGAAGTAACCTCTTCCTGGAACTATGACCTGATGACAGAACATTATTTTGTCGGTGTTGGTGTAGCGTCCGGTGGTTTTTTCTATAAAGATATGGATAATATCATTTTTGAAAGCACACGTGATATCGAAGGTGGTGACTTTGACGGATATGAGATTGAGCAGTCTGTCAATGGTGGTAAAGCAGTATTGTACGGAATCGAGTTGAACTGGCAGCAGCAGATGAACTTCTTGCCCGGAATGTGGGCTGGTTTCGGAATTTACGCCAACTATACCAAGACATGGGCCGAATCCGATCTGATCAAAGATGTCCGCGAGGGTGAAAAATTTCTACCCGGTCAGGCAGGCGATGTCGGTAACCTGGCAATATCCTATGAATGGGGTGCCTTTTCCAGTCGTATCAGCCTGATGTATCAATCCGATTATCTGCTTGAAGTAGGAGGTGCAGATGATGGATCAGAAGATATATGGAGCGATGATTTTATGACCATGGATATCTCTGCAACCTACAGGATCATTCCCGAACTCGACATCTTTGCTGAGTTCGTTAATGTAACAGATGCGCCGGATGTTCGATATATGGGCATTGCTGATCGCCCGGTTCTTCAGGAATACGTCGACTGGTGGGTACGCGCCGGTGTAAAATTATCACTTTAATTATGATTTGAAATACTATTGATTTACTTGTTTATTCAAAAAGACAGCGCAGCGATAAACTGTGCTGTCTTTTATTTACTTTGATCAATACTGGAATAGGTCCGGGAACAAATTTGTGATCCGTATATTTAAAGTTCCTGAATCAATTTTAGTTGTTCAAAAAGGAGTCATCAGCAATGAGAAAGTTAATCAAAATCAGGTTCTTTTATTTAGTTATATTGGCGATTCTTGCTGTAAGTTTTGTAATCCTGCAAGGATGTTCTTCTGATGATAATGGTCCGTCAGAGCCGACAAAAAAAGGACCGCAGGTGGTACTTTCTCCGGTAGTCTTATATTATGGGCATATCCCCGAAGGACAGACTGCAGCCCGGGAATTTAGAATCTTTAACACCGGTGATGAACCGCTGATCATCTCAGAGATGATAGTTGAAGGATCTGATGCAGCTACATTTAACCTTTTAGATGTATCAGGTGAGATTACTATCCCAATTAATAAAATTGTGAACTTTGCCGTTCGCTTTGATCCGGCTGAAGTGAAAAGTTATGACGCACAGGTAAAAATTACCAGTAATGCTAAAACCAGCCCGGATTTACAAGATTTAAATGGAATGGCAACCAGTACTGCCGGAAATATCACTTTTGAACGCATTATTGGCGGTGTTGACTCAGAGGGAGGGGGCAAAGTGCGGACCCTCGATGATGGTGGATTTATTATTGCCGGTAGTTCATATAATGATGACGAAGGAACTAATGTGGCTACACTGTTCCGCCTTGATCAGTATGGAAATCTGCTGTGGAACAAACAATATACGGTTACCGGTGTTTCAGGCTTCAGGGGATTGGAAGTATCTGCAAGTGGAAATTTTGTCTGTACCGGAATTACGCGGTCAGGGGCTCAGAGTAACAGTGATGTTTTTGCGTTAAGTACAGATGAAGATGGAAATATCCTATGGCAGGAAGTCTATGAACTGGGTGGAAACCAGAATGATGATGGAAATGATATTATCAAAACGACACATGGTGGATACATAATCTGTGGTGCGACAAATAACATAGATGAAATGACCGGGGGTGTAAAAGATGCCTTATTAATAAAAATTGACAATAACGGCACTTATGAATGGCACAAAACATACGGCACCCTTGAAGGAGAAGAAGCCAATTCAGTAAAACAGACCAAAAGTGGCGGTTATATCTTCGCCGGTTCAACAACTGTGCCTAGCAACGAGATTGGGGGAGATTTTGATTATTATCTGTTCAAAACCGATGCTGATGGTAACCAGTTGTGGTCAAAGACCTTTGGTGGAACAAACTACGACTTTGCCACATCGATCGTTGTTGATGAACTAGGTGGATATTTGACGGCCGGCCGTACATCCAGTTTTGGCGCCGGGGCTCAAGATTATTGGGTAGTAAAAACCGATACCTCCGGTGCTGAGGAGTGGAGTAAAACTTATGGCGGTCCGGAAAATGACAGTGTTTCGGAAATTTTCCAGACCAGTGATGATGGATTTTATATTGTCGGTGGCTCGTTCAGTTTCACCACAGGTGAGAATGGTATGCCCTCAAGCCAAGTTTGGGTTATCAAGACAGACAATAGCGGTAATGAAGAATGGAATGAATTATATGGTGGTGACGGAGGTGATGGAGGATCATCAGCCCGCCAGCTGGATGGCGGCTACATCATCAGTGGCAGTACATCAAGTTTTAGCGATAAGAATGATTTATATGTACTAAGAACCAATGACGACGGCTCGATTTAGTAATGTGCCTGAGTTCTCATGCATTAATTAAACCGGCAGTTGTAAAAAATTTATCAGATTACAAATGAAGATTAAATATATTTAGATATACTTCAAAGTTTAATTTTCACGCCCTGTTCGTATCTTTCTGGTATTAATGGTTATTCGTTTTATAAGCCAATTTTACATTCTTTTTAGATTAAAATTTCTGATTATGTCCTTAACTCCGCATAAAATTAGGAGATTGCTTCGCTAACGCTCGCAATGACAGTGATAGAATGTCATTTCGAGGAGAGAAGTATGAACGACGAAGCAATCTCTTGTAATTTTTAAACTTCTCTACCCAAACAAAGAGGATATCATTGAAAAAACAAAAAGTATATCACGGGGTTATTATCCCGATGGTAACCTCCTTTGAGCAGGATGGCACCATTGATATAAAATCAACAGCCACTTTAGTCAATCATGTGGTAAATGCAGAGACCATACCCTTTATTTTGGGTACTACCGGAGAATCTGCTTCCATTTCTACAAATAAGCGTCTTGAATTTGTACAACTGGTTGTCGATCAGGTTAAAGAAAAAACAATGATTTATGCCGGTATTTCGGATACCTGTTTTGAAAATTCCGTCGAGCAGGCCAAAAAGTATTTTGATATGGGAATCGATGTTTTTGTTTCTCATATACCGGCATACTACCCGCTAACCCCAGATCAGATACTTCACCATTTTGAACACCTGGCTGATGCATTCCCTGCCCCCCTGATGTTATATAATATCCCGGCAACCACTAAACTATCCATTCCCATCGAAATTGTTGAAAAGTTAAGCGAGCATCCGAGCATCATCGGCCTGAAAGACTCAGAAAGATCTCTCGATCGGATGAATCTTCTGGCTGACAAATTTGCATCCAGGCTGGATTTTTCGATAATGAGCGGATGGACTATAAAGTCAACCCATGCTTTAACCCTGGGATTCGATGGTATTGTTCCCAGTACCGGGAACCTGATACCACAAATGTTTGCTAATCTCTACCAGGCTGTAATTGAAGGAAGAATAGAAGAGGCGGAAGAGATTCAAAGCAAAATTGATCCAATTGCCGAGTTTCATCAGAAAGATGTTCCTTTCAGTCATATTATTCCTATACTAAAGGTGATGATGAGTGAGATAGGGCTCTATGGCCCGACTGTATTACCTCCGCTTACCCGGCTGGGTGCCGAAAAAGAGGGGCAGATAAAAGAAATGATGAAGGCTTTCGATTTCGGTGGGCTTGAAACATTTGGTGATGATCAGTAACGAAAATATTTCATGCAACGCTGCAAAAACATTGTCCACGAATTACACGAATTTGACACGAATTAGCACGAATTTCTTTTAAAATTCTATTAAAAATTCGTGAAATTCGAATTAATTCGTGAAAATTCGTGGAAAGCCGCTGCGCTGCTGAGAGGAACAAAATATACTATATAAGGAGAAAATTAAAGTGACTTTTTTAATACGAATGTGTGTTGTTATCTCAATTATAATTATGCTTGTCTCTCTGACAAGTTGTGATCAAGACGGAGGTGATCAGGCAATTGAATTAAAATCCGGGCCGCATTTGTTTATTGATGACTATCTGATCGCTGAGCAATCTTTTCTCAGCCGGACGGTCAACCACCCGGTAAAACTCCCGGAACCAATAATTACGGGTGCTTTAGGCGGTGATGATAACTTTCAGCCATATATGACTGTTCTCCATGATGAAGAGACAAAACGGTTTCGGATGTGGTATAACACACCGGAAACTGCAAGGCAGTCCCATGTCGGTTATATTGAGTCCGAAGATGGTATAAACTGGATCCGCCCGCACCGTGTTTTAGAAGATCCATATCCTATCAAATTTGGAGTCACCGTCGTCGACCGGGGATTAAGTTATGCCGATCCATCACAACGTTATCTGTTTGCCGCATATTTGACCGATGGAATGATGATTTCCACTTCTCCGGACGGATTTAGCTGGAAAAACATCAAACCCGAAGCGCCCCTTAAGCATAACCATGATATAAGTTCACTGCATTGGGATCCGATTCGGGAACAGTATATCGCGATTGTTTCCTTCTGGTACCCCAATGAGCAATGGAATGATAAACAACGTACACCTCATCAGAGCGTGAGTAAAGACTTACTTACCTGGGAAGAGCCATGGCCTATTCTATATGGTAAAATTGGTGCCCCGATTGAAAAAGGGGAAACCCAGTTTTATGCGATGTCCGGTGTCATCGTTCGCGGTGATTTGCTGATTGGATTGGTAAAAATTCTCCGGGATGATATAAATGCCACACCCGGTAAGTCAGGCAAGGAGATGGGTGATCTTAAACGCAAAGCGGCCGGTCTTGGTTACACAGTCCTGGCCTGGAGCCGCGATGGAAGAACATGGAATAGAGATCATGAACCCTTTATGGATCGGAATCCGGTGGCCGGTAGCTGGGATCATGCGATGGTCTGGGGAGACGAACAGATTATCGTCGGGGATGAAACCTATCTGTATTATGGTGGATATGCCCGCGGTCACAAGGTGGATCGTTTTAATGAGCGACAAATTGGTTTGGCCCGAATGCCACGCGACCGTTATGTCGCCCGTGAAGCGTCAAT
>SDBT01016984.1_pt1 | contig 11508 bp, 11 predicted proteins | sample 2277101 | NCBI WGS metagenome assembly SDBT01 (sample SAMN10404973, study PRJNA504765) | marine sediment metagenome | isolation source: marine sediment core GS10_PC15, 103 cmbsf | place: Arctic Ocean: Southern Knipovich Ridge | collected 2010
AGAAAACCACAAAAGCAGCCATGTTGTTTACCCTTCGGGAAAGTCGATGATACCGCATCTGCTGCGTTGTCAAGGGATCGGCGTAAACGACTACAGCCTCAACCTTGACGTCTTGCATCTGCAGCACCCTCGGCTTTTGCAACGTTAGGGTTAACAACGAGATACACAGGCAGAAACATCCAAATAAGAGAGACTTGAAAACCAAGAAAACCGGTTGATAAGTTATGATTATCCCTGGCTAGGAGTGAAAGTGCAGGTCTGACCCCTTATATATGGATTCTAGTGGTCTGAGGAGGAGCTATGAAAATACTTCGACATTTTGGCTCGCTTGCCTTCGTGCTGGGGCTCTTCACTGCAGTATTTGCCGGGATACCATGGTACGTGATCGTTGCCGATGATCCGGTCGTGCCCTGGTGGCTCAGGATAGCGGTTTTCTGCCTTCTGGGGGGTATCCTTGTGGTTCTGTTGACAGTGGCTCTGGAACAAAGAAAAAACAAGACATCAGGAGGGGGACTTCTGCCTACTGAGCCTGATCGCACGGTTTTGCTATTGAATTCCGCAGCAGTACCTGGCCGAGAGATCCCGAGATTCTCGGTCTCGTCCAGGGCCATACGGTATTTGCTATCTGGCTTGGCAAAGATCTGTCCGCCATAGTCAGGTTGATCCTTGGCGGAGAATTGACTGAATACACAGAGATGATGGGAAGGGCTCGGGCAGCAGCTACCAGTAGGATGATCGCCCAGGCTGCAGAGATGGGGGCGGATGCAATAATCAATATTCGCTATATGACTACCAGTGTTGTGGGGACTGCGGCTGAACTTTTCGCTTACGGCACAGCTGTCAAGCTCAGCGAATAGGTCGGCTTACGGGAAGACAAAAGATGGAAGAGGGTCGGGCCAAGCAAATTTGCTCATATCCCTGGAAATGATTGCAGAATATGGGCTGATATTGACATTCGGGGTCAAAAAGAAGCGGTTTTGGCCTGAAGCTGAGATGCAAAAATGTGAAGTTATTTCTGCGCGCGCCCTTACTCCACAAATAACACTTGTCCGGGATATATCGTGGACCTCGAGGTCAGCTCATTTATGTTCAGGAATCGGTTCAGCCTCATGTTGTGACGCACAGCAATCAGGTACGGACTATCTCCGGACTTCACCTGGTAAGCCTTGGCCCCTTCCGGTGGTTTCAGAACATCGGTTCCTTTGCGGATGATGAGTTTCTGGCCTATGTGAAGGCGTGTGTTCTTCAGGTTGTTAAGACGCATGATCTCCTGGATGTTCGTGTTATACGCCCGAGCCAACAGCCACAAGGAATCACCCCTCTTGACACGGTGCCGAAGAGCCTTTGATGTGTCAGAACGCAGGGTTTGCCTCGCGGTATAGATGCGTCCTGTCTCCCTGGTGGGTATCTTCAGCGTCTGTCCGACCCTGATGAAGTCTTTCCTGCGCAGCCTGTTGGCCTTCATAATAGAACGAATACTGGTACGGTATCGGCGCGCCAGCAGTGACAGGGTTTGACCCGACCGGACACGATGATAGGTATGTAGACTCTTGGACGGTGTATACGTTGGGATATCTTCCAGCTTTGCAACCAGGTCGGAACTTTTTCCTGGAGGTACCTTCAGTTCGTATGGCTCTGGCGGAGTCACCTTGTGGCGAAGCTCGGGGTTCAGCACCTCAAGGCTTTCACTGGGCACGTCCAGGGCCTTAGCTACGTCCTTCAGCCTTGCCTGCTTGGAAACCGTAACCAACTCGTGGACAAGTTGTGAGTCGGGTTCCTCCAGGTTGAACCCGTATAGCTTTGGGTCATTTATAATGTGCAGGGTCGCCATGAACCGCGGAACATAGCGGGCTGTTTCCCAAGGAAGTTTCTCAAATAGATCCCAGAAGTTGTCAAGATAAGCAATATTTTGAGTTCTGATAACCCTCAGAACTCTGGCCTCTCCACAGTTGTATGCGGCCATCACGGTACACCAGTCGCCAAATATTTTGTGGAGCTCTTGAAGGTAGGCAATAGCTGCCTGGGTAGCCTTGCCTGCTTCCATCCTCTCGTCTATCCATTGAGTCCGTTTGAGGCCGAACTTGTAGCCTGTAGAAGGTATGAACTGCCACAAACCCAGGGCGCGAGCCCGAGAAAAGGCCTTGGATTTGAAGCCGCTTTCGATCAGGGGAAGCCAAGAGAGTTCTTTTGGAAGACCTGCCTCCTTCAAGGCCTTGAGGATCTCGGGGCGATATCTGCCCGATCTCTTGTACGATTCGAGAAAAAACCTTTTTTCCGGGCCTTTGAACCGATCAATTTCCTTCTTAACATATCGGTTCATGACCATTGGGATTGCATCGTAGTTGCCGTTGGCAACAGTATGCTGAGAAGCATAGATCTCAAGCATGCGCTTGCAGATCATGAACCGGATGTCTTCTTTCTGTTGGATCAGCTTGGAATTTTCATTGGTGTTGGCCTGCAAAATCAAGTTGTAGGCCTGGTCCAAAGAGCCAACAGCATTTTCAAAATCCCCCTGTCCCCAATATTCCTGCGAAATCTGACAAAGTTCCAAGGCCTCATCAAGAATTTCCTGGGGCCCTTTTTGCTCGATCTTGTTGGATTCAGCAGACAACCCAGCGCTCAAGCTTGCCTGAGCCTCAAGCGGCTCAGCAGCTGGATCATGGATCCCATCCTCGCCGACAGATGAGGGTGACACACCTGCAGTAGGGTCGTGGACTGGCCGCACAATCGGGTCGTTTTGCATTGAGGGCAAACATGCGGCCACTGAAAGAGTGGCAAGTACCATGATCGCTTGTTTGAGGAAAAGTCTCATTAGCATGTATGTCCGTTTTACTGTCTTGGTCCTCATGGAAAAACCCTTACCAAAAGGCAAGGGTCCACATCGTGCGTGCGAATGCGTAGCGTTAGCAGTGCCGGCATAGCTTGTCAAGTCTTTCCCGGGTTTGACGATAAACACTCCCTGTCAAAGTTTCCGGGGATCCTCCGCACTTCCAGTCGTCGTGAGCTATCGTGCTGAAGATTCTGCAAGTTTTGTGCCGTCGTCTGACCTGTGACGGCTCAAAAGCAGCAGGAACCATTAGCGTCCTGGTTAACGCGATTTGGGCAACAGCCCGTATGAAGATGTCACCCCGTTCATTTTGCGGCGATTGATGTGCGTCTCCATTTTGTCCAGGAGCGGGCCGAGGGTGTGCTGATCATTGGCCGATATGGGGACACCGTCCCACTGGCGGACCAGCTTTCTTACTATCACCGGACTCACAAGGTCTTGCTTGTTAAGGACCCTGAGTATTGGAATTGAATCAAGGCCCAGGGTTTCCAGGATGTTCTCCACTGATCCGATCTGATCGGAGAACCTGGGATTGCTGATGTCGATGATGTGAAGCAACAGGTCTGCATCCTCAAGTTCTTCAAGCGTCGCGCGAAAGGCTGTTATCAGCTCTTCGGGCAACTCCCGAATGAAACCGACTGTGTCAGTAATGATCACCTCGGCATCCTTGGGCAGCCTTTTTCTACGACTGGTGGGATCCAGGGTGGCAAAAAGTCTGCTTTCGGCCAACACCGAGCTGCGGGTAAGGGTATTTAAGAGCGTTGACTTGCCCGCATTTGTGTATCCAACGATGGATATAATCGGCAGTCCTTTCTTGTTCCGCTTGGCCCGTCGTTGTGCTCGGTGTCCCTGGATGGACACAAGGGATTTTTCCAGGTAGGCAATACGATCCCGAACTCGACGTCGATCGATCTCGAGCTTGGTCTCGCCGGGTCCCCTGCCGCCAATGCCGCCCGTGAGCCGAGACATGGCAGTGCCTTTTCCCACAAGGCGCGGAAGTAAATACTTGAGTTGGGCCAATTCCACCTGAATCTTTCCCTCCCGGCTGCGGGCCCTTTGCGCAAATATGTCCAAGATCAGCTGGGTTCGGTCTATGACCCTGACTTCAGTCCGGTCCGTGATAGAGCGGACCTGAGACGGGTTTAACTCCTGGTCAAATATGAGAATATCGGCCCCCTTTTGCAGGGCAAGGACCACCAGTTCACTCAGCTTTCCTTTTCCAATAAGAAACCGCGAATCCACCTCGCGGCGGTGTTGAATGACCGTACCCATAACCCCTATCTCGCAGGATTCGGCAAGTTCCTCCAACTCAGCCATGGAGTCCTCGGCCGCGCGTTTGCCGGTTGTGGTGACACTGACAAGTAGCGCCCGTTCCCATTTTCTTTCAACCTTTTGAGCCCGCGTTTTGCGAGAAAATTCCGACTCCAAGGACCGGACCAAACCGTCGCAGTCGATGTCAAGCTCGGCCACGGTCAAAGGCAAAAGGATCTCCCAATTTTGGCCGTCTATGCCTTCCGGCAGCAGATAGGCGCCGTAAATTTGATCAGGAAGACCGGTCTTGTCCATGGTCACGGCAGCCATAAGATCAAGGTGAAGAAAGGCCAAGTCCATGAAATCGTCCTGCGTCAGGGGTTCATGCCGCAAGTGGGTGTGGACGCAACGAAGGCCCTTTAATCGACCTCCGCCGGAGCGGTATTTCTCCAGGTTTGGGATAACTATCTGCTGATAGTCGCCGATCATCACGAAGGCAGTCCGCCCACGGCGGTCGATCAAAACGCCAATTTGACGGCGGATCTCCACAGACAGCTGACAAAGGGCCTTGCAGAGTTCCGGCGAGACAATGTAGGAAGGTGGAGTTTTGCGGCGATAGAGATTTTCGAGGCGGCGAACTTGGTTTGCTTTCAGCCCGCCCGTATGTCCGTGAACCTTGATAGCCCAACCCCCTTGGACAAACAAGAAAAGTGCCTAAAGTTTCCAGCTGTTACGACGCCGCTTCGGGCGCCGCTTCCTCAAAGCGGGTGTACTTTTCCAAGAAAGTGAGCTTGACCATTCCCGTTGGGCCGTTTCGTTGTTTGGCTATGAGGAGTTCAGCGGTGCCTTTCTTGGGGTTGTTCTCGTCCCTGTTGTACACATCGTCGCGATAAATGAACAAGATGACATCTGCATCCTGTTCTATCGCACCGGATTCGCGCAGGTCAGAGAGCACCGGCCGTTTGTTGGTTCGCTCTTCAACCTTTCGGTTGAGCTGGGAAAGCGCTACTACCGGGACGCTGAGTTCCTTGGCCAGGGCTTTCATCGATCTGGAGATTTCAGATATTTCCAAATCCCGCCGTTCAGCAGATGTCCGTCCCCTCATGAGCTGCAGGTAGTCTATGATGACAAGGCCCAAGCCTTTTTCCATCTTCATACGGCGCGCCTTGGCCCGAATCTCCAGGGCGGAAATTGTCGGCGAATCGTCAATGTAGATGGCAAGGTCATAGAGGGTGCCCGCTGCCCGATTGATGCGCGCCAAGTCAGTCTCGCTCAGGAACCCGCCTCGCATGCGCGACGAGTTTACTCGGGCTTCTGAGGAAAGCATCCGCAGAGACAGTTGTTCTTTGGACATCTCCAGGGAAAAGATCGCCGTTGGGATTCCGGTTTCAAGTGAGGAGTTTCGAGCAACATTTAAGGCCAGTGCTGTTTTTCCCATACTCGGCCGGCCGGCAATCACGACCAGGTCTCCAGGTTGAAATCCCGACGTCATCTGGTCAAGTCCCTGGTAGCCGGTGGGGACACCCGTGACAAGAACCTTGTTTTCATAGGCTTCTTCCACTGACTTGTAGGTGCCTGTCAGGACATCGGCCAGGGAGTAAAAGGACGGCTTGACCTTGTTTTCCGAGATGTCGAATATGGACTGTTGGGCAAAATCCAGGATGTCGTCCACATCCCCCCGATCTTCAAAGCACCGGGAGGTGACGGAGGCCGCCTGCTCGATGAGTCTCCTCAAAGTGGCCTTTTCCTGGACGATTTTGGCATAATGAGCGGCATTGACCGCCATGGGCACCGTGTCCACCAGTTCGGCCAGATACGTAGCCCCCCCTACTGATTCGAGCAGGCCTCGTTCCTTCAAGAGGTTGGTGAGGGTCACCAGATCGGCGGGCTCACTTCGTTCAAAAAGCTCCAGCATTGCCTTGAATATCTTGCAATGCGCCTCACGGTAGAAATCCTGTTCAGAAAGGACTTCGATCACCTCGGGGAGTGTGTTGTTCTCGATCAGTATGGCGCTGAGGATAGACTGTTCGGCGGCGGCATTGTGGGGTGGAACCTTGTTGAGCCAAGGATCAGTGTTGCTCATGATTCCTCTTGTTCTGCAACTACTTTCACCGTAATCTCTGCGGTGACCTCGGGATGCAGTTGAATCGGCACGATGTATGACCCGATCGCCTTAATCGGTTCAGACAGCAAAACCATTCTTCTGTTAATCTCAAACCCCTGCTTTTTCAAGTCATCGGAAATATCCCGCGTTGAGACTGAACCGTAGAGCCTGTCCTCTTCAGACACCTTCCCAGCTATAGTACACAAGGCCCCTTGGACGGTTTTTGACATGGTTTCAGCCTTGTCTCGGTCTTTTGTGGCCTTAACTTCCAGCTGAATCTTGTCGCGTTCAATGAGCCTGCGATTGGCAGGCGTTGCCAAGGTCGCCTTTTTTTGAGGCAGCAAGAAATTTCTGGCATAACCGTTGGCAACCTTCACCTCATCTCCTACAGTTCCGAGATTCCGAATCGTTTCTTTAAGTATTATTTTCATCTTCTTTGTTTACTCCTTTTTGGATTCGCCGAAAATCGACCCACATATCAAAAAAACCTGCCGCAATGACCAGCAGGAGCACAAGCTGCTGCACGGCTATCAGTCCGTACAAAACGCCCCGGAGTATTCTAGGAAATTGCTTTTTCTCAAAATAAAACGAGACAATGGCTATGCCCTGAAAAAAGTATATGGTCATCATGACAATCAAGCCGTTTATCCCAAGCAGTTTCAAGCCCTTGTGAGGCATGATAAGCAGCACGGCGGACAAAATGACCAACCAAACCAGATGCTCTGGCGCTTTCCATTCATTCAGGGTGCCAAAGTCAGGGCAAAACAGTCGTCTGCTTCGCAAAAGGGGGCGGGCCAATACGATGTTGCCCCAGACCACAAACAGCGTGGAGACAATCACAATGGCCGGCATGATGCGAAGCATGGCATAAAGGATGCTCTCCATGGAATCAGAAAGGAGGCTGACTTTTTCCTGGGGCATGTCCATCTCCCTATACATTTCAAGGGCAAGCTCAAGGTTCTTGTTCAGGTACTCGGATACCATCCCCCACAAGCTGTCTGTTGAAAACAGCGAGTAGAGACCAAGAATCAGAGCCCCGGCTGAGATCACCACACCAGCGGTCACGACGACTGTTTTTTCCACAGAAAGATTCATCCTAAAGACTTCGGAGAGAATCAATCCCACGAGGCCCAGTTCAAAGAAGAACACGGTTGACGTGACAGAGCTCCAGCCCACCATAGAGGAAACAATGAGGGTGACGGCAATCAGAACCAGCCCCCCCCATGGACGTCCAAGCTTTGACTGGTAAAAAAGCACAGGAAGAGGAACAAACAAGCCAACCAACAGCCCAAGCACAGGAACAAATATGGCAGCCATAGCAATCAGGGTGGTGATAGCCACCGCTGCCATGAAATCTTTGTGGACTTCGATGCGAGTGGTGTGGGTCACGGCCGAGCTTCCTTCATGAAGGGTATCAGGTGATAATACCCAAGAATCACTAATAATGGCTAAGCGTCGCAGCATACGGCATCAAGGCAATGGTCCGTGCCCGCTTGATTGCCCTGGTGAGTTGCCTCTGGTGCTTGGCACAATTGCCCGATATTCGTCTGGGAATTATCTTGCCGCGCTCCGTTGTAAAAAGTCTGAGCATGCGGGAGTTCTTGTAATCCATGACGAGGCTGCTGTCCGCACAAAACCTGCACACTTTTCTTCTGTGAAACATCCTTTTCTTGCGCTTCTTAAAGTACGCCATCTGCCGGTTCCTCCTCTTGACTTTCTGCTGGGGACTCCTCTAGCGCCTGGGCTTCAGGTTCCGCGCCCTTGGCAGGTTCCGCCTCCTTGGCAGGTTCCGCCTCCTTGGCAGATTCCGCGCCCTTGGCAGGTTCCGCCTCTGCATCAGCCCCTTTGTCGGATTCGGCCTTTTCTTCGGCCGGCTCAGGCTGTGATTCCTTTTTCTCGGCAGCCTCTAGTTCCTTGGCAGCCTCTAGTTCGGCCTTCACAGCCTCCACATCAACCTCTGCGTCCACGAGAACCGTCATGTACTTGAGGACTCGATCATCCAGCCGCATGTTTCGTTCAAGTTCCATCACCAAGATCCCATCCCCGCAAAACTCCATCTGAACATAATACCCACGGGTCTGTTTCTTGACTTCATAGGCAAGCCGTTTTTGGCCCCATTCGTTCATTTTGACAAGGAGACCCTGGCCTTTGGAGATAAGATTGTCCAGCTTGTCCAGGAGAGGTTGGCGTTCTTCTTCGGATAGGTCGGGGTTGACAATAAAGATAGACTCGTACTTTCTCATAGCTCCTCCTTTTGAGACCTTTGAAAAATGCTCAATTTCGTTCAAGTTCAAGGAAGGCGGTAATTTTAACCACAGGAATACATTGAGTATTTCGAGGAGCAAAATTTGAGCCTGACGCAGAAATTGGGCGAAACGGAGTGTTTTTCAAAGGTCTCCTTTTGGATATTATTAGCCCCGGTGTCACCGTCCGGAGCAAGGGTCCCATAAGCACCTCTTTTTTAACTCCAAGGGAGGGCCCTTGTCAAGGATATTTTCCTCACGCTCCCGCCGCCTAAGGACTCAGTGTGGAAATGGCCCTTAAATAATGGTATGGTTGAGGGCAATAAACAGACGGCACAGCAAAAAACTCCAAACAGTATTCTTTTTCGTGTTTTCGTACCCTCGTGTTTTGCTGCCTTCGCCTTGAGAAAACGCGTGGTAATTGTTTTTCTTTTCGTTGTTGAAAGGGCAATCGTCAATCCTTAACGGGCACTTTCTTCTACTAATGACGAAAGATGAAGTGCAACGCCGCAGATGGACTTTTTGCGAAGCCGTCACAAGTTTTGTGGTTGGGACAAGGCGCGGTGGCCAAGAAATACGAATTCATAGAGCATTCCGGGGATTTGGGGCTCAGGGCGTACGGCAGTAGCCGCAAGGATGTGTTTGCAAATGCGGCCAAGGCCTTGTTTGAAGTCCTGGTAGTTGCCGAGACTATTGAGCAACGACTGGAAAAAGTGGTACACGTTGAGGCCGATGCCTTGGATGAGTTGATGGTCAGTTGGCTCAGCGAACTGCTTTTTCTCTTCGATTCAGAGGGTCTGCTGTTGAATAAGTTCGACATCAAGAGTATTGAGGACCACAAGCTGGAAGCGATCGTCAGGGGAGAAACCCTTGACCTTGAGCGCCACGAGATCAAGACTGAGATCAAGGCGGTTACGTACCACAAATTGTACGTTAAAAAAGTGAACACCACATGGGAAAGTCAGGTCATTCTGGACTTGTGAGGCGAGAGGGGGCGGAGCGTCATGTCAACTACCATTGAAGCAAGGAAGATCGACGATTTTCGATGGCTTATTCCCAAAAAGGGCAAGATGAGAACCGAAGGGCTGGTCTATGCCGACGAAGCCATGTTCACCTCCATAAAAAAGGACGCCAGCCTCGAGCAGGTGGCCAACGTAGCTTGCCTCCCGGGCATCGTGGGCCGGTCCATGGCCATGCCTGACATACACTGGGGATACGGCTTTCCCATCGGCGGGGTGGCAGCCTTTGACATGGAAGATGGCATTGTCTCGCCTGGCGGTGTTGGCTACGACATCAATTGCGGGGTGCGTCTGCTGCGTTCCAACCTGCAGGCAGCAGAGGTCAAGGACCAGATACCATCCTTGGTGGGGGCCTTATTCAGGAATATCCCCACGGGAGTTGGGTCGCGGCGAAAAGACATCAAGCTTTCGACTACTCAGATGAATCATGTTCTTGCCAAAGGCGCAGGGTGGGCAGTTGCTCGCGGCTATGGCACCCCAGAAGATCTTGAGCATATCGAGGATCAGGGCTGCATCCAGGGCGCGGACCCGGCCAATGTTCCTGACAGGGCTTGCAAGAGAGGCAGAGATCAGCTGGGAACCCTGGGTTCAGGAAACCACTTTGTGGAAGTCGGTGTGGTAGAAGAGATCTTTGATGAAGCTGCTGCAAGAACCTTATCCCTGCACAAAGGGCAGCTCACGGTGTTGGTGCATACCGGTTCCCGTGGACTAGGACACGAGGTCTGTGGTCACTACATCAAGGTCCTGCTGGCAGCTTCCGGCAAGTACCGCATTGAACTCCCAGACAAACAATTGTGCTGCGCACCCATCAGATCAAAGGAAAGCAGGCGCTATCTTTCTGCCATGGCCTGTGCGGCCAATTTTGCCTTTTGCAATCGTCAGGCGATTGCTCACTGGGTGCGGGAGACATTTCAGGGGGTTTTCCGCATGGGCCCCAAAGATCTCGGGCTCGATCTCGTATATGACGTGTGTCACAATATTGCCAAGATAGAAACGCATGAGGTAGACGGAAAACAGCGCGAGCTGTGCGTCCATCGCAAAGGGGCCACCAGGGCCTTCCCGCCTCATTCGGCACTTATCCCAGCCGACTACAAGGATATTGGACAACCAGTTTTTATACCCGGAGACATGGGCCGATATTCTTATGTGTTGGTCGGCACCGAGACTGCTCTCAAGGAAACCTTTGGAAGCACATGCCACGGGGCCGGACGCCTCATGAGCAGACGCCAGGCAGTGAAGGCTGCCAAGGGCCGATCCATTGAAAGAGAACTTGAAAACCGCGGTATCTATGTTCGCGGTGCCGGCAGAGGAACAATCAAAGAGGAGATGCCCGAAGCCTATAAAGACGTAAGCGATGTAGTCAATGTGGTACACAACGCCGGCATCGGCAAGAAGGTAGCAAAGCTACGACCTATGGGAGTGATCAAAGGGTAACCACGGAGTGTTGCAACGACTAAGGAAAAGGTGATATTATGGCAGAAGCATATGTATTATTGAAAGTTGCACCGGGACATGAAAGAAGTATTGTAAACGAATTGAAAGGCATACCTGAAATGGAGGACGTTAAAGAGCTTTACGGTGAATGGGATATAATCTCAAAGGCCTCAGTAGCAAAAATTGAGGACCTTGATGCACTTCTATCTGAGAAGATGAGAAAAATTGAGGGAGTTACTCTAACATCAACAATGATTGTTGCTGAGTACAAGTACTGAAATGATACAGACAGCAACAGTGCCAATCAACGGATTGAACAGATAGTTCGTTACTACCAACATTTGCCGCGAAAGGCGGCAGAAGGAGAACCAAGATGGTTTGATACCATGTATCCTTGATGGTCTCGTAGGAAGTCCGAATTAGACGGCAAGGCAAAAAGCTTCAAGTTCAAGGCGCGGAAATCCTGAGGAATGCGGCGTAGTTACTGTACTCCGCAGTGACGAAGGATGCAGCGCAACACAGAAATTGGATTTTTTGCGAAGCCGTCATCCTTGATGAATCGTAAAAAGTCATATTCGGTTAACTGCTTGAATTATTTCAAATAAGTCTCATTTTTCTCTTGCCTTTTGT
>SDBT01016985.1_pt1 | contig 11507 bp, 13 predicted proteins | sample 2277101 | NCBI WGS metagenome assembly SDBT01 (sample SAMN10404973, study PRJNA504765) | marine sediment metagenome | isolation source: marine sediment core GS10_PC15, 103 cmbsf | place: Arctic Ocean: Southern Knipovich Ridge | collected 2010
TCAAGAACCAAGAAATCGTCCTTCCTACCAGGCTCATCATTCGCCGTTCAACGGCGGTTATCCCTTAATGGCCCCGATTGTAATTCCTCTAAAGAGGCTCATCGTCAACAACCAGTTACAGTAACCATGACCGGGTGTGCAATAAATCATTGTTTGACTCCGCCCGTTAACCCTTTAACAAAGGATCGTTGGGCGAATATAAAGAGAATAACCACCGGCAAACTGGCGATCACACAAGATGCCATCACCTTGTTCCATTTTAAAAGCAATTCCCCGGCAAACTCGGCAATTCCCACCGGGAGCGTCTTCATATTTTTCGAGCTCATGAAAGTCATCGCAAATACAAACTCATTCCATGATAAAAGAAAGCTGTATATAGATACTGCAACAATGCTTGGTCTAGCTAAAGGCAATAATATGCTGAAAAACAGTCGCAATCGAGAAGCGCCGTCGATCACTGCCGCTTCATCGATTTCAGTGGGAATAGTGTCAAAGTAGCTTTTTAGCATCCAGATACAAAACGGGAGTGCTATGGCCGAATACGATAATATGAGAACGGTGAATGTATCGAGTAAGCCGAATCTTTTCATATTGATGAAATGAGGATTGAGAAAAAGTGTACTCGGAAGCATCTGGGTGAGTAAAACCAGCAACAGGATTGTACTTATCAAACGATAGCGAAAGCGGGAAAAAGCGTAGGCTGCGAAACTGGCCAGCAAAACCGTCACCACGACTGTCACGGCGGACACAAACGTGCTGTTTAGTATATAACGTACAAATTCTGTTCTTTGTAGAAGAGATCCAAATGCGGACAGTGTAACAGTCTTGGGAATCAACATAGGAGGTACACTTATGGCATCTCCCAATGGTTTTAAAGAAGTGACTACCATCCAGTAACCGGGGAAAAATAAGAACGGCAGGATAATCGCGATTAACAGACTATAAATTATTATGTTGCCTGAAACCTTTCTCTGATGCATCTACGAGAGCTCCTTTCTCGATTCCCTTTAAGACCTGGATTGCACCATGCGAAGATAGGCAACGGCAAGCGCCAGGGACAAGACCATCATTACAATACCCACGGCTGAAGCATACCCCATGTCGAGGAATCGAAACGCATTTGTGTAGACATAGATAACAATGGTTTCCGTCGCGTGCGCCGGCCCACCTTTGGTCATCAACCATATGATGGTCATCTGCTGGATATTCCATATAAGACCAAGGAGGGTAACAACAACGACCGTTCCTCTCATTGATGGCAGCGTTATGTGCCAAAATTCACTAAACCAAGATGTGCCGTCAATTTTTCCCGCCTCATATAGTTCTGTTGACACGGCTTGAAGCCCAGCTAAAAGCATAATCATCATAAAAGGAGTTCTTTTCCATATGTCGGCAACAATGACAGCAGGAAGAGCGAGAGACATGTCGCCCAACCAGCCTATCGGTTTTGATATCAAACCCAGGCCGAGAAGAGCTTGATTCACAATACCGAAGGAAGGGTTGTACATCCAACGCCATAACAGGCCAACGACCACAAGGGGAGTCATCCAGGGTGTAAGCGCAAGCATCCTGAATAAAACAGTTCCTCTAATTTGTTGATTCAAAAGTATTGCCAACAGAAAGGCCAAAACAAACTGGCCCGACACTGAGCCTCCTGCGTACACAAGCGTGTTGAGAAGCGCCTGCCAGAAAACCCGATCCCTAATAACTTTTTTAAAATTTTGCATACCGACGAACGGTTTCTGTGCTGACAGGAGTCCCACTTCTCGGAAAGAAAAATCAACTGCCTGGACTATCGGAACAACGGTGACGATGGAGAGTACCAGGAAGGCGGGTGTGATAAGAGCAAGAAAATAGAGTATATCCTGTACTTTTGTACCGACGGCATGACTACTAATACTAGGTTTCACAATGTCTCATATTTACTAGTGGGGGAGCGCCCTCTTTATGGACAGGCACTCCCCTCATCAGGTAGCTAAAGCTGCTCCCTACTGACCCAGAAGGCCTCTCATATCTTTCGCAGCATCTTTGAGCGCCTGCTCCGGTGTTTTTTCCTGCAGCAGAGCTTTGGTCACTTCGGTTTGGAAAATCTCCGCCAACTTACCAGTTTCTGGCAGGAAATACATGTCATCAAAATCTGCATGCTCGAGAGCCTTCCTAAAAGTGTCTGTCCAATGAGGCAGAAAACCCTCTTTCCCTGCATAGGGACTCATTTTGGCCTGCTCTTGCCAGGCATTTCTTGTCCCAACTGTATTCAGAGCAGCCCAGATAGCACTCTGTCCTGCACTACTCAGCCAGAATTCGAGCAACTCGAGAGATCCCGCTTTATTTTTTGTTTGATCAAAGACGACCAGGTTGCCTCCATGATAACCAGTACCTTTACCGGAAGGCCCAGACGGCGGTACGGAAACATATAGTCCCTAAAATCGGGATCTGTAACTGCTAAAACCTTGTATATCCAGGGTCCCTGGTATAGAAAAGCCATTTTGCCTAAAGCAAACTGCTCGTTCATCTCCCGTTGGTTAGGAGCGCCAGGAACACTCAATCCTTCTTTATACATCTGGGTCTGGAACTTCAAGGTTCGTAACGTTCCTTCACCGTCAACAGTAACATTCCCCTTAGCATCGACCATGCTTCCACCACTCTGAACAAACCAGGGCCAAATGTACATTATCATCGCCCCACCGCTATAGCGCACATCCGTGCCATAGATATCTGGTCCGAGCGAAGCAACGGCTCGTGCGGTTGATAGGTATTCATCCCAGGTTTGCGGCGGTTTTACCGGGTCTAAACCAGCCTCTGCGGCAAGCTTGGTGTTCCTAAGCAGTCCAATTCCGCTGGCAAAGAAGGGAGCTCCAACATAATGACCTTTGAAGGTGGATGATTTCAGTCCTGCCGGATAGAAGCTGTTCTTTTTTTCGTCTGTATACCAGTCATCGAGCTGCATCAATGCATTTTTGGAAGCAGAGCAACGTCCGGTGCATCCCCCGCAGAAGGACAAAAAGCTGGTCCTGGTACTGCTCATACTGCCATGTTAGATGCGTTAGCTTAACATTGGGATGTGTCTCCTGATACTTATCAAGCGCTTCAACCATTGCCGGCCGAAACGCGTCCTGTGCAGACAGCCAGTCGGCAAAAGTTAAGGATATTTGCGCTGAATCCCCTTCCTGTTTTTCCTGACCGCCTCCTGCAAAGACGCTCAGAGCGAAAAACAGCATTAAAACTGATAACACTGCTACAATAGCTTTTTTCACATTTCTCTCCTCTCATTTGAGATCTTTTAGTGGTTGTTTGCGTCAACAAATATGTTAGCGATAACATATAGGGGCATGAATTAATTTTTTTTTGAAAAAATTCTAACTACCAGGCGTGGTTATTAATGTAAGCCGTACGACGTACTTTTACCGATTCCTTTTCTTTCGATCAGTCCTAGTTCTACAAGCGTACGTAGTTCCCGTAAAGTCGTGTCTGCACTGGTCGCCAAGAGTCTGGCAGCTTCTGCAGTTTTAATGGTACCCTTTTCGAGTATGAGCTGGTACAAGCGAAATTGTCTTTTAGATAGACTCATCTCATCCAACTGCTCGATACGAGGGTATAAAACGACGGCAAAGAAATTGGTCGCAGAGATTTCCATCGGAGGATTCTTGTTCTCCTCAAGGGCTCTTCTCATTCGGGGTATGCCACTCCCAACCTTCTCGACGTAACCAGCACGAAATAATAGATCCGCCATCAATCGATTACGGCGCACACTTCGTTTGCCTAATTCATCCAAAGTGAGGCCGCTGTACAATCCTCCTGGATTCTCGATCTCCATTCGGTCCGAATAGATGCTGATGTATATATTCGAAGCATCATAGAAGTAATCTCTGTGCATAACGGCGTTAATAATAGCCTCTCGAACGGTAGGTAGGGGATATTCGAAGGATTCCTGTCTCCTGGCACTCTGGTTGAAGCTGTAGCCGACTCGGATGTTCCGCTTGACAAAGGCATAAGCATTCTCAATCATCTCGATTGGATTCCCTGTCAGTTCCTGTCGATCGATTATGTCGTATTTGTCTCGCTCACGGTATCTGATACAGCTTATATGACTCTCTTTGATAAAACTCTGCGGTTGCTTGGCAAAAAAAAGCACACCGGCGTTGCAGAGTTGGACATGGTTCTTGACTCGTCTCGCTGCGTCGAGACTGAAAAGTATATCCTCAGGCTCGGCCGTCGTGGCAAAACCACACAGATTCACATATTTCTCGAGCTTTGTCAGATCGAAATCTTGGGGAAATTGGAATCGACCGTTCGGAGCTTCATCGAATCGATAGGTACCCGTGCTCAATATCAACTGGCATATCTCGTTTCGATTCAATTTTTGCGTGTTTGGTCCCATCCGCAAAAAGAAACCTCCCTTACATCGATACGGTTTGTCAGCACCCTCTGAAACCCGTACTTCCAGAACCCTTTCCGGGTACACAAATGTCTCTACTTCCAGAGGCGGATCACAATTCCTGGCGATAGTGGACACTTCACTTTGCATACGATTATTGATGTTGATCCCTGTAATTTCTCCTTTATCGTCTACACCTAAGAAAATAGACCCGCCGCCGGCGTTGGCCAAAGCCACAAGATCACGATCCAACTGGCCCAATCCCTCCTTGAATTCGATCCGCTCACCTTCCCTTTCCGAAAGGATGAGAGTCAGCCTTTCACTCCTGCTTCTCATAATAGTCCCAAGGTACTACAGAATGATAAAAAAGACAAGATTTTGCGGCGCAAATGCGGTGTATTTGCGGTGTATTTCTACCCTTTTATATGCTGAAAGGGCCATAGCACCTGTGAAGTAAGGCTCCCGACTCTCTTCAAGAAAAGCAAAAAAAAAGCACCTTCCTGTGCAATGGACTGAGAATCTCGCCAGTCAATGTAATCCCTCCGGAGCCTTGTGTTGGCAACAACTACCGCTTAAGCTGTCTTGCTATTTTAAGCGGGTAGTGCTCCGAAACGTATGTATAGTGGCTGTCAAAGTGTAGCAACTCAATATCTGCGACTATAGCACTGGCAGCAATTATCAGATCTGCTGCCGGAATGGTAATCCCCTTCCTTCTTAAATCGAATCCGATCTTCGAAGCTTTCTGAAATACCCGGTCATCTAGTTCCAGGTGATGAAGCGCGGAAAAATCAGACAAAATATCATCATACTCAGACTGTGTTTTAGTGAAAACCAGAATTTCGAGGCAAATAATGCCATTCACTGCCGCTGCATTGTTTTGGATTGCATCGGAAATGCAGGCTTTGTATTCCTTATTTCCCTCTTTCCGGTAATACTCGATCCACGCGGAACTATCGATGAGCTTCATGCATCTTCTCTATAACCACGCAATCCTTCCTGATCGATATCCAGCTCAATCTCCCCGCAGTGCTCGAGGGCTTTCTCACGTTTCTTCTCCTTTATTACCTCGATTAATGCTTTTTCGATTGTTTCTCTCTTGGTCTTTGTTTTTAAAAGATCGCGTGCTTCATTAACAATCTTTTCATCCAGTGTTACAGTCATTCTTGTCACTTTGATGCCTCCTAGAGTCACCAATAATATGCACCAGATATGTAACTCAAGTCAATCCCGGTTACTTTGATGTTATATCGAAAAATCCTTCGGGGAGGCATATCGAAGGCTACAGCCCACAACTAAAAGGACTTTTCAAAGGAAGGCGAAGCCAACGATTAAGCAATAATACCCCAAAATCTTGTCACAGAAACAAGATTTTGGAGTATTATTGCATGGCGCCCCCGGATATTATAACGATTCCTCTGTGATGAGGCAGCGCATCCAGTTATCTTTAAATCGTTGCCTGTTTTTCCAACACGGATTTTGTGCACAGTACAGCGTTGGTCCCGCCGACCAAATGGCGGCTGATTGAGAAGCCCACGCCGGGTCGTGTAGCCCCGACGCCTTGATACTTTCTTCCCGGCTAAGTATCATTGTTTTGAGGCTTGTGAAAAAAATGCTTAACGGCGTGGTACTGAGAAAACTGCGATCTTTGGACGATACTCTGGAAGAACTCTATTCGCTTGGATCGGTTACCCTTGATTTGCTGAAGGATGATTGGCGAACATTGCGTGCCGCTGAACGAGATCTCCAGATTCTTATTGAGATTGTAGTAGATGTGTGCCAACGACTTATATCACTGGCAGGAGAGACCCCGGCAGAAACAGGAGCTGAAGCAGTAAAACGGTGCGTTAAACTTGGAGCTCTTTCCTCTTCAGAACCCTATAGAAAGATGATTCAATTCCGTAATTTCATCGTTCACCGATATGAACAGATAGATACTTCGATTGTTGTTACCATACTCAATCGTAATTTGGGTGACTTTAAGCATTTTCGAGAGCAAGTACTCTCTTACCTGGAGAAACAGAAGGAAGGCAGTGAAAAAGATTAACTTGGAAGCTGCCGAAAAAGTGTGGCAATCCTACCCGCAGATTATTTCAGTCTGGCTATTTGGTTCAGCGCAGGATGGAGAGCTCTCGATAGGTGCTGACCTGGATTTAGCTCTGCTGTTTGAAGCCCAGCCGCCCCTGGATGAATTGGCTTCAATCCGAGCTGATCTGCAGGAAAACCTGCAGGTAGATGACATTGATCTTACCTTCCTCAACAAAGCTGGCCCGATTTTGGCCTTTCAAGCAGTCTCCGGCCGGCTCGTATTCTGCCGGGACCTCGACAAGAAAGTGGATTTTGTTTCTCTTACAGCCCGTAAATATGAAGAGGCCATGGCCTTCATGGAATGGGGAATGAAAGTGCGACAGCAAATCTAAGTAGAATCAGCACATTAGTTGTAAGTTCGCTGTCTCACATTCCAAATCGGTTGAAAACATCAAAGAACTTTACCGCGTTCTCGGGAGAAATTGCTACCCAGATGTCCATATCAGCAGTAGCTCGTGGATACCCGTGATATCCCACGGCATATCCGCCGATGAGCGGGTACTGAACCTCACTCTCGTTCAGCAACCTCTAGAATTCTTTGAAGTCGTCGGGAAGTACTTGTTCGGCCATATGCAACCTGTCGGTGGATCTGGACTGCCCGAAGCCGCTCCAGAGGAGAATGCGCCGCCCAATACTCCACATCAGAAGAGTCATTTAAGGCGACAACAGACAATTTTGTTCGATCTACTTTCACAACTTCAATGCAGCACAAACTACCAAATCACACAATAAAGGCTTGAAATGGAAAAAAGTGTATTTTGAGAACCCTAACGCTTCTACCGTGCTCATTCTGATGGTTTTTTACCATATAGCTGGCCCTGTCTCTTTCTGAGGGATTGTTGGCCCAATCCCACTGTTCACTGTGTACGTGATACTTCGCGTTTGGAAAGATCAGTTCCAGCTGCCCGTCCTGCTGTGCAGAGGACTGGGAAAACTATTTACCATAGTACTGGGGAATTCACTTGACATTCAGACCTTGTAGCGGGTTGCCCCGCCGGCATGATTAAAATGCAGATGGAGGCGAGAGAAACTACCTCACCTGGAAGGCAATAAAGGGCGGCGTCAGCGCGGGGCCAAGACCTTTTACGGACACGATCATTCTGATTGACAAAAGTCCAATTGTGATGCAAATTGTATTACATGAAGTCAATCAATGTCAGAGAGTTACAACACAATCTGGGTCGAGTGCTCGATCAGGTGGAAAGGGGTGAAACAGTTCAAATCCTTAGACGGACAAAACCTGTTGCTCGTATTGTGCCGTTGGAAGCTCCGCGTCGCCCCCAACCATGGCCTGATCTTCTGAAACGGCTGAGCTCCATTTACGGCAAAAAAAGAATTTCCTCTCCTACGGCTGAGCTTATCTATCAGGACCGCGAAAAGCAGTGAAGACCTACGTCGACTCCGGTGTGCTGGTAAAGTTGTACTCCTGGGAAGCCCTTTCCGAGGCGGCAGCGAAGCTGGTGGCCGATCTGCCCGGTGTCCCCCTTACCCCTCTTCATGAGCTGGAGATCCGAAATGCATTGAGGGCTCAGCGAGGCCGCGGCCTGATCACCCAAAAGCAGCTCAGCGCCGCTCTCCGGGCCTTCGAAGAGGATATCCGCGAGTACCGTTTGATGCGAGTGCGGATCGACTGGCCGGCGGTTTTCCAAGACGGTGAGCGGCTTTCCAGAAAGTTTACAGCTTCGCTGTTATGCCGCAGCTTGGATATTCTTCATGTCGCCATAGCCCGGCAGATCGGATCTGAGGAGTTGATAACCGGAGATTCCAGACAGGCCCGGCTTTCGGAAAAGGTCGGATTGCGTGTGATGAATATCATACCGGAACAATAACAGCACGACATCAGGGTAGTAAAAGTTGGCCTTAGAATGGCCTGTCAGAAGATGCTGGATAAAGCCGCAATCGAATGGGAGATTTCTATATACAGGAATGGGGTAAAGCAAATCTTCCTAAACCATCTATGATCAGAATGAAGTTTGCTACTATTGATAAATCAATTATACAAAAGAAATTTGGAAGTCTGTCAGAGAAGGATATTAAGGAATTTAAGAGAGAACGTTTAGCCTTTTTTTAAAAGTGAAGGGGTTTTGGGAGAGAACTTTTAGCCTTTTTTAAAAGCGAAGGGGTTTTGGGAATCATTTTTCTTACGCTGAAGCCTTGAGTAGCCACCGGCGGCCCGAGTATGAGTTCTATCCACAGCAAGCCACTTGGTACTTGGATAAAACATCGCCCTGTCGCTGAGTTTGTAGTTTCCGTCGATATGCTGACAGGGACAAACCGGTCACTTTTTTGAAGGTTTTGCAGAAATGGTACTGGTCGGAAAACTTTAGTATGCCGGCCAACTCCTTCGAAGTCACCGACCGGTCGTTTTCAATTATCGACAAAGCGCTCTTTATTTTCTGGCGGATATAGAACTGTTTGATGGAAAGGCCGGTATTGGCTTTGAATTGTTGAATCAGAGAGGTCCGGCCAAAATTTATGATTTCGGCCAGCTCGTCAATAGCGTACCGGGTGGTTATGTTTTCTTCTATTAAAGTAACGATATAGTCAATTGGCGGATTTACATTTTTCCTGCTGTGTTGTGCCCTGGCAGCCAGCTCCAGCAGGAGCTCCATCAGGAGGATGCGGGCCTTGTGCCTTCTCATCACCTGGGAGGAATTGGCGCAGTATATTATTTCATCGAACATCGAGCGGATTTTGAAATCGTTGTTGGTGGGGATGATCGTCGGCAGGAAAATGGCTGTGGGGCTGTTTCCCGGCAGCTCTTTGGCTTGAATATATCTATCCCCTTCTTCTGTGAATAATTGAATATTCCTGGCCCGGTATTGGGTTTCCGGCCTAAAGGACAGGTAATTTTTGTTTTTATGAAACAGCATCGTGTCGCCGGGCCTCATCCTGTACAGTTTCCCTTCAATTTCCATGGCCCGACTGCCGGCGAGATGGAAATATAGAAATGGTTCATGGGCTGAAAGAGTGACTGTCGACGGAAATACTCGGGATTGCGGCTAACCAGGCTGGTGGACAACTACAAGGCCTGGATCGACACAAGTAAATTCAGCTCATAAGGGGCGAATTCAACGAAGCTGTAGTCTAACATATAGGGGACGTGTCTCTCTCATTATATCTCCAGCGGTCCGGCTCCCGGTGAGGGTGCCGTAACAAATTCGATCGGGTCGAGGCCGGTCTTAGCGGTGTATGCTTTCCTGACATAGTTGGAAAAGGCCTCTACCTGATCTGCCGGCACATAGGCAACCATACAGCCGCCGAAACCCCCACCAGACTGTCGCGCGGCGATCACGCCGGGACCGGTGCTCATCGCTGCAAACATGTGCTCCATAGCCGGAACGGTCTTCTCGTACAGGTCGCGCATGCAGGCGGGCAGCGGCGGATCCGGAACGGCGGTAGGCGATCCAGGTGTCCAGGTGGATGGACATGGTCAACACATAGCCCTGATGATCATCGGTGTCTGTGCCGAGCAATTCCGCTCTTCCCGGTGCGCGCACCCAGCCCTCCGGATCATGGCCGTAGAGTTCTCGGAACTTGGTGAGAACCTTAGTCTTTCGCCTTTCTCTGTCGTTCATCCCGTTGCTCCTCATAGGGTTTCAGTGGGTGGAACCGCCGAGCTCGGCGATACAGCCGGCCATGTAGTCGACAGCCTCATCGCTAAGCCGCGGATGGATCGGCAAGGTTACGTAGTGATCAAACGCTTCTTCCGCTACGGGACACTCCCCCTCTCCATGACCTTCGGCCCGAAAAGGTGCCGTCAGATGGATGGGCATGTAGTGCAGCCAGGCCTTAATTCCTTTATTCGTATACAACTCCCACATGAAATCGGATTTCGTCAGTGGAAAATCATCCTTAAGCATAATCACATACAGGTGAAACACGTGCTTTCCTTTGGGATCGACGTATGGTGTAGTTAGGCCCTTAACCTTTCCGAGCTTCTCGGTCAATCGCGCCGCCAGGGCGATGCGCCGTTGGTTGTGACGGTCCAGTTTCTTCAACTGTTCTCTACCTACCGCCGCCTGCGCATCGGTCATGCGGAAATTATAACCGGTGGCGCGGAGCGCGTCCGGGAATCGGAGCGGAGGATTCTTTCGGCTTAACCAGGCCCGGGTCATACCCCATTTCGGCTGCAACTTGGCGGGCAAGATCGCAGCGATTGATGCTGTTGGTGGCCCCGACAACGATCTCTTGCTCGGCCCCGCGACGGCCGTGGATGCGTCTGGTGAGCTCAATCTGGGGCTGACCCTGCGAAACGGCACCACATTCACGGTCAATGACGGGGTAACGCCGGTCGTCTTTGAACTCGTTTCTGGCCCCGATTTCGTCATCTCCACAGACCCGGAGACGGGCCAGAGTCTTCGGGATGGAGACATCTTTACTGTCGATGGATTGGATTATGAGTTCGACACCGGGTCGGTGATTGTAGTTAACGCCACGAATGGCGGCTCAATCAACGATGGTGAGACGATCACGATCGTTGACAATCAAGGCACTCCTGTCATTCAGACCTTTGAGTTCGACTCGGATAGCACACTTAGCGTTGCGGGAAGTGTGGAGATTCCATTTAATGCAGGCCAAGATCAAGCGCTAATTGTTTCTGCGATCGTGTCTGCGATCAACGGGGCCGACTTCGAAGTGACCGCCTTGGCTATTGGCAATCGGATCTCGCTCGTAGGCGAATCAGCGATTACCGGTGCCTCGTCTACTGCAACGAATGTTGTGATCTCAGGCGCACCAGGCGTCTCAAGCGGTACGGGGATCATCGTCGAAGAATTCTTCACGTCATCTCAGGTTGGCGGATCCATTGAATTCGTATTCCAAGGAGATCCTGCTGTCACGGCCAGCGATTCGGGTCCTCGTATTAACTTCAGTGGAGCGACGGTCGTTAGCTTCGCCGGAGTGAGCGACGGCAACATATTTACGCCACTGGCAAGCGCCCCCAACGTGGGAACGGGGAGCGTTCTGGTTGACTTCCTTGCTGGTGATTCGGAGCAGGCGCTTGCCACAAAGATTCAAACAGCCATCAGCGGAGCCGGGTTTGCTT
>SDBT01016986.1_pt1 | contig 11506 bp, 12 predicted proteins | sample 2277101 | NCBI WGS metagenome assembly SDBT01 (sample SAMN10404973, study PRJNA504765) | marine sediment metagenome | isolation source: marine sediment core GS10_PC15, 103 cmbsf | place: Arctic Ocean: Southern Knipovich Ridge | collected 2010
GGTCATTTAAAGATTGTACAATGGTTACATAAAAATAGAGAGGAGGGCTGTACTACAAATGCGATGGATTTTGCAGCACAAAATGATCATTTAAATATTGTACAATGGTTACATGAGAATAGAAAGGAAGGGTGTACTACTTATGCAATGGATTATGCAGCACAATATGGTCATTTACATGTTGTACAATGGTTATATGAGAATAGAGAAGAAGGATGTACTTGGGCGATGAATTATGCAGCAATGAATGGTCATTTACATGTTATACAATGGTTACATGAGAATAGAGAAGAAGGATGTTCTACCGATGCGATGGATTGGGCAGCAAAAAATGGTCATTTAAATGTTCTTATATGGTTACATGAGAATAGAGAAGAAGGGTGTACTACTTATGCAATGGATTATGCAGAAATGTATGGTCATTTACATGTTGTAAAATGGTTACATAAACATGGAGATGAAGTCATACTAAAAATGCGACGGATAGAGCAGCAAAAAATGGTTATTTAGATGTTGTAGAATATTTTAAATCTGTGCAAAATAGAGGGAAATTAATTTCATGTTAGAGAATGAAATCAAAAATTGGAATAAATCATTTTTAGGATATTGTAAGTATAGTAGAGAGGAAAATGGTGGTAGATCTGTTATTTTTGGAATATGATTTAGGATAAATATATATGAACTAATGTCCATATGATGTTGAATAATTGTATTGACCAACAAATATTATAGTCTCCATAGAAAATAGTTGACCATATTAGGAATATGGATTATCTTAGAGGAAAGATTATTGCTATTGAGGGGACAATATCTAGTGGTAAATCTACTTTCTGTGAGAATTTACATACTTTGTTAACAGATATGGGAATAGAGAGTGTCATATTTCCTGAAGAAGTTAACTATTCTTTTTTGAAATTATATACAAAAAATCCTCAGAAGTATGGTCTCTCTTTCCAAATAGCATGTTTTCTTGGTAAATTAGAAATGATGAGAAAAGCATCCGAAGCAAAGAAAGAGGGAAAATGTGTTATTATTGACAGAAGTATTCAGGGAGACAGAATCTTTGCAAAACTTATGAAACAACAAGGCCTAATGAATGAAGAAGAGTATGATGTTTATCTTGACTATAACAAACAAAAGGTTAAAGAACTTCCAGATATGTATATTTATTTGAGGGTAACCTTAAGAGAAAGTATAAATAGAATAAAACTTAGAGGAAGAGATGGAGAGGATAATTATACTATTAACTATCTTGCTGGTCTTCATAGAGAATATAAAGATACTATGAAAGCTCTTAAAACAGAACAAAGAGTTTTATTTGTAGATTGGGATGATTCAAAAGTTTTTACTACAGAAAATGAGAAGAAAATACATATTATTAACATATTAAATAAATTAAAACTTGTATAATATATGATAAATTCATATATTATCCATCATTCTTAAAAAATAATTGAAAAAGCTTTATGATAAGAAACTTATCATTTTCATAAGATAATTCTGGTATATTGTTTATATTAAACCATTCAGATTCTATAATATCATCATCTTGTTGTGGTCCTGGTAATATAATTTCTGTATTGCAACAAATTACAATGAAAAAATCATAAAGCTTTTTCAATTATTTTTCAAGTAAAATCTATTTCCATTTATATATGAAATATGAAAAATAAAAATTCTATCAAAAAATTCTATCATTATGAACCCAGAAAAATTTTATGATACCTACATACATATTTTAGAAGTAGATTGGATATTACCTTTTACTCCAAAAGAAAAACAAATAATAAAAGAATTTATGGGATGGTCAAATACATCATATTATATAGATAATAAGGTTGTTTCTGATCTTTTATTCAAGTTAATATTAATAAGAATTGGATTTAAGGTCAAGTATAGGAAAAAATTTACTTTGAAGTAGAATCATTAATTGAAGATACTTTACACAATCTGCTAACACATCTAAGAGAATCAAGACAATCAAAATCGTTTGAACAAACAGAATCTTCTCCAGAAGTACAAAATCCCTCAATACAAAAAGATCCGTCAGGACAATCTACATTCATGGTACATTCCCCAAGATTTTTTCTACATATACCATTTCTACATACTTGAGAGGAAAGACACTCTGAAGAATTTGCACAATTGATATCTTTACATTTTAGTTCATTACAATGTAACCCAGCTTTGCAATTATGCGTGGATGAACATGGAGCATTTGTTATACCTTTACATTTTCCATTTTGACAAACAGAATCTGCGGAGCATTCTGTCCCACTATTACATGAAGCACCTATTTTCTTTCTACATTTTCTATTACTACATATAAGCTGGTTCGCACACTCACCATCAAAGCTACAACTTTTATCTATTCCTCCGAGACATATTCCATTATCACATTCTAGATCAAGTTTACAATCAGAAGTAACACTACATGATTCTCCGAAAGATTTTCTTATAGGAACGGGTGTACCAGAACTTCCAGGAAGAAAGAATACAAATAATAGAATTAGAGATATAATAATGAAAATAACTATAGCAACAACAATAAAAGCTACAATATTTGTGGTAGTTGCCATTTTATTTTACATTTTTTCGTTTTATGATAAACTATGAAAGTAAATATTATATGGTTGACATGCTATATAAAATGGAAATGGATGAAGAAATAAGAATATTCATAGACTCATCAAAGTCAAAAGAGTTTGAATCTGTTTTAAAAAGATCAACCCATAAAGATAGACCATATAATCATAAACCTTTAGTTACATCTTATGGTATTATGCTTGTATATAAGGAAGAGACTGGTATATCGATCTTTATTTTACAAAGACCACATTCGTTAGAGTATCATGAATTTATTTCTGGATGCTACTATAATAAAAATTTATATAGCATATTTTCTCTAATGACACAAGAAGAAAGAAGATTGATTTCTACTTATGACTTTGATTATCTTTATGATCAAGTATATGGAACTTGTAGATCAAGACTTCGTTATAGAGCACAAAGAAGGTTTAATTCTATAAAATATATCATACACAGTTTATTAGACTTGACAAAAAGTAACAGAACCGAAACAGAATGGTTTTATCCTAAGGGTCAGGCAAAAAGGTCTGAAAACAATCTTGTAACAGCAGAAAGAGAATTTAAGGAAGAGGCAGGTTTTTTTCCCAGAAGTATAAGATATTCTAATTATATTATTGAGGATTCTTATGTTGGTTCAAACGAAAGATGCTATAAATCTATTTATTACATTGGTGAGACAGATAATAAATATAAGACTTTTAAAAGAAGATTATCTGGTATGAGAAATATAACACCCAGAATTTCATATGAAGCATCAAACGCTATGTGGATTCATATAAAAAATGAGAAAGATATAAACAATGTTAAAATACCTGATAGATTAAAGACTTTGACGATTGATGTGTTTCGTCTTTTTGTATAGTTGATATCAACTATACAATTATATTTTGGATTTTTGGAATTTATCTACAAAATAAACATTTGGCATTTGTCTTAATTTATCCCATAGCATTATTGAGCCTTGCCACCCCACTTTCGTATTTTCTGGGAGATCAGTCCAATGAATATATTTTATATTTTTATTATTATCAATTACGCCAACCTTTCCATCTTTAGGTTCACGCCATCTTCCCAGCATAATTTTATCATTTGACACAAAATATGAATATGCTTTATCTAAAATAGAAATATCAAAATGAATAGGGTGTTCAATAGTTTTTCCGTCGGGAAAATGAATATCCCATATCATATCGCCTTTGTATATAATTTTATGCTTGTTTTCTCTAAAAAATACTTTGGGATTATAAAGTTTTCCTGATTTTGCATTCTTCCAAATCCAATATTCTTCATAATTTCCATCCCAAATCACAACATCAATTTGTTCACCTGGAAGCATTTTTTTAATATCTGATATAGTCAGATGTTCATCCTTGGTATACAAGATAAATTCATGCATCTCCATCCCAAAATTCTTTTATTAAGTAAATTTTAATATTAAAATTTAAATGTAAGGATATAACAACAAAATGATAGTGTTTGGATAGAAGAGAAATTCAATGAAGGGAAAACTTATTAAATCTCACATATTGTATAGTTATATCAACTATACAATACAATCATTCTTCAAAGAATGAAAGTACAGATTGAACAAGAGAATGATTGTGTTTGAATAATCCAATATATTTATCACCCTCCCTGAGAAAAATAGGTTCAAAATGAACTTTTTGTTGCCAAAATAGTAGGATTGTTGGTCTATCCTTTGAGTAAACAAGTTCACCAGCACTTGTCAAATAAGGAATAGGACCTTTTTCTAGATTTTCTAATGTTTTATGCCATAATACAATAATATTAACACCTATTTCATTTGTTATATATTCTTGAAGCACATTTTCTATTCCTAATTTGTGATTTTTTTCTTTTACAATATTCTTTGCGGTTTCATAAGAATAAACCTTTTCTGTTTCACCTTTTCCTAATTTTGAATACTTGTTTCTGGTTAGTGCTATATTTAAATCAGATCTAAGTCCTGAGGCATATGATTTCATATCTTCTATACTTTTTGGTTCTCCATTAGCATATTCTTTATACTTTCGTGATATGATGGTAAGTATTGCATGAAGGAGACAATTTCCATCAGGTATTGTACCCACTCTAATAAGTTCAAAATTCTGCGCACTATCTATATTAATACTTTTGAGTACTTCAGAAACTCCTACAGATAACATTTTCAGTCCTTCCTCGCTAGTCATAGCTACTTCTTTTATATAATCAAGCAATTCATTAGCCGTACTATTTTCATAAGGAAAACCAGATTTCTTAAAAACAATCATTCGATTCATCACACTTAAAAATTCTTCCTCCCAAGACATATATTTTTCATTATCAAGATGAAAATCTTCTTCTAGAGTATATCCAAGAACTTCCATTCTCATTATAAGATCATCAAAATCCACAAGAAACTCTATTTGAGCATCATCTTCAGGAGAAAGTATAGAATCTTTAATCCATATTGATATTTGTCTTGATTGTTCTTCGGATCCTGTAATCTTGAACTTTGGTTCATCTGACAATTTGAACTCAAAATTAGTTCCCCATTGATGATTTTTTCTATCCATAGCTTTTATAACTCTATTACCATCCATAGCTTTTACAATAAAGTACCCATCCTTCTTAAGATATCTATCAACAGTTCTAAGAAGTTGATTCACTTTGTTCTCATTCTCATAAAAGAATGTTATTGAATCAAACATAGTGACCGCATCATATACAATACCATTACTCACTTTATCTATATCAGGAATAGCACTTATTATATCTTTCTTTATAATCGTAACAATATCTGTAGCTTTTAGTCTTTCTATACGTTCTAACATTTCATTATAATTAATATCATAAGGTTCTATGGCTGTTACAAAAGGAATATCAATATCTTTCCACTTTTTTATATCGCCACCTCTTCCAGACCCAATATCCAATAATCTTTTTGTATTTTCTCCCAAATAATTTCTATATATTAGATTTTTTTCTCTATTGTGATATTTTCTCATTAAGACTAGATCTTTACCTCTTATTGTTTCCTCTTTTATTGGAGTATGAGCAATATTCCAAACACTGATTGCTGTTTTCGTAGTATTAGGAGTTGGTCTATCATTTCTAACCCTTAGAAATTGAAAATAGGATGGTAATTTCTGTAATATAATAATCTTGAATTCTATTATTTTATTATTATGTTCATCAAGTAATTCTCTTGGTTCCCCATTGATTTGATTTGAATAAGGATATAATGTTGATCCCTTAAACAAAACTTCTTTTCTATTATCAGACGCATAAACAGTAAAGAAGTTTCCATTTATCTTTTTAACTTTTAGGTCAATCGTAAGAAGTTCTGGAGGTTTCCATTTTTTTACCGGAGACCTCTTTCTATCTTTAGGATAATATGGTTCATAAACAGGAACAAAAATTAAACCATCTGTTTTGTAACCCCAATTAGCATCTAAAACCAAGTTAATCTTTATATACATTTCATTTCTGTTATCAAAAGTGTAGTAATTCTTACTTTGAAACTTTATATTTGTCGTTATATTACTTACAGCTTGATTCCCTGCTGTTTTCCTCCTTATCAGATTTTCATTTATTAAACTTTCATTATTGTATGCAAGACAGTCAAATACGAGGAAAGTCATAGCAGATATATCTGTTTCATATACTTCTTTACTAGTATCATCAAGTAGTAATTCACAGTCTAGAATAGTTCCAATAATACCGGGATGCCCATTATATATTTTTGATACCCTTAATCTTGTATTAATAAGATATATACCATCTCTCGAAAAGTACACAATTTCCCTAAGCCCATCAGCTTTTGCAGTGACAGCCATTCCTTGAGATTCTCCAAAAAGACCTAAACTTCTTATATCGTGAAATCCCAAATCTACAGGTTTAACCATAAGATGTTTAAAAGATATATTAGTATGTTTTCTAGAGAGATGTCTTATAACTCCACTAACTTTGGCGTACTCAACCCTATCAATAATATATTGTGTATCAAAATAGATTTTGATAAATTCATTATAAGTATTTAGGAATATTTTCATGTTATCTTCGCTATAATCTTTTTCTCTAGTGTAAGACCAATCAATTTCTATCTGATATCTTATACCACCATCAATATCATCGAATACTTTCTTAAAATCTGTGATTTTGAGAGGTTCTTCTTTATTTCCCTTAACTTCATTAAAATCTATCCTGATAATCAATCCTTCATTAAATTTCTTGATGAACGATACCATGTTTTTTGCTCTCAAAGTTGTGACCCTAGCATTTTTTATTTCTTCTATCTGCTTTTCGGTGGATATTTTCATATTTTGTATGCTTTGAAGTCGATATTTAACTTCCTTGATTTCATATTTATCAGAAGAAATTTCTTTAATATGTCTTCTTGTTTTGGACTTGTCAATACTTATATCATATATATAAACAAAACTATACTTTTCTACTTTCTTAAAATCCTTGAAAAATCCTTTATGAACTTTTAATAGTCTTAGAACTCGTGTAAAGCTTAAATAATTAGGAATAATACTAATTTCTATTTCTGCTCCAACAAGGCCTGTTAATTGGCTATTTATACCTTTTACCTTGTCTGATATATCAGGTATTATTTCTTTAGCAAAAGCCATTTTTTTATAAAAAGCTAAAACAGATTAATATAAGATTAATATTCATCATATTTCATATTATGAAATATTATCTTCTTGGCATAAAGACTGGTCTAAATAATTTTCGTGGCATTTCTTTGTTTACTATTACTACATTATTTTGGGATTGATTTTGTACGGGCACAAAATCTGTATTTCCACAATCTCCGAGGGAACATGTACCATCGGCAGCTTTTACATTGTATTTTTCAACTGCTTGTTCATATGTTAATCTCATATATTCAGGTTTTTTTATTAGTATATTAACAAGATTATGTAACATCCACGACCATTCAAATAAGGACATTTCATTTATAGCATAATTTCTGACTGGATATTTTATTAAATTCTGCTTTAGATGTTCTCTACATGCATTACATGGTATCATGGAAGGTAAGTTTTCTACAAATTGTATATATGTATATCTTTTATCTCTTGTATTGGCATTTAAAGCAGAATAATGTAATACATTCCAATATGAAGGTCCCCAAACTTTAGGATCCATTTTTATTTGACCAATATAATCTAAATAAAACAGATTTCAAATAAAAATGACGAAAGAGACAGACATTTTTATAACTGGAGGTCATATATTTAAAACTCTTATAGAACTTTTGAATTCTAATATATCAAAAGCTTCTATTTACATAACAAACACAGGCCTTTATATTAGTGAAATCAATGGAGATAATACTATCTTAATTATTGCAAATATGCCAGCAGAAAATTTTAAGAGATATATTATTCCTAAGCATGTTGACAAAAAAAACTGTATTACAACAGGAATTACTCTTGCTCACGTGAAAGCTTTATTAAATCCAATAAAGAAGAAAGATAATCTCGAAATATATATTGATAGTGAATTTCCTGATATGTTAACATTTTCTATCCTTTCTAATTCTAACAACAATCCTTCAGTAAATTCTGTTAAAATTATAGATATTACAGAAAATGAAATACAACCTCCTAAGGGGTATCGCGATATTCCATGTTGTCATATAGCTTCGGGAGAATTTCAGAGTTTATGTAAAACGCTTAAAACCTTATCTGTTGTGTCAACAAGAATAAGGGCACAAGATAATGGAATAGAAATATCTGGAAATAAGGCAGGATTATATTCAACAAAAACACCTCACGGAGTATGGGATGAAGCAAAAGAAGTTATATATGATGAAGAATTTCCTACAAAACTTTTGCTTAAAATCGCAAAAATTGCTTCTTTGGGAAAAACGATTAAAGTGTTTTGTTCTTCAAAGAAGGACACTATAAAATTTAAAACAAATCTTGGAACATTAGGAGAAGTAGAAATATATATGAATCCCCCAAAAAATTCCAAATAAAATATAGCTATATATCTATATTTGTGCATATAGCACAAATATTAATAATAAATCTATCAATAGAACATAAAATCTTACAAAAAGAAATAGAAATTCTAGAAAATATATCTGTAATTTTTCATCATATGTTACCATTAAATCTTTCTAAACAGTCTGAAGCGCACTTTAATCTTTGTGAAATTTTGATATATTTATGTCTTTGTGACATATCTATATTTTTGGCTGTTTCCGGTGTATATGTTTCAAAAAAAGTATTTGCATCGTTTATATCATTTTGGTGATAAGGATAATCACAACCAATAGATTGGTTCAATAAAATAATGATGTATTGCTTCGCCAAAATATAGTATATCTTATGATCTGGATACTTTCTTAGAACTCTTATCCAAGTTTTACCACTTTTAAAGAAATTTAAGTTTGGATATAAATTGTCTGGCCATCTTCTAGGATGTTCTTCCCAATAATACATAGAATTACCACAGCATTCTTTATAAGGATCATAATAACATCCTACATTTGATTTTATACTGTTTTTCTGTAAAAACAGTAACCACACAAATAATATAATAGACAATATAAATATGAGGATAATGTGGAAGTTTTCCATTTTATGTCCAAATACAATCTATATAGATATTCTCATATCAAACATTTTAACAATGGAGTAGACTTTCAAAAAGTTCAGCCAGGTTAATAAAGTTTTCTCTTTCTTGTTTAGAAATATTTTGCGCTGATTGAGGGGTATGAATTTGAAAAAAGTTTTCGGCTTCCGCTATTTCTTGTGAATATTGATCGTAGTTACATCCACTAGATCTGTTCAAGATTAAAGCAATGTATTGCTTGGCTAAGATGTAATACACATTACCCATGGAAGCTCTATTTAATACTTCAAGGTAGGTCTTTCCACTATTGAAGAATATAGAAGAGGGAGATGGAATTATCAAACAGTTCAATTCTCTGATGTAATCAAAGATAGCAGTATGAGCTGGACTATTTGGACCAACAGCATTACCTGCATACACTCCCGCTCTTTGTATGACAAGAGGACTTGGAAAGGGTGCCAAACTTGTAAAATTAGTTCCATCAATAGAATAGGCAAGTGTAAATACACCTCCCGTTCTGGTTAATCTTAACCATAGAGGAACGGGAGAACTTCCCACAGGAAAAGGTGTGATATTTTGGCTTGCGCCTACAACACCCCCGGTTGTAGCTTGTACATATATATGTGTCCTGGTTCCATCATGGAAAGCTTCAAATCTAATATAATTTAGATTATCATTTTCGATTGCGATGCCTTGAATTTGAAATCTTTGACTGACCGAGGAGTCCATCTTAGCCTCAAGTACAAAATTGTTCTGATCAAATCCTGCTGGTAATGTCCTTACATACCTTGGAGCAATAAATGATGTAAAAGGATCATGAGCACCAACCGGAACATTTATGGTAAGTTTACCTCCAGCAATACTATGATTTGAATCTCCTTTAGGATCTACAAATATCCAATTATCATCATCAAATTCATTTGTTAAACAATCTCCTTCTGGCCAATCACCAGGATGATTTTTCCAATACCCATGAGATTTGGGACAACAATTTTCATCACAACATTCGTCATCATCTTCACTAATATATTCATGTTTCAAATTCTTTTTTCTTTCATATCTTATCATCCTAGATTTTGGAGGTACCGTTATTCTGAGAGGAGCTTTATAATAGCTATTTTCCGTATTTGTACTAATATTTCCATTTTGACTAAAAAGCCATAATAATACTATGATTATTAAAATAATAATTAATAAAACAACTTGAGAATTATTCATTTTATATTAACAGAATATGTTAGTTAATATAATATGAAATTATAAATACTAAGCAACTTAGAAGAAATAGGCGCAGAAGATGTTATAGAAAATATAGTGGTATAATAGAAGTCTTATTAATTTTGATATTTATGGTTGTATCTACATCTGTAAAAGAAATTAAAATTAATATAGTAAGCATTACTATATTATACAATATTTTTATTTCATTACATCTACTTCTTTTTCTTCATCTGATTTATAATATACAGGATGAGAAGATTCAGATTTCTTTATATCTACATTCTCGTTTACTTCATGATATACAGGAGGAGAAGATTCAGATTTCTGTTGGATTTTCGAGATATGTGATATTTTTTCATTTAGATCATTTTTTTCGGATGCAGATTTTTCTTTATTATTGTAAAGATCAAGCATATCCATTATTTCTTTTTCATGTTCGCGAACATATCTTTCTATATCAGATTTGCTGGGAGTTGTAGTTGAAGAAAGCACTTTCTTATTGGTCTTAATAATTTCAAAAAGCTCGTCTTCAGTCCATTTAGCACTCTTATCAGATTTCTTTGATATACCTAATACGTATAATGTATCGGATAGGATAATATCTTCCGGATGATATATATCAACAATGAATGTAGAATGATCTGAATCTTTCCAATTAATAACATGAGCTGTAACTATTTTATTCAGAATCATATCTGCAACTATATCTTTTACTGCTTTTCCTGCCTCCATTTCCGTTTTATTAAGGCTATTGATATCTGGAATACATATTTCTCTCACAAAAAAGTCCATTTTCATAGGAACTTTACTTCCATACATGAATATTCCTGTAAAAAGACTTCCATTATGAATTTCAATCACTCTAACCCTTATATTATCATCTTTATGAAGATTATAATCCAAAAGATTTTTATCCACCTTATACAGTTTATCTTCAGGAATTTGTTTAAATTGTTTAAGACCCATATTTTTTAATATGATATAATTAACAATAAAGAAGATCTTCAAATAATCAGCAATATAATTTAAACCATATCTTTCACTTTTAGAAATGTTATTTCCAAATTTGGGATATAATTGTTGAAAAAGTTTTCAGTTTCATCTATATCATTATTAAATT
>SDBT01016987.1_pt1 | contig 11506 bp, 11 predicted proteins | sample 2277101 | NCBI WGS metagenome assembly SDBT01 (sample SAMN10404973, study PRJNA504765) | marine sediment metagenome | isolation source: marine sediment core GS10_PC15, 103 cmbsf | place: Arctic Ocean: Southern Knipovich Ridge | collected 2010
ACTGCTACTCCGGCAGGAACTACTGTATCTGGATTAGACCACCTTGAAGGCGAAACAGTTCAGGTATTAGGTGATGGTGTTGTTCAAACGGAAACAACAGCCGGTGATTTTATTGTCGGTGGCGGCGCAAAAGCAACTGGCGTTATCACTGTACCTTTAGGGCTAACAACGGTGCAGGTCGGTCTAGGTTACACATCGACTATCGTTCCAATGGACATAGACCTAGAGGGCCTTGGCCTTGCTGTCACTACACGGATAAACCGGACATTTGTAAATGTGCATGATACGGTTGGCGGTAAGATAGGACCAGATACGAGTCATCTTGAGGACATTGTAATCGGAACCACCTTAACGACAGGTTTTAAGAAGGTGTCAATTCCTGGCGGATATAAAAGAGACACAGATATTACAATCCAGCAAACACAGCCTCTCCCAATGACAGTACTTGGTTTAACTCACGATATTGGCGGTTCAAAGGATTAAAATGGAAACAAGACTTAGCAAAAGGACTGAAATACGAGCGTTCAAGACCGACGACATGATCTGGATTGTCAATGCCGGAGTCAAAGGGCAGGACGTTCAGATATACGGCAAGCAGAATGTCCGCGAACTCGCCGAACAGACCGAATACGACAATATGAGCATGACCGGATTAGTTGATGGCATAATAGTTGGGTGCGGTGGAATACGTGAACTATGGCCGGGGGTAGGTGAAATCTGGTTGATGCTATCGCCAGAAGTTGACAGGTTCCCATTCAGGACTGGACAGGTTATATGCGATGGAATGAGAGCTTTAATTGAAGATAATAATTTCGTTAGATTACAAGGCTGGTGCAGGATGGACTTCCCAAAAGCACATACACTGTTCAAGCATCTCGGTTTCAAGCCAGAGGGCATAGCTAAAAAGTATACTCCCGATGGACAAGATTGTATATTATACGCAAGAATATGGGAGGCCTAATGGACACGAGCGATGACCCAATAACAATAGGACTAGCAGTTGGTGGTGGACTTCAGGTGTTATCCTCCATACAGCAAGGAAAGGCCGCACAAGCCCAAGGAGAGTTTCAGGCCGAGATAGCTGCCCGCAACGCCGCAGAGCGAATTAAAGAGGCTGAAGGGCAACGTCAGGCCGCTGCCGAGGCCGCTATAGAGATAGAACGCAGAGGCAGGGCACTTAAGGCTACACAGAGAGCTAAGTTCGCTAAAAGTGGCGTAGAATTAAGAGGTTCACCTTTGTCGGTATTAGTAGAAACTGCACAGGACATAGAAGCCGACAAGTTTACCACACTTAGGGAAGGTGCTATTCGGGCATCGTCCCTAGAGGCGCAGGCTGGGATTATTCAGGCACAGGGCGCAGCGGCCAAGTCAAGGGGCAAGACAGCAAAGAGAGCATCGGTTCTTAGTGCCGTTGGGACTGGGGTTGGTACGACTGCTGGGATCGGCCAGTCAAGATTTGACCGTGGACTAAAACCGTTTTCACCGGGGAAAAGATAATGGCCTCAATACCAAGAAGCAGTCGTAAAGTATTACCATCTGGCGCAATCGCTACCGCACAGATTCCTTTCGATATAGCTGACACAGGGCAAGGATTAGAGGCTAGGGCATTAGGAGCTATAGGTAAGGGTGTAGGTGACGTAGCGAATGTGTTTGCTGAGATAGAAGCACGTAAACAGAAAGCGACAGATTTAACTCAATCTGGCCTAGATGGACAGGCGCAAAGAGATACCCAGAACCAAATAAACCTAGCCGAGAATGATGTCTCAATAAACGATAGGACGAAAGAATATTACGAGGGGCAGTACGAAAGTCGTTTTGCGTTTGATGAATCTAAGTATGGCACAAGACAAGGCGCTGCACTAGGCAAGATAGACTTTGAATCAAGCAGAGATAGTTATATTAGCAGAAAGCTACTCAATAACAGCGAATTGGCTGTAAAGGGTGCAATAGGATTAACGCAACAGAATTACATAGAAAATCCTACACCAGAAAACAGGGCTAAATATGCAGAGGCGGTTGGGTTGCAGGAGTCCGCTGATGGAGTTGAGGCTAAACTTAACACCGCTGACGCGGCAGCCGTAAAATTAGCACAAGAAAAAGCTATAGCAGGAGTTTTCGCATCCATAGAAGCAACATCTGCCGCAGGTGGCGTCGCAGACTTCTCATTATCTAAGGAACTTGCGAAAAATCCTTTAATTTCCGAACAAAAACAAGCTACGCTTAGGTCTTCTATAGCAACAGCAGAGAAAGCCAATAAAGTTAATCTTGAAAACTTAGAGAAACAGGCCAAAGCTAACGGTACGAGTAATGCTATACGTGAATACGCACAGAGCAAAATGACCGTAGCCGATCTCGACTTCAAACATGAGGTTGGGCTTATAAGTGATACGGAATATAAAAGGATGCGAGATGGATTAACCGAAACCATACCAGACAACTCCGACCCGTTCGCTGCTGGTAAAATACGAAGGGCTAGTGCTGACTTTGAAGCAGGTGTTATTACTAGGGCTGAAGCAGATTCGGTGGTTGCTGAAGAATACGTTAAACTCGATGGACCTGACAGGTCGAATGTAGTGTCTGACTTAGAAGATGTTGCTACTAAGATTATTGGAACAGCACGAACAAATGCCTACGGCGAAGGGCGTGGTTTAATGAGTCGCCAGTTTGTCGGCCTTCAAGACCAAAGCGAACTTCTGGCTCTTATTTCAGGAACAACAGGACTTACAGACAAAGAAAAAACGCGTATCAATAGACGGTTTGAAGCTGAAATTTCAAATAGAGATTTTTATGAAAGAGCAGTGGACGATAGATTCAGGGAAATGCGAAAAGATAAAGTTTCTGATATTGCTAAGTACAACTCTGAGTCGTTAAGAATACTACAGCAATACCAAAGACGTAAAAGACTTAATTTAGAGGCACTGGAAGCGGAGATTACAAGGGAAACGCAGGAAGTAATTGGAGAAACCAAAACATCAGGTACAAAGAAAATCGAAGATATGACTACGGCAGAAAAACAGGCAGAACTCCAAAGAATCAGAGAATTAAGAAGGCTTGCTAGGTAATGGCTAAGACATTGGAACAATTAACCCCGGAAGAGTTAGACGCAAGGGAGCAAGAATTGCTAAGCTCTATTGAGACAGAAGAGCCGACTGCGCCTTCCGGGCTGGATATTAGGGAACAAGAACTTGTAACTAGCCTTGAGTCCGATGGTGTCGAGGTTCCACAGGGTCTTCCTTTCCCATTGCCCGAAGAGACTCCTTTGACGGCAGCAGAGAATGACAGCGATGTTGAACAGTTTATGCAGATTCCAGAGTTTGCTCCAGAAGACCCATCAGATATAAACTTTGATCGGTTATTTTTACAGGATAACCCGCAGGCTAGATTCGGAAAGTCTGATCCTATAGGGTTTATAGAGACAATGAGAAATACGAGGGTTCAAGAAAAACTACCTTTTGTCGGGTCTTTGTATAAATTTAACAGGCTTGCAAATGTATTTGAAGCAGCGAACAATCTAACCAAGTCGCCAGAAGACCAGGTATGGGATGTATTGACACCTGAGATGCACTTCCTGCCATCTACTCGTATGATACCGAGGGTTCAAGCCAAAGACAGAAGGCCACATGACATTAAGATTATTGAGGATTGGCTTATTGAACTAGAGGAAAAGCAAGCAAGAGGTGTATCTATTGGTGGCAAGATTGCCGCTGGAATAACTGAATTGCCCGCTTTTGTGGTGGAGTTCCTGCTGACTGGTCCGTTATTCAAAACAGGTAGTGCAGCGGCCAAGACTGCTGCGACAAAACTATTAGGTAGGTTCGCCGAAAAAGGCACAAGCAAACTTGCTATTCGTGTCGCTGGAGCAGGGTTTGGTTCTTTAATAAGAACGGCGGTAAATGTTCCTAGGGTTATGGCTGGGGCCGTAGAGAATATGACACAGGGCATATCGGTAACAGACGATGGTGCCATCGAGTTCTCAGATGACCAGAACCCATTCAAATCACTGGCCAGAAGCTTTGTTGACCTGTATATTGAGAATGTTACCGAAGTTTCAGGTAAAACTCTTGGCGAAGGTGCTGGAAAAGCCGTAGAATTTGTAGGCGGAACACTGTCTAAAAGATTCCCAATTCTAACAAAGTTCACAAACGAACTCGGCCAGAAGTGGATTGCCAATGGAGCAACTAAAGGGATAACAAGAACTTCCGTAGACTTCTTAAAAGCTAGCGCAACTAAAATAGGCTACGATGGAATATTGCAGGAAATGGGAGAAGAGCAATTAGGCAGAATGCTCAGAGTGGCTACTGGGCTTGAGGAATTTGACACGATACTTCCCTCGATGGAGGACTTACTTGTAGAGGCAGGCATATTTGCGGTTCCTGGTGGAATATCTCTTGCTGCTACTAAAGTATTTAGGACGGATAAGCCAACTAAAAAGCCCGTTACTAATATAACCGAAGTATCAGATCAGCAATTTGATGAAGTTATGAAGCAAGGTTTTGTGCCCGAAGAAATACAAAAAGAAAGTACGTCGTCTGCTCAAGCGGTTACTGTTACCAGTAAATCCAAAGCCCTTGACGGCAACGCCAAGACGCCTCCTATTGTAGAACCTGCTGGTGCTATCAAACGCGCCATAGTGAGAAACATCGCAAGAGCAGAAGACGCAGTGGGTACATGGGGTAAGACAGGGCTGAAGGTACAAAAAGACCTGCGAGAAATATCATTCCGTACAGCAGTTAATGTTGGTAATACTACGCAAAATATTAAACCTTTAACGAAGGGATTAAGTAAAGCAGAAAAAGAAACCGTTGCTATGCTTATTGACGGTGCCATTCTTGAAACAGGCCAACCACATAGACTTGTGGAACGAGCTAGGTTAATAAAAGTAGAACTTGATATAATCCAGAACGAAGCATTGAGTATAGGGTTAAGGCGAGGGGGGCTTACTGGTAGGGCGTTCCCGCAAGTCCTAACTAAAGAAGGGCAGGCGTTCCTCGAAGAAGCTGAAAGAGACGGGCCTAAGTCTAGTAAGGTGTTCGCATGGGCACAAAACCAAGTCAGTGACGGTAAATTTAAAACAGTTGACGATGCTATTATTGCGTTACAGCAATATAGGGAAGGTTTAATAAGTGGCAAGACAGGATATATCGAAGGAACCAGAACACTTGATATAGGTAATGAATTTCGTGACTGGAACCTCGATAAGATACTTTCTAATACCATTGAAAGTTCATGGGAGAAGATTGAGGCAGGAAGGCAATGGGGTGTATTAAAAGACCTTAAAACCGACGCAGGGCAGGTGCTTTTGCCGTTCAAAGACATCCAAGTTGACATGGCTAAAATCAGAGTTGACGTAGGCAACAATGAGGCTAACGCCCTGAATGAATACTTGAAGGCACAGTATGGCCTATCAGGTGCAGATACCGCCATAGTCAAGGTTGCAAGGGTAGCGAGGACGGCTCAGTTCGTAGGCAAGTTAGCTTTTTCCCCACTGACTATCACAAGGAACATACTTGACAGATATGCGAAGGGTTTATCGCATGGCACATTCTTTACTAACGCAAGGGCTGGCATAAAGTATCCTCCATTCCTAAATAATTGGATGAAGTCTGCTCGTAAGATCGAAGAACAGATGATTAGGAGTGGTGCGGTCTTAGGTCATGGCCATTTATCAGAAGGGTTCACGGGAACTGAAGGTGTTTTATCGTTCATAGCGAGGCCGTTCGGGTCTTCTGAACGAGGAAACCAGACATATATCGCATTAGTAAAGAAATTACAATTAGAATCAGACGTAAAGAGGTTGATGGAACTGGACGGTCGAGAAGGTGTTACAAGTAAGATGTTTGACCGATTAGCAACTATCGTAGGTCAATCACAAAATCAAACGCGTAACCGAGTCTTAACTTCGCTCACCAACGAGCAACTAGCCATCGCATTCGCAGAGGGCAAGGTAGATGATGCTACAATGGCCGAGGTTTTACATAGAACTACCACCGATTCCGCCTTCCCGCTCACATTGGCAAGCAAAAGATTATGGTGGAATAGAAGACCTGTCCTTCAGACGGCAACACAGTTTAAGGTATGGTCTGCTGACCAAACACGATTCATATACAAAGATGTATTGAAGTATGGAGTTCAAACAGGAGATTATTCAAGGCTTGCAAGGTTTATGGTCGGAACGTGGCTAATGGGCGAACTCTACAATATCACAAGAGATGAGTTGCTGAACAAAAACGAATCTGTTTTATCTAAGGTAAAAGACGGAACCAGAGACGAAATACTAATGGCCATAGGCAAAGACCTTGTGGACGGTGGAGTGGTTGGTATGATTGCCGACTTTACTTATGGGATAGGCGACTGGGCGGCTGGGCCAACAACCAACTCTCTCACTGGTGTAGCAACGGCCATAGATCAGTCGAGAGGCACTGCCACGCTCCCAGAAGCGTTGGGTCAGTTTTTACTACAAGACGCCCCGGTACTAAGGCAAGCACAGGGGATTATAGATAATCTTGATAGTATTTTCGAGCCAAACAATCTTACGGAGAATTATGCCAAATGGCAAGGCAGGTCATTCGATTTCAGGAAGAATGATGGCGAAAGCTCATCAGATATAATTGGTAATAGGTTTATGCGGTCGTTAAGGGGAACGCCGCAAAAGAAAGTTACCGACCGATCACTTAGCCTCAATATGATAGCCCGACAGGTACTGGTTGGTGATTACGATGATGCCGCACAGCATATTAAAAGAGTAATAAAGGACACTGACATCCAGGATATTGACAAGACGGCGATGTCATTCCGTCAGTCTATGCGAAATAATTCACCCTTCGGTAACATATCACGCCAAAAACTACCGCTGTTTATTACAAAATTCAACCCAAAAGAGGCCGCCGAAGGTATAAAGCTGCAGAGCCAATGGATTAAGGGGTATGAGAAATCATTAGAAATTGCGGCAAAAGAATTAAAAGCAGAGGGATTTGAAGAGGAAGGGCAAGCCAAACTGACAGAGTACAGGAAGCAACTTACTGAAGAGATAGAGGGAGTCGAGGCCAAACTCAAAGAGATTGAAAAGGAGTTAGCTAAATAAATGCCCATCCGTGGCCGATACAACCCATTCGACCTCATAGCCTTCAACAAGAGGCTCAAGCTCAACCTCCTGGTTGACGTAGATGGACCCCCCGCCGACAACGACCTCCTTCAATGGAACCAGTCTACGTTGCTGTGGGAGACTACAAAGGTCATCTCTGGCCTCACCTCCGTCTCTGCCCTCACCTTCACCGATACAGTAGCCACCCTAACCGGCGGCAACCTAACGAACATGGGCAATATCACCGGCTCAGATATTGATATGGTTATGGGGGTTGGTGGCTCAATAGACCTTGGCAGTTTTTTGATCACTGGCGAAACATTTAGTTCTGAAGGCAATATGTTCATCACAGTCGAAGATGCACTTACCATAGAGACTGTGGGTGATGATATGTCGTTCATTTCTTCGAACAATATGGCGTTTACTGCCGGTGGTTTTTTTAGTGCCTCGGCTGCCACTTTTTCCTTTACGAGTATAAATGGCATTTCTTTAAATGATGATGTTGCTATATCGGGCAATCTACTAGTCAATGGTGGAGATATTGGGATTACTGGTGACACCGATTTAATCCAACTTGCCAGCAATAGCGTGACGGTCAACGCGAAATTTACGAACACCAACGCTTTTTCATCCAGTTTAATTCGCACAAGTGCTGAGACTATCGTCGCTCGCGTAGTAACTGATTTTATCCATGAAACCTCAGCAGATATAGGTGATAACTTTGGTATAATCTTGCGGTATAGAATTCAAGACGCAGGAGGAATGTTCACGATCGGCAGGACAGTCTTTCTACGTGATGGTGCTGATAACACGGGTCACTATAACATAGGTGTAGCCAATGGAGGGGTGATGGGCACTGTCTGGGACATTGGCCCTACAGGCAATGCATATAACCTCGGCAATCTTCGGGTTGGAAGTGCTGTAGCTGCTGGCAATACACTTCACGTTACAGGGACTTCCGCTTTTGGTAGCGGCGATGGCACGAATGAAACCCAAGTCTCTGCCACAGGCTTACTTACTTTAACGAACGGTCAGGAACAGCGGTTTAATATCACTGGGAACGCAAATTATGTAGGATTGAAGGCTGGTGCAACCGCAGACGATACGACTTACGCATTACCAATAGCTGAAGGTGACCCTGGAGCGGTATTAACAACGGACGGTTCGGGGGTAACGAGTTGGACTGATAATGCTTCTGAAAAGACGTGGGCGTTTATGAGCCGGGACGCCAGTAGTGGAACAAACTATATTGGAGGGTTTTATAAGTTTGGAACAACCGACAATGATTTCAACCCGTCAATAACTTTCGGGACTGCCAATGTTTCTTATGCGGCTCATTTCTTTTTGGTACAAGCGGCCGGTGCAACCGGAGGCGTTGATACAGTAATCAGGGTAACAGGAACAACTATTGATGATAGTGGCACTCGTACCACGGGGGTTAATGTTGATATAACCGTTGATGACGCAGGGGTAGCGGGAACTTATTACGAAACAACACAGAAATGGTTGGGGCAAGTGACCATAGCAAAGCAATCCGGGCCTGATCTTCTGTGCAATTATGGATTTACAAAATATTGGGATAACAACAATACTGATTTTAAAGTAACTGGCATAGACGCGACATGGTTGGGGGCTAAAAATGACGCCACCCCTGACATTCATTTACATCACCATAAGGCGACTGGATGGACATACAATGCAGGAGCCGAGCCGTCAACCCCAACGGAAATAGCGACTATGAACGGAGATCATGCTACAGAAATACAAATTGCTGTTGACCAAGAGGGTGCATGGAAACGAGATAATCTAAGTACAAATATCATGGGAAGTGCGAACGAAGGAACTATTATAGAACTTACGACTACAACGAACAGAACTTATGCAATCGGGAATTTTCTTGTAAGAGTAACCCCACAATAAGATATGGGCTACAGAAATTGTGCCCTTAACATTAGTCTAGAGGAATAAAATGGCAAAACTAATATTGACAATCGAAATACCCTCTGATAACATGGAAGATGTAAAGGCTGGTTTTCTGGCAAGAATGCCTAACAAAGAAACCATCCCAGACCCAGAAAATGAGGGGGAAACGCTCCCTAAGTTTACAGACAAAGAATGGCTCGAGGAAGTTCTAAGAGAGTATATTTTCGACGTTTACAAACGTGGAAAGAGAAAACTAGCCCGACAGACGGCTATAATTGATGACGACATATTTAAGTAAAGGAAAGAAACATGGCAAAGGAAGTAACCACACAAGTTAATCTGGATAACGACCCGACATTAGTTCAAGATATGGTGCGTTTCATAGAAACATGTCCATTTAACCAAGTGGTGGGCCTAATGAGTAGATTAGCAAAATGCACCAAGACAGAGGAGCCAGCGAAGGTTCCCGAAGAAGACACAGATAAGGAGTAAACAGCATGGCAAAAGAGGCCGGAGCACAGCTATCATTATGGATGAAGTTCGCATTATGGGCGGTAGGTTTAGTCTTTGCCTGTGGCATGGCTTATCAACAAATGGACAGCATTGACGATAGGGTCGCCAAAAACACGGATGGGATTGTGGATATTAAAGAAAATGTCCACAGGATAGAACTGGATGCCAAGGATATAAAAGCTCTGGCGGCAACGGCGGCAGCGGCTTCAATCGCTGCGGATAGGAAATTCGAGGTCATCCAGACCCAACTTGCCGAACAAAGCAAGATACAGACGATAAACAGCACTAAACTAGAAACTCTCACAAAGGACTAATTATGGCTAAAGTAAGACAGAAGAAGCACAAGGTTAGGCAGAAGAAGAACAAAGTTAAAAAGAAGAAATGATTTTTCCTTTCCTCGACACGGCAGGGTTTTCCGTTTTCCTTTTATCCTGCCGTGTTTTTTAACTATTTTCATCAAATTTCAAGATTTAATTTGCTTCTCGGCTGAGATGGGGTATAATTTACAGTGAAATGAGTAATACGCGACAAAACACAGTTAAGTACAGTAAAGCCCGGATGTTATGGCCCTCGCGTGCCTGCTCGTATCCGGGCTTTCTTTTTGCGCGAAAGGGGAAGTAGGGTGGGAGTAGAGCTTAGAGAGCAATTAGCCGAATTGGCACATAGTCAATGGTCTGGATGGATGGACTATTTATTTAGTAAATGCCGCGAAACAAGGCCGGAAGATGGGAATATTTTTCATGAGGATTGTTTAATTATCCCAGAATGGGCGGTAGATAGGTGGAAAAAGCAGGCAAAAACACCGTATTCAGACCTAACTCCTTCTGAAATGGATTCAGATAGAACCGAGGCGGATAAGTTCCTTAGTGTTTTTGCCGACAACCAAAGCGAGCCAATAAGCAAAGAATTAAAACCAGAAACAGAACAGCTTGCTAAGTGGATGCGAAAATTTAACGAAAAAAGTGTGTGCCTCCAGTATGCCGATGCTCGTATTAGGAAACTGGAAGGGGCTGTGGAAAGAGTATTACATTACTTTGAGGTTGATGCATTCATGGAATGCACTGTCGCAGAAGTTTGTGAAGAAATCTTGCGTAATATCTTGGAAGAAAAAGAGACAGAGGACACCAAAGATGCTAATGAGTGATTACATAGAAGGCTTTGTCGATTGCTTTGGTTTTGATACGTTAGTGGTATGGGCTGACATTCTCAAGGTTCCACACGACGAGGGCAGGTGGATTGACGATAATTGGTTTGAGAAGGAGGATGATTTGCGTGTGGCAGTAGCAGAGGCGATGGAAAAACTATCCAGCCCGACCCTTTTGGGTGTTATTATGGCTGATGCGCTTGACAACTTTTTAACCCCTAACCCCAATGAAAGGGAATGAAGATGGACGCAAAAATGATTAAAAGTGAGTACAAGGCAGTATACGACAAGGCTTACGAAGTAAAGGACTACCGCCTTGCAATGGATTTACTTGACAGAATGTTGGATATGGAACGAAGGCCGGTCGATAAGAAGACCGAATGACAATTTATTACCCCATAGTAGCTATAGATGCGATGCTGGAAGTAGGCTACTTCGCCGAACGTTGGTTCGATTCCAACTGGGGTAGGTAACTAACACAACAAATAGAAACAGACAATTTTTACAAGTGAATCAAGAAAAAGGCTATAGTTCCCTCTACCAATAAGATCGGACGTACCGAGAGTGCAGAAGTAGACCCACTGCATGTCCGAGCCTAAGGGGTAAGATCGGCTGAGGTAGAGAATTGGGCTAGAAAGCAACATGGTTATAATGTAAGAAGCCTTAGCCATTGATTATGATACTGGTATAGACCCCAGTAGAAACTCGGTGTAGAAAGTGGTAAAGAAAATAAACCCCCGCTTGACTTTTGGCAGAATGGCGGTATAGTTTATAAGACACTATTGAAAGGGAAATTATGAAACCTAACCTAAGAGTACCGTGGCCTTTCTATTGGCTCGTGGGGC
>SDBT01016988.1_pt1 | contig 11506 bp, 11 predicted proteins | sample 2277101 | NCBI WGS metagenome assembly SDBT01 (sample SAMN10404973, study PRJNA504765) | marine sediment metagenome | isolation source: marine sediment core GS10_PC15, 103 cmbsf | place: Arctic Ocean: Southern Knipovich Ridge | collected 2010
TAAAATTTCCATGAAATTATTAAATGTTATATAAATATATAAAACATCTTAAGTTTAAAGTTTCTTATTAATGGATAACTTTTAAGAGTTATAAGAGTCGAGAAAATTTAAATTTACTATTTTAGCTTCAAATTATAAACTGATTTAATCTCCGTTCATCACATAATATCGAAAAATTATAAACCAAAAAATCATTTACCTTTTACAGACTTTTACAGAGAAAAGAAAATATGCTTGGTGTGTAAAGGAAAAGTAGGAGGATTTAATATTTATATCTGTACGAAATGCGATGCTTTATATTGTGGAACATGCGCTCGTGCTTTAATTCAGATAGAAAATTCATGTTGGGCGTGTAACGAAGCGATTGATAAATCAAAACCCGTAAAACAGATTGAGAGTGAAGAGGAAGTTATAAAGCTTATAGAATCGGTAGAAATTGAGAAAAAGTCAAAGAAATAACAATTTTAATACTCACTTCATAAAGCCTAAATAGAATTTAAAGTATTTTTAAGCTTAAAAAACCCTCTAATATGAATAAAGAAATTGATTTTATAAATTATTAGATGTATTAAGCGGATGCATAGTATTATAAGATTTTTTAAGCTGAGAAATCAGAACATAAAAAGAACCCGTATCAATCTTTAAAAATCACTGTATGAATATTTCAAGAAATTAGATGATTCTCCTTTATATTCTGATAGTATTTTTGATTCTGATTCAGAATCCGTATTTTCTCTCACGCTTTTTAAATGCCTCCATTCCTCCTTCAAGCAATTCTGTGATTTCTGATTTTATTTTCGGGTTTTCAAGTGAACCAGAATCATAATATATCTTATTATTTTCATAATTTGCCACGATAATTTGCTCTGCATCTGTATTAACGACTAAATTTGCATTATGAGTTGAAATCAGAATTTGTCTATTCTTTTTAGCATCTTTTATAGCGGTTACTAAATCTCGATAAATAAATTTATTATCGAGATCTCCCTCTGGTTGATCAATTAATAAAGGATAATTTCCTTCAGCTAACAATAATTTCAATAATACAGTTCCTTTTTGCCCAAGTGATAATTTTTCCATAAGCTTTTTATTATAATAAATTTCTGTCAAAATCTGAAAATGATTTGAAAAAATCAAATCATAAAAATGATTAAGATTTCTTGAACTTTTTATCCCATTCTTAAGTTTTAAAGCATAATCGAAATAATCCTTTAGATGCTTTTCTATATCTTCTTTATTTTTGATAAGAATTTTATATTTTTTTTTTAATATTTCAATTTTTTCTTCTTTAACTTTTTTACCATGAAATAAATCATCCGCATTCTCGAGAAATTTCTCAGAATCAAAGTTTATTACTGGCTTAAAGTCAATCTCCTTTAAAATCTCATTTTTCTCTGAAGTAAAAGTCTCAATTATTTGATTATACATTTCCTTTACTTCAAATAATTGACTAATAGTACTTTTAAATATATGTAATCTCTGATTTTTAAGATTTTGAATTTCTTGAACATTCCTATCATATTCCTCTTTTTCACTTTTAGCCCTTTCGATATTATCATTAGTATTTTTAATAAAATTTAATAACTCCCCATGTTCTTTTTCAAGTCCTATCAAGTTTGAAATTTCTTCTGATTTGAAATTTATTTCATTTTGGATTATTTTGACAATATTTGTTGCTTTAGTAATTAATTTTTGAGCTAATTTTTTTTGAATGCTGATATCAATAATTGGGATATTATTTTCAGAGATGACACCTTTGGCCAATTCATTTATTTTATTAATTGATTGGTTGATATACTCTATTCGATCTAATTCCTCAAGAAAAAATACAGTAGAGTTTCTTAATTTAGCTAATTGATTTAAATTAATTCTTAAACTGTCTCCATCCTCTTTAAGACTTTCTATTTCTGCTTTTTTAACACTATCAACTAATAATAAAAATTGATCTAGCTTGTTATGATGAAACTTTAATTCCCCTTCTAACATAGAAATAGACTGACTAATTTTCACCCCTATCTCATTGCTTGTTTTTATGATAATAGAGTATATCTTAGAATTGAAATTTCTAATTTTTTCATCATTATTTTTTAAAATTTTAATAATTCCATCATATTTTTTTTTTAATTCCGATTCTACAACAATTTTATTATTAAAAATTACTTCTTTTATTTTCTCTTCAAGTTTAATAGTTTCACTTGTATATTCTTCTATCTTGCCTTGAGGTAAATAAGTTATTTTAGTATTAGTGAAGAAAAGCTCATCCGTAATTTTTTTAGAAAATTCTGGAATTTCCTCATCCAAAAAATTGATTGACACCTGTAAATCGTTTGCCTGCTCCTCAATTCGTTGTATAAAAGAATTTTCATTTGAACCACTTCTACTACATTGATCTATAAAACAATTCGCTATTAAATCAAGTAATGCAGTTTTTCCAGATCCCTTACCTCCGGTTATAGCTATTAGATTCTTATTTAAAGGAAGAATTATTTTGTCTATTTCCAATTGATCATTAATTTTTTTATTAACAACATTTATATCTCTAATAGTATAAATGTTTTTGATCGGATCGGGATTGGTATTAGAAATTAATACTCTATCCTCTGGTTCAAACAATGTTTGTTTTAGACCCTCAAATGTACAATCTGCTTTTATCCAGCAAAAATTATTATGATCGGGCCTACCTAACTTTTTAAAATCATGGGAATCAGATCCATGTAGACATGGTTTAATATTTTTGAATTCATTTATGAAATCTTCATATTTATTTTTTTTTCCAAGTGCCCAATCTCTCGTTTTTTTATTAGAATCAAATAATGCATGAGATTTAATATAAAGGTTTTTTCTTTCTAGATGTCCTTGACTAGCCCAAGGAATATCTTCCCAGTCTTGTGTAGGTAAAATTAATAAATATTTTCCTCCGAATATACTCTTCTTACTTTCTAGAACTTTAATTATATCATCTAAAGAAACATTTATATTAATACAACCAATATTATAATCTGATTTTTTTTTATATTCTTTTTGAGTGGATTTTAGATTTTTTCCTATTTTTTCAATATTATCTCTACTTAAACTTCTTAAATCCCCCTCTGGGTGTTTTATAGAGAGATTTTCAAGAAATTCTTTTTCAATTTGATTTATATCAATCTGATCACTAAAAATTACATGATAATTTAGTTTCCTATGACCTTTCTTACTCGGAATAATAGTATCAAGTCTGAATTCGATATTAGGAAGAATTAGCTCGAAATTATTTAAACGACCTTTTTTCTATATTCAATTATTTTTCGATATCCTTCAATAGAAAAATAATCGGTAATTCCAATTGCGGGGATATCATCAATTTTTTCTAATTCATCAATGAATTTATCCCAAAGATTTCTTTTATAGTTCTTACTTTCTTTATCGTTTTCAAATTTATATTCATGGTGAAACGATTGAGGAGTATGAATGTGTAAATCCCATTTCTTCCAAATTGAGCCGATTTTCATCTTTTTTTTCTAACTATTATTTATAATTACTTAAATTTAAAGTTTATTTTGTTAATATTTTAATAGTTAATCTTACTCTATAGCTAAGAAAACCAATACATTTTGATACAATCTCAAATTCTTTGTTCATAATTAAATTAATTAATTTTTTTTTAAAATTAGTAATTTGTAGATTAATATAAACAAAAAATGTTTCATTGAAATTTTTGTATTCACGACTTAACAGATGAATCCAAAAATGAAGATTATGAGGAGAGAGCATTTGTCTTATTAAAAGAGATGTATAAACAGCAAGTTTTTATTAATGAGATGATTGATTCAAAAGATTCTGGTATAAAGCACCTAAAATTTAATTTTGTAGTAATCCCTATTAATATTTCTCCTACTTATTTCAAATTTGATGATAAAAATTGTGTTAAATACATAAAAAATTTATATAATGAAGTAAAGTATAAAAGCCCTTATTATACTATGCGGATTTTGATAATTTTTTAAGAGATTTCAAATATCAAGGTATTTATTATAAATCTGAATCAATAATCATTATGATATATTCTTTAATTTTGGAAGTACTGAAATCCATAAAGATGGTGTGGTGTGTATTACATTTGCGATTAATGCGATTAATTCTGAATTTGTTGTCGATGAATTGAAGGAATTTCAGCTTAACCGTGAGTCCTTTCTTAAATCCATCTTAGATAGTAAAATAATGGACACCTTCTAACAGAAAAGCAGCAAAAAATTATTAATTTGCTTAAGGAAAAAGGGTCATTACATCATGCAGATTTAATTGACAAAGTTAAAATTTATACTCCTGCTATCAATACATATCTCGAATTCCTTAAGGACTTAAATCTCATCGAAATCAAACATCAGAAAGGATCAGATGGATATGTTAGAAAATTTATTGTTTTAAAGAATAACCATTAACGATGGAAAGACGGGAATTCACGCCTTTGGAGATGATGTAAGACCTAAAGAGATTTTAAAATTTTCAATATTTAAAATATTTTTTCGTTAGGTATATAATAACAACTAAATAACTAAATATCATGTTTGAAAAAAAAAATAAAGTAGACAGAAGTATGAAATTCTGTCCCGATGGTAGTTGTATCAAACTTCCCCCAGCTATCAATAACAACAACCCCTCAATGAATTCAATTCCACCAGATGAAACTATTGAAGATGTTTCGATTGTGAAATTAGAACGGTTTAAAAATGTTGATATTAATAATAATCTAACAGGAGGATCTTCTTCAATGGTGATCCAAAAGATTAATGAAGTTTTTAATGAAGAATATTTTAAATCTGTACTTTATGCTGGGGATAACTTTTTTTTTTTTTCAAGAGTAGTATTTTAAATGTAAAATGAAACTAATCTCATATCATAAAATTATGTTTGAACGTAAAAAATAAGAAAATGGTTTTTGTCCACCTCCAGATTCTTGTGGAGCTTCTGATATTTATCCAGAAAGGCCTTATATGAATCCAAATGGAAGGTGTGAAACCATGCATAGAAATGTAATGGCAATAAGTAAGGGATACAGAGACACAGCAAGGGAAGCTATCAATGATAGTTTTACCAATTTTTCGACAACAGCAAGATCATCATACCAGAGGAATGTAACAAGATTCTTGAATTTCTACATAAAGAACTATGGCAATGCCTTCTCCAAAGAATTCAAAAATATTGTCAGCTTACATACAATAAAATCTAAAAATGACTTTGATCAAAAATATGATAATAATAGTTATATACTTTACAGAATTCTCAATAAGAAACGACAACTTGTCAGAATCGGATACACGTCTGATCTTCCAGAAATTCGACTGGAACATTACTTAAGTATGGCGTTTGGCACACCAGATAAAAAAAAAGAAGCTCAAATTCACTTGGATATAAGAGCATTAGGAGATATTCATAAATTTAGAGATAGGTTTGAATTTCAGATTATCTCTCTTGTTAATACAAGAGGTGAAGTCAAAACTCTTGAAAGGTTATTTACTATCTACGAAAATCGATACAAAAATTGGTTGGGATATGATTTATCCATAAATGATTATTATAATAGAATAATTGGAGATTGGTTTGATTATTTTGATGGAGATTATAAACACAGCAATAATCATCCTACATTGAAGATCGTACCACCAGAAACACTTAAAAATGCTGTCAAGGAATGTTCCACATGGGACGAAATATTTGCTAGGTTTAACAGGTTCAATAAAGCCAAAATAAAAGATCCAACAACAATTAAAAAAAAAGCAAGAAAATATGGTTTTACCATCAATGGAACGGGAAGTAAGAAGGATATGAGAGCTTTTCTTATAAAACCTTTATTAGAAAAATTAGTATTAAAAAAAATCTTAGATCCTAATGAAATTTTTGTTCTTCTAAAAAGGGAGGGATTTACCTTTCTCGAAAACATCGGAGGTGAATTTTGGGCTAAACAAGATTTTTTAAGAAATATAATCAACTATATTTGGAGATCTGATATGGAAGAAATTATTAATTTTAAAAAAGGGCAATGGTTGGTAACAGGATTAAGAAAACTTCTTATATACAATAAAGTAAGGGTATTAATGAGAAATCCAAAATATAATTTAGTATCGAAAGCTCAAGTTGAACTATCTAATCAAGGAATTTCTCTCAAACTTAAGACTAAAAAGAGTGCCATAAGCCCACAATATGACGGTGAATTACTAAAGATATTTATGAGCCTCAATAAGAGTTATAAAAAAGAGCAAAATGCAATTTTAGCACCAATGCTAACACCTATGTTAATACAAGAAAATCCCGATTTAAGCTTAGGAGATATAGCCAAAGCATTTGGTCTTGTAAATAATGTTAAGAATAAAAAGTTAATAGAAAATATGATAAATAGGATTTTTAAAGAATATGTTCATCCTATAGTGAATATTAAACAAATAAAACTATTTCTAAGAGATCAATTCAAGAAAGGAGAATCTTTTACGCAGACTTAAGCTTATTAGTTAATGGATGCATCTTATTATACGATTCTAACAATTTTTCTGGACTATTCTTGGCGTAAATTCTTGTTGTGTTTGGATTACTGTGACCTAATATATCTTGTAATTCACTTATATCCATTCCTGAACGTCTAAGATGGGTTGCTCCGGTATGCCTAAAAATATGTGGAGTTATAATTTTGAATTTTTGACCCGGAAAACATATTTCTTTAATATTTTTTATATCCTCTTGGACTACGCGAGGTGTAAGCCTCTGCATTCTTGTGTTAACTAATAAAAAATCATCACCTTCATAGGAGATTCTATTTAACAAGTTTTCTTTTATAATTTTTAAGGTTTTATTGTCAACTGGGACAATTCTTTCTTTATTACCTTTTCCACGTAAACGAATATAACCGCTATCAAAATCAACATCACAAATTTTTATATTACATAATTCTGACACCCTTGCCATGGTCGAATAGAGCAATCTTACCATCAAATAGTAGCGTTGACTTTTTTTTGAATTAAACTTTTTATAATCATTTAAATCCACTAAAATCCTTTCGATATCTGAAAATTGTAAAAATTTTGGAAGACTTTCTTCGATTCTAATTTTTGGTGTTCTAATTTGAGCCATAGGATTCTTCGATATAAATTCATTAAGAATTAAAAATTTAAAAAAAGATCTTAGTGAAGCAATTTTACGGGCTATCGCTTTCTTAGTATAATTTTTGTCCTTCAGTTTTTTTAAAAAGAATCTGATTTTTTGACGTAAGAGTGGAGAGTTGATATCGAGATCCCCCACAATGTTGAGAAACATTTGAAGATCGTAATTGTAGGCTTTTATTGTTGAAGGAGCACATCCTTCTTCTATTTCCTTTGCTATTAAATAATCATCAATGAAATTAGAAAATTTATAATCTTCCATAATAAATTAAGTATTATTGTGATATTACAAAATAGGAAGTAATATCTAGATATTATGGGATATGAAACATTCTATTCTTTTTTTAAATGGCGTACATATTTATTAGCACTTATTCCTGCTCTTGCGCCCTCTGCTGTTGCAAATACAACTTGAAATAAACCACCGGTCACGTCTCCAGCAGCAAAAACTCCTTCAATATTAGTTTTTTGTTCAATATCAATCATAATATTACCTTTTTCATCGAGTTCGATGCCTGCCTTTTTAAAGATTGAATTTGAAGGTACATGGGACAATATAAATAAGCAAGCTAATTTGAATTCTACGATTTCATTAGTTTCTAAATTTTTGCATAAAATTGTTTCAATCAATTTATCTGGACTTCCTATTATTTCTATAATTTCAGTTCTATCAATTACATTTATTCGACGTTGGTTACCAGGATGCTGGTGATCATTGTGGTTGTGATCATTGGGGTGTTGATCATCAGATTGATGCTCGCTGTATTTTTGTTTGTGCCAACGGTGAATAAACTCTTCTTTTTTTGTCTTATCTAATTCTTCTAGAAATTCGTTAATTCCCATGTTTATAATTATATTCACAATACAACCCATTTGATCAAGAGCTAAAGCATCTTCTATGACTTCTTCATCATAGCCATATAGATATACTACTCTTTCCCTATATAATGGACCATCACATAAGGCACAGTAAGAAACACCGAATCCTGCCAATGCAGCCTCACCTTTTATTACTTCCTTACGTTGCCCTCTTCCAGTTGCAATTATAATTGAATCCGCAGTTATATTGGCGGAGCGTGTAGAAATCATATTTGTTCCCATTCCCATCATAAGCGATATCACATCACCAGCAATAATTCTCACGCTCTCATGGCTTGCTGCGTGCTTTTTGAGTTGGTCTAAAATCTCATTTCCTTTGATATTTTCAAAACCAGGATAATTCTTAACTTCTTTAGCTTGAACTATTGCGGATTCCACCTTCCCATCAAGAATAATTGTATCCCTATGGGATCTTCCACAATAAATCCCCGCTGAGCATCCTGCTGGACCTGCTCCAATAATCAGAATTTCACAAGTATATTCTTCCAATTGTATCATTGAGCTCAACTTTTAATACATAAATTTTTTTATTTATATTTTTTAAGATCTTACTAAACAACTGCTTATTAAATTAATTGAATGTTGTATATTGAAAATAATGAGTATTATAATTTATATGATTTTCGATTTGAATATATGCTCTATAATATATTAGAACACTTTTCTTTTGTATTAAGTAGATAACTATTTAAAAGATAAGATAGGAATTAATTTTATAACAAACTGAAAATAATTCTTATTTTACAGGATATATTGATTTATTAGCGGTTTGTAATGATACTTTAATAATCGCTGATTACAAACCCACAGAGAACGAAATTTTTAGGTCAATACCTCAAATTTGTTCTTATGCTTATATGATAAAGCAGAGATTAGGATTCAAGGATTTTAGCAAAATTCTCTGTGTTGGATTCAGTAATGATGTCGCTTACAGTTTTAAACCAGATATATTAGAAAGGGAGGTATTGAAATTTATTAAAGGAATAAACTCGAAAAGAACTACTCATTTAAAAAGTAAAAAATTGAAAAATGGAAACGAAACCGCAGGAATACAAAATGATATTGAAACTTTAATTCATTAGAAGAGAAATTTTTTTTTAGGAACTCTTAATATTCCATCATGCACTTGAAATAATTGGATGAATATCATGAGTGAAAAAATGAATGTTTTGTTTATCATAACGGATCAGCAGAGGTACGACCATATGGGCTGCTCGGGAAACAATGTTCTACGGACTCCAAATCTCGACAGACTGTCCGGGGAAGGGTTACACTTTACCAACGCGTTCTGCACAAACCCGATGTGCATGCCCAATAGAGCGACATTACTCACGGGATTATACCCGAACATCCACGGTGTCCGGAGCAACGGAATAAATTTATCCGAGGACGTCCCTACGATTACCCAGACACTCGTTAAAAACGGATGGCATACAGCGGCATTCGGGAAACTGCACCACCAGTTTAACGTAGCCCCGTTCAAAACTTATTATACATCGACAGAACTTTTTCAGGATTGGGTTTTCCCAAAAGACGAAGGCCGCCCTGTTCGGGAGAATTTTCCCATTCCCTACTATGGATACCAGGAAGTCGAAACAATTCTTGGGCATGGTGCATGCCTGTGCGGGCATTATCTGGATTGGCTAGAAGAAAGATCGCCCAAGCATGCCGAGGCGATGGTTGAACGTTGGAAGGACATCGATAATTTCTTTTCGGTTTTCTGTGAGCACCAACTCCCCGTCAACTTATACTCTAGTGCGTATGTCGTCGACAGGACGACAGCATTTTTGGAGCGCCATGCGAAGGGGGATTACGGAGAAAAACCGTTCTACATACATTGCTCTTTTCCAGATCCCCATCAAAGTGTTTGGCCCCCAGGTAAATATAGAGATATGTATAATCCGGATGATATTAAATTACCCAAAAGTTTTCACAACCTTGAAAATCTTCGGAATCATCCTTATTTAGCCCCGTATATAAACGTAATGCCGGGAGCCATGCTTAGAGAATCAACAGAAGAAGAAACAAAACAATTTATTGCGTATACTTACGGAATCGTTTCGTTAATTGATGACAGCGTAGGACAAATATTAGCCACTTTAGAAAAGCTGGGTTATGCGGACAATACAATTGTAGTGTACACCAGCGATCACGGCGATTTAATGGGTGAACATGGTATGCTTTTTAAAGGACCGTCGGCATATAGCGGAGTGTTTCATATCCCCATGATTTGGAGGGTTCCCGAGATAACGAAACCGGCAGTGACAGATGCTTTGATAAGTTCTATCGACTATCCGAAGACAATTTTAAATCTTTTAGGTATTAAAAAGAGCCGGCAACCCCCTAAGATGCAGGGATATGATATGACTTCAGTTCTAGAGAACGCATTGGATAACGAAAAACAGCCGAGGGATTGCTGCTTGATCGAAAATGATGAGGAGATCGGGTCCCTTTATGTAAGATTAAGACATTTAATCACGAAAGATTACAAATTAACTGTGTACGAGGGTCATAAAGAATATGGAGATCTTTTTGACCGGAAAAACGATCCAGATGAGCTTAACAATCTTTGGCTTGATGAACCAGAGATTCGATTTAATATGATAAATAGATTGTTACATGAATGTTTGACGGTTCAATCGCGTTTTCCTGAAAGAATCGGGGGAACTTAAAAATCCAAAATAACCTTCTTAGAGGTTTCAAAAATTTAATATAGTTAGAAAATAATATTTTTTTAGAAAAAAAAGTTCAAATGAATAATACTAAAAAGGATTAAGAGGAAATTAGAAATGATTTTAAGTTTGGAGCTTATGCTATTAGGAATATTTACCTTGATTTATATTATTGTTATTACGATTGAAGCAATAGTTATAATAATAAAATATTTTGAATTTAAGAGTAATAAACCCCTCCTCTATATAGGTTTGAGTTCTATTGGATTAGCCACACCGTGGTCAGGGGTTGCTGCAAATTTTATAAGTGTCGTATTTTTTGACGCCACTATTTCGATGGAACTATATTTTTTATTACACGGTACTTATATACCAATATCTCTTTTTTTTTGGATTATGGGTTGTTTATATTTATCAAATATATCACCATCAAAAAGAAAAATGATAATAATTATTACAGGAGTTCTTTATGCGATCTTTGAGATCATATATATAATAATTATATTTACTGACACATCTATCTTAGGGACTCCACTGAACGAAATTCAAGTCGATTATGCTATTTTTAGCGAAATTTTTCTCTTGTGTGCCATAATTCAGACGATTGTTTTAGGTTTATGGATGGGAAAACGAGCCATAAGATCAGACGATAAAAGAATTCGATTAAAAGGTAAATTATTGTTGACTTGCTTCAGTTTATTTGCAATTGCTGCTTTTATAGAGGTTATGATTCCCGTTATTTTTATAATCATTTTGGCAAGAATTCTTGTAACGTTCAACTCGATCCTTTTTTACGGGGGTTTTATCCTTCCTAAGTGGATGGAA
>SDBT01016989.1_pt1 | contig 11506 bp, 10 predicted proteins | sample 2277101 | NCBI WGS metagenome assembly SDBT01 (sample SAMN10404973, study PRJNA504765) | marine sediment metagenome | isolation source: marine sediment core GS10_PC15, 103 cmbsf | place: Arctic Ocean: Southern Knipovich Ridge | collected 2010
TTTTCATCAAGGACGAGGAGTGGTACGATGATGTGCGGAAATACTACCACATCCATAGTTGGAATAACGGGTAATATATCTGGAATGGTCTCTTGGTTTTTTTGCGTTAAAACAGTTTTCATTATTTTCCCCCCTACAATTTTTGCGCTAAAAAACTAAATATATAGTGTTTTTTCTTCTTAAGCCTACGCGAGGCGAGAAGGTAAATACAATAATTAGGCGTCAATCAGGTTAGAATTCTTTTGGTAAAGGGTCTTGGGTGTACTATGCTGATGCAAGATGTTTTTAATTCATGCTAGAATAAGAAATTATACTTTAATATAAAGATTTTTAATGTTAGTGAGTGACAAGGATCTATGATGAAAACTGCTGAATTGATTGTTCAGGAAGTTAGTAAACAGTTTGTGCAGGGTAAGGTACAGATTGATGTGCTTAAGGGCGTTAGTATCTCTTTTATTCAAGGAAAGACGTATGCAATTACCGGTGTTTCTGGAACAGGAAAGTCGACGTTTATGCATATACTTGCAGGTTTAGATATACCAACAACTGGCGTTGTTTTATTTAATGAGCGAGCATTACATACATATTCTGCGCATGAACACGCTGTATTTTTAAATAAATCAATTGGATTGGTATTCCAATCGCCCTATTTGCTTCGTGAGCTTTCGGTTGTTGAAAATATAATGCTACCGGGGTTAATTGCAGGTAAAGATCAAGCGCTTATTAAGAAAAAAGCGCAAAAACTTCTTGCACAGGTTGGTATTACCGATAAAATGTATAGTAAACCGTCAGCTCTTTCCGGTGGGCAACAACAACGGGTAGCCCTTGCGCGTGCACTATGTAATGAACCGGTATTTTTATTAGCGGATGAACCAACAGGTAATCTTGATATAGAAACTGGAAAAGTAATTATTGATTTATTGCTGGCGTGTCAGAAAGAGTGGGGAATGGGTGTTATTGTGACAAGTCATGACCCCTATGTTGCGAGAACAATGTCTGAAGTGTATCAACTTGCAGGAGGTAATTTAACTCAAAAAAAATCTTGATAGTTAAGTCTGTTAAAAGAGTATTGTTTAGGTGGTTTGTTTTAAAAAGGATATAAAAAATTTATATCCTTTTTAACCCCACACAATCTAAAGATTTTAGTGGGGTAAAGTTTTAAATGTGAGGCTACGTGGCATGTTTAGCAAAAAAACCATTCTCAAAAAAACAATAGAAGTTGGTGGCTTTACGTTTTTGAGTCGTTGTCTAGGCATTATTCGTGAAGTGCTTATGGTGCGATACCTTGGCGCAAGTGCCATTTCTGATGCTTTTCTAACCGCCTATAAAATACCAAATTCGTTACGAAAAGTATTTGCAGAAGGAGCTCTTTCTGCAGCATTTATTCCAACACTTGTTGGTACTATGCGTACAGAGGGTAAACAGGGCATAAAAGGGTTAATGTCCCTTGGCTTTATTGTTTTTGAAGGAATGGTTATTGGTTTGTGTGTGTTGGTGGTTTTTAAAGCAGAATTAGTAATTCGTTTTATTGCACCTGGATTTTCAGAGTATCAAATACAACAGGCAATTCCTATCTTACGAATTGTTATGCCATTTATTTTTTTTGTTTCCGGTAGTGCATTAATAGCCGGCGCGTTGCAAGCGGTCGGCCATTTTTTTGTTCCAGCCGTCTCGCCAGTAATTCTTAATGTTGTGTTTATTAGCGGGTTAATTTTATGTCTCATCTTTAATTTATCTGTGCTGTATCTGTGTTGGTTTATTTTGGGTGGTGGTCTGTTGATGTTTGTCATGCATGTGATTGCTTATGTACGGTTACGTTTTAATTTTGGGCTTATTACGAGGGATGATATCAAGCGCTTTGGTAAAGTACTTGGTAAATTTTGTTTGTGCCTGCCCGGCATTAGTATTATGGAATTGAGCCTGTTTATTGATACTAGTTTTGCATCGTATCTTTCAAAAGGATCAATATCATTGATATATTATGCAAACAGATTTGTTGGTATTCCGCTTGGTGTGTTTGCAGTTGCCTTTTCAACTATCTTGTTGCCACATTTTTCTCGTGTAGGCGCGTATGCACCCAAACGATTACATTTCTACCTGCTAGAATCTGCCAAGCTTGTTTTGTGGGTTACCTTGCCAACTGGATTGCTGATGGCGTTTTTTTCTGAAAAGATCTTTTTGACTATTTTTCTTTCCAAAAAATTTACCTTGGTGCAAGTGCATGAGTCGGGGTATATTTTATGTGCTTTTTTGTGTGGTCTTTTTTTCTTTTCTCTTAATAAAATTTTGTTGAGCCTTTATTATGCGATGCATGTTACCTGGGTGCCTGCATTGGTTGCAGCTGGTGCCACCATGACGAATGTTGTACTTGATATGATGTTTATTAATTGGTTTAAGGCGTTTGGATTAGCACTTGCGACTAGTATATCAAGTTTTGTGCAGGCAACTCTTTTTCTATTTATTTTATACAAGTCTTATGGGTTTCGCCTCTATTTGCGGCCCTTTTTTTTATTTGCGTTACGTTATTTGGTACAAGTGATACTTCTTATGACACCATTTTTATTGCTCTATTATGGTATAGAGTGGTTGATACAGCTTTATTTGCCGGTAACGCTTGCGTATTTTTTTATTAATAAAATTGGGTTTTGGTTATGGGTTGCCCCATTATCGTGTATATTTTTTCTTTTATTATGGTATCTACGTGCTTATTTTGGGGTTAGATTATATTTTTTAGAAAAATAGGTTATTGCAATGAAACAGGTAGAATCAGCTGGTATTATTGTGTATTGTCGGATTGACAATGAAGTTGAATATTTATTGTTGCATTATTCTGCAGGCCACTGGGATTTTCCCAAAGGCAAAATAGAAAAGGGCGAAACAAAGAATCAGGCAGCGTTGCGTGAGTTGTTTGAAGAAACAGGTTTACATACAATAATTCAACCTAATTTTGAGGGGCGGTTGAGTTATTTTTTTTATGTTTTTGATGGTGAACGTGCACACAAAACGGTTTATTTTTTTGTTGGTCAAGTAAAAAAACAAAAGATTGTTCTTTCCCGTGAACATCAAGGTTTTGATTGGTTGCCATTTACTCTTGCATTAAAACAATTAACATATGATAATGCCAAGCACGTGTTACGCAAAGCGAATGGTTTTATCCGTTGAAAATCATTAATTGTCTTGGGAGTAGGTTTTTATTGCGTTGTTGTAAAACTTTAAGCACAGTTCATACCAATATTTCATATTTTTTTGTTCAGCTTGATCAGTAATGGAAGACTTTTTCTCTTCTGTTAAATTAAATTCTTTTATTGGTATAGTATTATTGTATTTTGTTTCAAAAACTTTACTTTTTATACTATTCTTTTCTTTTTCTATTAATACATAAAGGAAAAGACATATAGACGAGAAGCGAACGTAAGTGGAAGGATTTTGATAATAAGGTTTATTTGTTATGAAACTTATAGGACAAATATTATTTTTTGTGTGCCTAAGAAATGTTTCTTGGTCAGCAGGATCACGATAGGGCCCTATGTACCAGTCTTTTGTATAAGAACTTTCTTTATTTTTTTTATAAAACTCTTCTTGTTCCTCAAAAGGATGGTCTTTTGGGGTGTATGGCTCTATTTGATCACATACTGGATAGGTGTTGGGTGACATAAAGAACTGAAGTGGGTAATGTCTTGATTTTTTTTTGTTGTGAATTTAAGTGTATTGTTATTATTAATACTTATTTTTAAGTAATTATTTACCACAACAACAGGAAATTTATTATTTTTTTTTGATAATACACATGATACTCCATCAAGTTGATCCTGATAAGCTTTAGAATTAGAATTAAAGAACAGATAGTCTCTATTTATATGTTTTGAGCCAGTCGAATGACACGGTTGACCGCTATTGGCAATACACTGCATGGTAAAGCTTGTGTGAGGACAATCTATAGAATCATCCATATAGTACTCGCCATCTTCCTCCATAGAAACTACAATATTGCTGGAAAACAAAAACGAAAATATAGCCAAAAAAATGAGTATAGTTAACTGTTTATGTTTCATAATTAATTCAGGAGTTACGCAAAGTAAAAAAATTTGGATTGAATTTGGTTGCGGGGGCTGGATTTGAACCAGCGACCTTTGGGTTATGAGCCCAACGAGCTACCAGACTGCTCTACCCCGCGATAACAAAAAATTGATTCAAAATTGATTTATTACCTTCAGAATAGGTCTTTTTGTGTTTTTGTCAAATTCTTGATAAATTTAATTTTTCGAATTTTACGTTCAATTAATCAATAATGAGTTTCTCATAGTTTGTTGTGAGGTATTTTGTAAAATACATTATTTTTGGGGCAGAATTTATAGTAATACGGTATTGCCATGTGTATCAATATATACAGCGTGAAAAAAAGATACGTATAGAATGTCTCGTTGCCATTGTATAGCTTTGAATTGTGCTATAAGGTGCATCAGTCTTGGCACGTATGAAGGGTAATAGGGAGTGTTAAACCACATATCATTGCAGATTTCAAGAATGGTGCCCTTGTTATGAGAATCATCAGGATATTCATTAAAGAATAGTTCGGAACAGATATAGGGAATAAACGTGACATCGTTAAGAATGTATAGTTGTGGGCGATGTTTGGTTGATATTGTGATTGCGGGGACTTTGCTAAAGTAAAGGTTTTGTATAAATGAAAAATTAAACCATGATGGGGTATGTTCAGTGAGTATCATGGCGTGACGTTTATCAAAATATGTTTGTAGTTTTCCATTTTTCACCCAAATGAGGGCATTGTAACTGTTATTTTTTTCTTGTCTGGGGGCACCAATTACAATGTTGAGTTGGGAGCCGAGATGTTCTTCATTCCAGAAATTTACCAGTTTTGGTGTTGATACGAGTGAATCACAATAAAATGATGATTCAGGCAGAATAATTAATTTTGTGTCTGGTTTTTTGCTAATTATTTTTTTAAATTGTCTGCCTGCTCGGTGCATCATGTCAGCCAGATTGGCTGACTCAGGAAATAGTATGTGCATTGGTGCTACCTGATTGAGCCAACGTGGGTTTTTCAGTTGTTGCTGTGGAAAAAAACCGGTACTAAGCCATGGTAATAATGTGATGAGTATTGCAAAGAATCTTTTTTTGTGTGGTTTTGCGAGGAACATGGTTATGGTGGCGGGGACCAAAAGTAATGCTATGGTTAGCAATGGTTTGCCAACAGCAGGCAAAAATCGAAGGAGGGCTGGTTTGGTTGCTAATGGAAGTAAGGGGTGCATTAAAAAATACCCTTCACAGCGATCAAACAGGAGTAAGCAATATCGATCAATGTAGTAAACAAACATAGAAAGTGTTGCTACCCATACGCCAATTCTTTGCCATGATTGTTTTAATAAATTGAAATATGTAATAAGTTTTCCAGCGAGCCAAAAACAAGCACCAGAAGAGAGTGATTCATACAAAATAATAAATAATGCTGGTATTAGTCTTAAAAAATATGATCCGGTTGCCATGAGAAAAATCGAATAGAGTACACCACTCAAATGAAGTCCAAATACAAAAATACCCCAGACATATCCGTGTTTAAACGAAAGATTTTCGTGTAGTGCAACATACAAAAGTGGTATGGGAAATAAAAAAACAAGCCACCATACATATGTGCTAAACATAAATGGTAGCACATACAAAGCGGCGGACATGCAAAGTAGAAACCAACTTTTTTTGATCATTTCTCTTATTTTTATCGGTAACCGATGTTACGTAGTAAATATATAACTTTTATCATTTTACATTTTTACGTAAATTTGTTCTCTTTTCTGTTCGCCCTGAGTGTTTTGCGCGGCGTAACATTAGTTAGTAAGTTGGCAATAGATTGTCTGTCAACGGAGGTTTTGTTGCAGAATAACCTGAGCTGTAGCAGTTGTTGTGGTGTGTGTAAGTGAAAGAAGTGTTGTGGTGGCGGCAGGAAGGGGAATGATACTCGTGTTAATAATGAAGTGTGGAGTTGGATTGCGTTCTACTTGTATGTATTTACAGAGAGTTAAAAGTGATATGGTACAATCTGGGTTGCTGCTACTAAATGCTTTATATAATGCTTCGCGCGCAGCAAAGCGGACCGCAAATCGTTCTGCGCTTTTTTGTCTGTTTTGTAGGCAATAGTCAATTTCTTTTGGTGAAAAAATGCGCAGCAATTTTTTTTCAGAAAAATTACACCAATGTTCAAAGCGCTTTATTTCAACAGAGTCAATACCAATACCAACAATCATATGCGTATAGATTCCAAATATTGATCTAATGATCGATACATAATCGCTTCTTGAATATGTGAAACATCAATATGCTCACTTTCTGCTAAATCTGCAATAGTACGGGCTACTTTTAGTATTTTATGATATCCGCGCATGCTCAGGTTAAGCTTATCAAATGCTTTTTTTATACTATCTTCTGCTTGTGGAGTTAATATGCAATATTTTTCAACCTGATCAGAACGCATAAAACTATTAAATGTTTGTTTATTGCCAAATCGTTGTGCTTGTATAGTAAGTCCTTTTACAACGTTAGCATGCATGGTGGTTGAGTTTTCTTTCATGATGTGTGGCATTTTAATGGTGTCATACTCAATAGATTCGACTGGTATTTGCAAATCGATGCGATCAAGTAGTGGCCCTGACAATTTTCCTAAATATTTATGTATTCGCTGACGGGAACAATAGCATGTACGTTTTTTATCACCAAGAAAGCCGCATGGACACGGATTGAGTGCGGCAACGAGTAAAAACGTTGCGGGAAAGTTAATACTTTGATTTACCCGAGAAATGCAAACCTGTTTATTTTCCAGTGGTTGGCGTAAAGCTTCAAGGGTGTCGCGTTTGAATTCAGTTAATTCATCTAAAAATAAAATACCATTATGTGCAAGGCTAATTTCACCTGGTTGGGGGTATGATCCACCACCAATAAGTCCTGCCTGTGAAATAGAGTGGTGCGGATTGCGGAATGGTCGTTGTACAATGAGTGGTTTTTCGTTAAGTTTTCCGGTTATTGAATAGATTTTACTGGTCTCAAGTACTTCATCAAATGTCATGATGGGCATGATTGTTGGTAGGCGTTTGGCAAGCATAGTTTTGCCTGATCCTGGTGGACCGATGAACACAATATTGTGTCGGCCTGCTGCAGCAATTTGTAAAGCACGTTTTGCTTGTGTTTGTCCTTTGACTTGGTCAAAATTAAGTGTGCCGTCTTCCTGGTGTGCTTGATGCTGTTCAAATGTTTGTTGTGCTGGTTCGATAGTGCATTCGTTGCGTAGATAGGCGATTAATTCTGTAACGTGTTCAACGCCAATAATTTCTACCCCTTTAATGAGCGAGCTTTCTGAAACGTTTTCTTTTGGTATAATGATCCGTTTTTTGCCTAGTTTGTGTGCATCATAGGCAATTGCTAATGCACCTTTGATAAAGCGAATGCCGCCATCAAGTGAAAGTTCTCCTAAAAACAGTGTTTCGTGTAAAAAATCTTGTGGAACCTCAAGGAAATTGCTTGCAAGTAAAATACCTATGGCAATTGGTAAATCAAATAAAGTGCCTTCTTTTTTTAAGTCTGCTGGGGCTAAGTTTACCGTAATACGTTTTGCGGGTAATCGAATTCCACTATTTTTGAGTGCTGTTGAGATTCGCTTTCTGCTTTCTTTGATGCCTGTATCGGGAAGGCCAACAATATAAAATTGTACAAGCCCAAATGAGACATCTACTTCGACTTCAACTAACCGTGCATCAACACCAATGGTGGTTGCCGAAAAAATTTTTGCATGCATATAATTAAATTCATTAAAAAAGAAAAAATAAAAAAATCAATTATTCTATTATTACCATATATAGCATATATTTTGTTATTTGGAAATAAGGCCAAATGATTAAAATCATCTAAATCGACTGATTTTTGTCTTGTGGCCTTAAATTGACTCATAATACCCATAATCAACCAATACGAGCTTTGGGTGCGATAATTGGGGCAAAGTATTTTTTTTTTACAGCTAAAATTAAAGAAATTATGACAATTTGAACTTTTTTGTTGATTTTGTTAGTGTGAAGGGTATACAATTAAAATTGATAGTTGGACAATTGTTAATGAGTGAAGTGCAGGAATAATGATGTGTCAAAAAAAGAAGGAGACTAATATGAAGGAGACTAATATGAAGGAGACTAATATGAAGGAGACTAATATGAAGAGTGTACGGCGTAAATTGCTAAGATATGCACTATTGTTTGTTTTATTTGCAACATCGGGAGTATATCATAGTTCATTACAAGCATATGTAATTGAACGTTCTAAAGAAGAACAATATCTAGGACCTGGAGAAACATCTGTGATTGTTTTTAAGGACAAGCGAGCATGGGATATAATTAATAAAACAACTAGTATTGTTAAACGTCTTGGAGAAGCTGCAGCAGAAGGTGCCGGTGCGCCAGAAGAAATTGTTGATAAGGTTGTTAATTTGATGTCGCCCATTCTGCAAGAAATAGCAATAAAAGTTGGTAGTTCTGCATCGGAAAGATTAAAGCCAGGGGAGAGTGAAGTTTGGAATTGGAAGGAGATAAGTACAAATTTATTTAAGGATTCTACACCAAAACGACGCAAGTTGTTTTTAGTAGTAGTTAGTTCAAAGGGAAAGGTTGCAACAACAGAATTCTGGAGTGATGCATTCGTATGGACTGCTATGGATAAAGATGGTAATATCGGTATATATACGACTATGAAAGACGGCCTTGCACCATCTTCTTGGAGGTTAAATGATCTTGTAACATATTTTAAGCAATATAATAAACCCTTATCAAAGACGGCCATAAGGGATATTATAATAGGGTTAAAGCCAGTGGTAGACGTTATGCTCAGGACAAAACAACTAAAAGCAGCACAAAAACTTCAGAGTAACATTAATCAATACCTTCTTATGTGGAAAGGTTTGTATGGAGCATTACCACCAGATTTAGCAAAGATATATAAAGGATAAACGACTTTATTAATCTTGTTATTTTTACTGAATTTTAATATCAGTAAAAAATTCCCCGCAGATTACTGCGGGGAATTTTTTTTGGGTTAATGTTTGGGGTAAAGTCGTGTATACTTTTTTTAATTATACTAAATCGGATGATTTTTGTGGGGACCCCATAACTAACTATAAAAACTCAGGGAGAATAGGGTGGTATATTCTGATGGCTTTATATTGGAGAAAAAATTATGATCTGTGTTCGAGTAAACAGTTTTGTACGGATGTGTTTTTTTTTGGTTAGTTTGATGAATGCCTCCATTAATTGCGCACAGCTCATTACTGGCAACGAGGCAGCTTCTGAAGGCCAAAGTTTTTCTTTTGGATTACAAAAAAACGTACATGGTTTTTTCGCAGCCAAATTTTATGTTTGTGCTCGTCCTGGTGCTGGAGGTAATGGCGATGTTAACGAATTTGCTATTGCGCAAGTAAGTCGTGGTAATAATAAGTTTGTCGCATTGGCGCCACAAACGCTTATGTTAAATAATGTTGCCGAGCAGAAAAATCCTCTGTTTGATCAGGGTATTTTGGCATTGGATTTTCTTAAAAGTGCAGATAGTTTTTGTGAATTGCCTGTTGTGGTAACAGATAATGAGCCAACAATAGTTTATCTGTTTGATCAGTTTACTTCTCCAAGCAATATCCATCTCGTATCAGGTCAAGAAGTTCGCGATTCTCTTGGTAATGTTTCTGCTGGTGTTGTTAATCTTGCAACATCGCGCAAAGAGTATGTTTTTGCCGCAGTTAAACCACAGGATGGTGATTTTGGTGACAACAATAGTGGGATTGCTCTATTTATCCGTGGTTTTATTACTACTGAGGATGATGGTGAACAGAATACATTCTGTACTTTTTCTCTTGTTGATGCACCAACTGGTCTACGAGTGCACAATTCACGAGCAGTAAGACTTGATACCAGATCCGCTACCATAGCAATTGATAATAGGTTATCTAATATGGCTAACGTAGTTGATATGCATTGGGATCAATCATTAGGGCGACTTTATATTGTATTGCAAGTTACCGCCGGTAGTAACGATAACGATGGAGCTCGCGCCGTGGTTGTTGGTAGAATGGGGAATAATAATCGATTAATTTTATCGTCGATTGTACCTAATGATGCAATTCAGAAAAATAATAATATTATTGCTGTCCGTGGGGCAGATGGACAGGTTTCTATTCATAAGGTCAAAACAATGTTCACCACAACTGCGTTACATTACTTGATTGTGGTTGGTGGTAATGGTGCACCAGGTGGAACACAAAAATCAGTATTTGCTTTGCCGTTAGTAAGTGGAGCGAATACTTTTGCCGGTGTGATAGCAGATAAAGATTTTATTCCGGAAGATAAGTTTAGTCAAAAAGAGCCATTTCGTATGATAGCACGCAATGTTACGCAAGCTGCAACACAATCAAGTCAGATGGTTGATGCTAATGATACTTCTGCCAAAGTTGGTGGTGGTAATCTTGAGGCAGGTAACATTTCTGACATTATCATACGAGGTGATACAGTGTTTGCGCTTGTTTTTCAAGATAATAATAATAAACAAGGTGTTTACTATTCACAAGCATTGTTTGAAGCAAATGGAAAAATAAAAGGATGGACACAGTGGCAACGTGCTGTTGGTACGGTTGATCAAGTTTTTGGCGCGGCATTGGATCCGGCCGATGGCAGTTTTACGCTAATGTCTGGCGATGATGAAAATACAGTAAATACGGTTAAGCGAACAGTGTGGGCTGAAGGGCGCAATGCGGGTTTGCAACCATTACAGCAGGCGCTATCTGATGAATTTCCACAAATGCGTGGTGGCATTCAGGGATTGTGTAATTTTTTACCAATTACACCTGGATTAAATAATATTTCTCTAGCGGTTGCTACCGGTTTGGGTAAAGTAGCAATTATACAAACGGGTATGTTCGATGATGTTATTGTTCCGAGTAATGGAAATGATTTTGATAATATTGAGCGGTTTGAAAATGGTACTATAACAGGTGATGTTGCCTCAAAAACAGTCATAATTTCTGGCGGCGTGCTTGATGAGTTGGGGCCCATAGTTGCAGCAGAGATTGCACGTGATGGTAATAATGGTTGGTTATTTGTTGGTGGAACCGATGGTCTTGCAGTATTGTCTCAGGAAAATGGAGACGGTTGGGATACAAATAATCAGCTTGGTGACAACTTAAAAGGACTTGTTCATGGCATGGCGTTTAAGAAGGTTGGTGACTATTCTTTTGTAAAAAAACTTATGCATGATGGCAATTTTTTATATGTGCTTACCGATACACAACTTGATCGTATTGATCTTACTCAAGGGAATGTTGGTATTGGCGATATTTCATCTGTTACTTTGGCAACGAATAATAATTTTGTTGCTTTTGCTAATACGGGCGGTTTTGTTGATTGTGTTATTTCTGGATCATTTGGATTATTGGCAACCACTGTGGGTTTGTTTCGTGTTGGAAATGGTGGAAAAA
>SDBT01016990.1_pt1 | contig 11506 bp, 14 predicted proteins | sample 2277101 | NCBI WGS metagenome assembly SDBT01 (sample SAMN10404973, study PRJNA504765) | marine sediment metagenome | isolation source: marine sediment core GS10_PC15, 103 cmbsf | place: Arctic Ocean: Southern Knipovich Ridge | collected 2010
ACTACATCTTTGATTGTAGGAGCATTCGTAACATATGTATCTCTATGTTCTGCTAGTGCGACTTCTAAATTAGCTTTTCCTTTAATAGCCGCCACTTCTTCGGCAGAATAACCCGCAGCTAATAAACTGGAACGTAAATCTTGAACAGTAATCATTTAATATTTCCTATATAAAAGAGTCGATTGCCAGCTTTTGGGAATTTCTTCTCAATCACTTGTAACTGGTCTAAAATAGCCTGGATAGTCTTACGCACGAAAACCTTGGACAGGCTTTGAGTTTGCCTTACTCTTATTATACAATAGCCCGCGTTTAATACTAGACCATTTTTCTGATTATCTGTTTTTTGTGTCCTTTTGAGAGCCTCAGCCCCCCAGACTGCACGAAAATGGCTTGGACCGTCCACTTCTATAACTGTAGTTAGTTCTGGAAGTATCAAGTCTAAGTGTAGTTTTACATTAGCTAGTGTGGCCTCGGTATGAATCCCCACTTTATATCCTGATGCTGTCAACGCATCAAAGATTAGCTTTTCAAACTTAGAACCAGTACGAGATGCTGCCCGCACACTCTGATGACCCTTTTGCCAAAAATCAGTTTTGTCTGCATCGCTTCTACTGTCCCAGGCCAGTTTAGAAACTTCTCTACGTCTTTCTCTTTCGTCATCATCAATGTCAGCCCATGATTTAGCGACTGTGTCACTAATCTTTATCTTAGATGCTTCTGAGTGCTTCTTACCCTTAGTGGGGTGTATTGCTACTCCAGTGGCTAGGGCTGCCTTCTGGGTTTCGCTACGATTTTTACGTTTAATGCCTAAAGTATCCGCTAAACGCCGAATCTTATTCGGGTATGTATCATATATCTCAGCAATATTGGTGATACTTAAATTTTTAGTGTGATGTAGATTTATTAGGGCTACCTTCTGTTGTTTCTCAGTTAGAGAAAAAATGTCTTTCGATTTGTTCATGATTAAACTCACTTATCATATATTTGGGCTCTTTCCAAACCTGTGTTATAAGTTTGTTATGAGAGCGTGACCTAGCAATCAAATCTATCTTAGGGTTTAAGTATATATTTTGATTGATTGCCAAACTAGTAAAATTGTACTTCCAATCTAAATTCCATATATAAAAATAAAGTCCTTTAGGTCGTAAGCACTTATTCAGCACTGGTGCTGTATATCCATCGGTGGCTATTATAATACCATCATAGTTAAATGCGTGTCGCATTTCCATCATAGCAAAATTAGTAGATAATGCAATGGGACCATAATCATAATAGAATACAATAGCATCTATATCTGGTCTTTTGTTCTTTAATAAATTTAGTTCCCTAGCTATAGCATGAAACTTTTGATTATTATCTGGTGAACTGATTAATATTCCTAATTTATTCATATAAACTTTCGCTTGTGTTCTAGGGCGGTTTTGGCTAAGTCTTCTAATTCTAATGATATTCCAATAACAGAAAATATTTCTGCGGCAACATCGAAGACAGTCCGTATATTTTGTTTATAACTAGTAACATAGGTACGTCGTATCTTTTCATCAGTTATTATGTCGTCCACTTTAGACCAATCTACAATTCTAATTTCCATAGCAGCAATATCGTGTAAAATCAATACTGATACTAATCCTGCATATTCACATAAAACTAATTTAGCAGAACTACACAAAGCCATCAATTGTGGTATATCTAATGTCCCAATAGTAGCTGATGATGGAGGCCCACTCCCGCTGAAACATTTCACTCTATGGTTAGTAGTAACTAATACATGCTCCACTAATGTCTTATACATAGGCCCTTGGAGAACAAAAAATATATCAGATTCTAAACGATATTCAGCCGCCACCTTGGGATAATCAATCACATTTGCACACTTAACCATTGATACCACAGGCATGCTAGATGTCACATTATCGCCCAATATACATTTAACATTAGTGGCACTAGCAATCTCATCTGGCACACCGCCATAACTAATAGTTGGCAGATGATGCTTTTGCAGTAACGACTGCCTATCAATAATAGTCTTTTCGTCGAAAAATAAATAGTCTGGTTTGATTGTTATTATACTGGAATACAAGGAAGTCTCCTTATTCCCTATAGTTACCTCAATCCCCATATACTTAAACACGTTAATAATGTCCATTTGTTCGGGGTGTATTACATTTGCTAGTATTTTCATTTAATCTTTTGTGCTATGGGTATATCATAGGAAGTGTCAATGTCAAAAGCTTTAAAATTCTTGGGCTGCTCGACTACGAACTTACCTCCATGATTGATAATATAGTTGATTAACTCAAAACCGAATTTATTACTATTCGTACCTTGAGACGACACCTCTGCTAACATTTCTCGTTCTATTCCTGTGAAGTAGGCTATTTGTGCCCATTTGTTTTCCAAGTCATAAAAAATATGTTCTAGGAATCCATCACATTCAGTACAACCAACTTCTCGCTCCTTCATAAAGTCGCTGGTTAATATTTTGGACTGTTTATCAAATTCTACTTCTAGTGCTTTCTTATGGAATACTAAGTCTCCATATATTATAACTATGTTTTGACCCACAGCTTTTTGAAGTCCTAATCCTATACTATGGGCTATGTTGGTTTCTAAATAATCTTTGTTTCTTACTAATTGTACGCTGGGAGGAACCTGTCTTTGTAGTTTGTCAAATTCAAATCCTCCAACCAATATGACTTCATAGTTATTTAATGTATCACTTATAATACGTAATTGCCTACTAAGTACAGTATGTTTCTGATTTAAAGCAATTAAACATTTAGGCCCATAACTTTTCATTCGAGAACCAATTCCAGCAGCCGGAATTATTATGGAGTATCTCTTGCCGGTAACAGGAAATATGTTTCTAGTAGCAGGATTAGCCATTCAATATTTTCAAATCGTCTCGTATATCTAACATCATCTCATGGGTAACGGATATGTTATATAATGGTTCTGGGATATGTATGATTCTATGGGTACGTTCTATCTGCCGTAAATAATTATGTCCATGAAATACTTTGATATCGGGGTTGTACTCTAATTTCAATTTAGGGTCATTTTTCACAAAAATAGGAGATTGTATAATAAGGCCAGAATTTAACAGGCCGCTAAAGTAGCTAGGACATAACTGTGCTGATGATAGCTTGTTATCCTCTAGTAGTATGTCGCTGTATAGGGCAGTGGCTTTAGCAGCATCCATCGCTTTTAATACCATTGACCCTACCTCGAAATCTGGAGACTTTTTAGCATCTAATAAAATCAAACAGTATATTCCATCATCAGACTGATTGATTTCATCTGCGAATAATTTTCCATCATTAACATGTTTTATACTGAGTACGCTGTGAGACATTCGTCCTCCAATATCTGGTTTATAAAGTTCCCTCTTTCTACAGATATGTAATATGATAAAATCTTGTAGGGTATCAACATAGATTTTTTAGGACATAAAACATAGTTAAACGATAAGCCTTTATCTATCATGTCTTGTTCAATATTTTTCAGTAAGCCATCGTAAATATCCTTATGACTGAGTACTAAAAATACAAAAGGAGCAGAGTGGTTAGTCATAGCTGACTTAACCCCATGATAAATGTCATCCGTTTCTATTCCAACCTTTTCTGATATCTTCCACAGAATACCTGTAGCATCTAATTGGTCTTTTAGAGCACCAATATGATATATGGTTTCATACCTTAATAGTAAAGTGATATGTTGTGGCTTATAACGCTGAATCATCAAACTGCCAATAGCCTGCCCGATATCCATTTCTGAATTTTCCCATAGGACTGCGTGGTATACTAATGAGTTTTCTTTTTCTATTGCTTTTTGTATGTTGTCTCCCACATGGGAGGTAAACCACTCTTCATTTCTATGATAATAGCAGAGTTTATCTAGGACAAAAAACTCTTTGTCTTCATCATAGGCTGGTGTTACGGTAACACCATTATCTTCCAAGATTTCTAAACGTTCCAAAGCACAGCCTGTTTGGGTTTTGTCCTCATATACGGCGCTGATACAATTTTTACATGAGGTTCCATTCATTTCTTAGCCGTGATGCTATATTGGCATAAACCAATACCCTTATATTGTATAGTTAATCCAGCCTGTTTGAGTGATTCGCATATAGAAGCAGTATCTACACAGGAAGCCACAGCTAAGAAAACATTGATATCTGCTAGTGTATTTTGCTGATGTAAAATATGTTGTGCCAGCAATCTAATATCTAGGCCCTGTATCTTAATTATACCCTCAAACTGTAGTTTTGATAGTACAACATTTAAAACGCCCTGTCTTTCCTCAAATTTAATCAAATCTAAGAGATTCCCAAGCTCGATTTCGGAGAACGAACCTTCCTCATATGAGCCAATCTGGTTAATATTCTCTGTATTAATTACTATTTTCATGATGATATACCTTTTTTTGGTGTTCTGCTATCAAATCTGTCCAGCTTTTAATATATTGGTTATAATTGCTAGTATATAATAAATCAGCAGGAGGGGGTGATTTAGATAATAATTGTTTAATATGGCCTGTCAAATCCAAGGTGGCGCTGATATATCGAGGATGCTTCATTATATCGGCATCTGTAATTATATCAGATAACCCTAAGACCCAACAACCATGATTTAGTGCTAATATCAATTCATGGGATATTCCGGCATGAGAAGGTAGATGAATGAAAACTTTAGCCCGTGCAAACAACTTCTTATAGTCTTCATAAGTTTCCGTTTGTTCTGGTTCTAACTGAGGAACTTCTTTTATTTTATTGCCAACAAACATTATAGGATATTTACTTAATATTTGCTGTACCACAGAAACCTTATCGGGCCGAGGAGTATTAGTAAATAATACATCTATATCTTTGTTTTTACTGTTGTTATATTCTGTAGGATTTAATGCATATAGAATCTTTGGAATATCACTGTCATTCTGATAACATTGGATAGAAGTAAAGGGTTGAGATTTGTATAACGATTTTATCAAATATGGATTCATTGACAATGGTTTATGGTCCACTATAATACTAGGAGCATGCAACTCATAAGCATATCTGTCAATAAGTGGTTTTTGAACTTGTCTATCATTGAATAGTATAACATCAAAACCTTCATGTACCTGTGATTCCTCTATAACATGAAAATGTAGACTATCATGTTTATGGAATGCAGGCCATTTATTTACAGATACATTACGCACAAAATAGAAATCATGACCTGTTTCTAACAATGACAAGTCAAAATGTCCATTATACGGAAAGCATAATACCCTCGCTGGTTTATCTATATTAACAGTCCGATTGTAGATAGTTCTTATAATACCCAACTTAAATTTTCCTTAATCTTATTGGCTGTGGCTTGATATGAGAAATTTTCTATAATATACTCTTTGCCTCGTTGAGCTATGGCTGATGAATTGAACTTAGACTTGTATGCTTGTCTCATTGCTCGGCCCAAATCTATAAGGTCTGGTTGCATCCATCTCTCGTTAGCTGTGTATATATGTGCTAAAGGTGGTTTATCAGTGAAGACTGGTACTTCTATACTTTTCGCTACCATACACTCAGATTGTAACAGAGAATCTATATGAGTGCCCTGGGTGCAGATTACATGATTGTTCATATATACAGCATATAAGCTTGGAATTGAGATAGACTCTCCATAACTAGCAGAGACAAAACAATCACACGTTTTATGTAATCCTAAAGCATGGTCTCCTATCAAAGTCTGGGTAATAATGATTTCTCTAGCATAAGTCTGTGGATTACCATGTATTCTCATAGCTACTTTGAGGCTTTTGACTTCTTGAATTAGAGTCTCTCGTGATTGTTCTTCGGACATTCCACTAATAGTTGTATTGATTAATAATACGGCGTCATCTTGTGATGTAAATTCTAGATTAAACGCTCGAATTAAGTTCTTAATATTACTTCTATCATTATGGTCGCCTATAAAATAGAATACATATTTGCCTTCAAGTTCAGGGATAGATATCTTATCAATATTATCTAGATTTCCTTCAAGATAGCCAGTGTCTATTGGCATTGGAATTACAGAAATCTTGATAGTGACACCGCTAAACTGGAGAGACTGTTTCTCCGATTCTGTATTGACCCATAATTCGTCTAATAGATTAATCTTATGAATCCAGATATTATTATTAAGTCGCTTAGTTTCTGTTGAAGTGATACCAATGTTATATCCCGGCATATACTCAAAGTGGTCTGGGATGACATTCTGAATAAATACTTTAGGGGCCTCTGTTACAGGCTTCTCGGTGTCCCAGATTTGTCCGTCTGGAGTTTTACACCCATTCATGAATATAGGGCGCGAGGCTACATCAAGACCTGTAGCCTGCAAAGCTTTCAGATAATTTTTAGCCGCAATAGACCAGCCATCATTGCCTCCGCGATATTGTCCTATATATAGAATCATTATTGTGCCTCATGGTTCTTAATCATTGCGATAAAGTCGTCAGTATTAAATCCATGAGCTACTAAATCTAGGACTAATTCCAAAACCTCTTTAGATGGCATAGCATCAGCTAAGTTAATCATGTCAGTTGAGCAAATAGGATACGCTATAACATATTTACCAAGCTCGGTTTCTGATAATCTCATGTTAATGTCCTCTTACCAATGTCTCCGGGTTATCATCTATCCAGATATCAACCTTGACACCTTGTTTTTTCATTTCGTCTAGTTTGGAACCCAAATTGCAGAACACGGTAGGCAGAGCAAGATGAAAATGTGCAAAGGCTCTTTCTAATAATTCTTGGTTCTCATAAGTATTGCGGCGAGCTGTAACGCAAACAACATCATGTCCGTCTTGTTGAGCTATATGAATAAACTTTTCCCACAACTCAGGTGCCTCTGTAAATGTGCCATCGAAATCTATTGCAATTGTTAGTGACATATTCTTAACGGTTCACTGGTTGGGTGCTACCTTCCATTATCTTCACAATTTGTGGAGGTACGGGTGGTTCGGGTGGTTCGGACTCTGTGGCAGCAAACTGTTCTTCGGCTGCTTGCCTTGCAACAAGGTCGTTTACTACTGCTATTGGGGCTAATGACCCCTTAAACTTTACCCTTGGAAACAACCCTTTTTGTAGGAGTAAGAATTTCGATATTAAATTCCCCGAATCAATTACATCTGGCATAGCGTTATGGGCTTCGTCTTGCTCTATACCAAAGTATTCTCTTAAACTATCCAAAGTTCTTTTGCGTAAGTTTTTATCCCAACGCAACCATGTAAAAGCCAAGTCTCGTAAATCGACTGACTCATAATTAAAGAATGTAGCTTGTTTATATCTCACATTAAGCCTATCAGCTATCACTAAGTCAAAAAGGTTAATATTCATTCCTGCCGCAATCGGGGCGTGATACCGTGAGTTGCTTTTGTTATAAATATTTACGTGACCGATAAACTGTTTCCATACCACTTCTTCTGTGGGATTGCTTCTCCATTCATCAAGTAACTCTGCCTGAGTACATCCTTTAAGGCCGCAATGCCATTTAATAGTATCCAGTCTATCTTTTGTGAGATAATCAACATCATCAATACCGTAAGGTCGAATAGCACTACAAAACTCTGAACCCTTCACAAATTCTAGCGAGAACGGGTCTAACATAGCACAAGCCACTTCAACCGGATTAGCTAGTTCCGCGTGTTTTTCGTCTGTCTCAAAATCAAATACACAAAAATGATTCATTATTAATCCCCAAAAGAAAGTGCAAAATCCAGAAAATCTTCTCTTACGAGTGGTAATTCTCCACACCGAACTTTTTCTATCTGGTATTTGTTAGTCTGATAAGCATTTAATTGTTTAATAATTTCTTCTCGTTTAATGCCCATAAGATTGAGTTTAGTGACAAACTCAGTACCAATCTTACCGTAAAATAAGTTTACATTACCCGTAATAGTTGTAATGGCTGAATATACAAATTGGCTATTATTTAAATTGTCTTTAGGTTTATATTCTGGTGGTGCTCCACACCTAATAGGTGTCTGCCATTGCCCTTGTAGGCCGGTCAATTGAATATCTTCTAAATGGTCAGACCACATTTTGGCTGTCACATCCCAATTAAAATGTTTCTCTGCACACCGTCTAGCCTGCTCAGACTTGGTTTGTTTATAACTACCCTGACTGTTAAGATATTTATAAATAATATCTGCTGTAGCAGCATCGTCGGGGGTTGCTCTCCAAGCTTTTACTCCAAAATCCATCGTCATAGCTTGTACAGGCAATGCAAATCCATTAGTCTTTTTTACTACATCTGCCATAGCGCTATAGTTTGTAGATGCAATAGGTGTACCACAAGCAGCAGCCTCACATTGACTCATACCGAGTCCTTCACAGTTGGTATATTGTATATATAGGTCAAGCATGTTATATAAATCTGACATAGAAGTATAGTCAAATCCAGAACCAGCGTTTGGTAACGTTCCAGATACTACTCCACTATGAGGAGAAAACGTTCTAGCTCCTTCAAAATAACTAAAGAATGGTTTAGTAGTATTACGACATATATAACTAAACAATACTCTATTCGAAATACCATAATCTCTCAACAAATCAGGGATTTCCCATCCATTATCGGGATAGCTAGTGTGACACAAAAGATGAGTCTTCTGTCCAACCTCTGTGTCTCCATACTTATCTAAATACATCCGAAACATATGGAATAGATTAGGATATAGCTTGCGGATTTGATTGCGAGATACCATACCAACTATATAAGCATCGGTTGGTAGTCCATATTTGGTTCGTGTGGCTTTTTTATCGAGAGGTTTAAAAATGTTTAAATCTACTCCTGAATATGCAGAATGTATTACGTCGATTTCTGGACATGCTTTAGCTAACTCAGGAATCGCCCAATCAGAATACGTAAATATAGAATCTGCATTCCTAAACATGTCTATCCATTGTTCTTGTTGAGGGGCACTATCTATAGTGGGCATCAATATCTGATGAAAGAATGGTCGTAGATGAGACTCGCATTCATGCTGAAACATCCACGGGTCTTTTATACTAACTACAATATCTGGTTTATAATCTAAAAGAACCTTGTCGAATCTCCAGGCTCCAAATCCATTTTGGGGGTGTTGATTAAACTGCTGGCGACGAGGGTCGTTGTCGGGAACATTGTTGGGATAGAATTTCCACTTGACATGAGGTAAGTTTTCGAATATAGTGGCCCCTGTAGCAAATTCTGCTACCTCAAAATTGGGGTTGTTATATATCCGAGAAAGTACCTCTCGATAATACGTTCCAAAACCCGACAAGGCTCTAGAGTTCTCAGAACAGAATAAAACTTTTTTAGACATAAGCTAGAAGGGGATGTCACCTCCCGGTATAACTACTGCCGATTCAACTGCTGACGATGCAACTACTGCCTCTGCTGGTTCTGATGCAGGTGTTGAAGTTGCTTCTGCTGTTGTAGAATCTCCATTAGATTTACGATACAACTTATCGAAATTGTTGACTCTCAACTTGAGTCTGGAGTGCTTTACTCCATCTTTTTCCCATTCGTCTGTTTTCAGGACACCATCGACTAGAATCGGGTCTCCTTTAGACATAAGCTGTTCAATAAGGCGAGCGGTTACTTCCCATGCTTCACAGTTGATGAAGGTGGTTTCCTCACCCTTGGTTCCGTCTTTTTTCTTAAACCTACGACTCTCCGCGATGGTAAAATTAACGACATCGGCACCAGAGGGTATGGTCCTGAGTTCGGGGTCTCTAGTTAAATTTCCTTTAATTACTACTGATTGCATTGTGTTCTCCAATCTTAAAAATAACCTAAAATTCTAAAAACACGACATCCGGCTCGGTGTCCCAAAAGGTTTGAACCAAATTAGGTCTACTAACCAGATGCCGCTTACTATAACTATACCTTACCTACGACAGTTGTTCAACATTTTCCACAATAAATGAATCTTTATCACGGCTTTTTTTGCCTATCAGCAGGAGGCGGTTCCCTTCTTCAATAATATTGCCATGCTCGTCCCAAGGCTCAGAGAAAATCACCACATTATCCAACATTCCGCTATTATCGCTTACTGTGAGAAACGCCATTTCCTGTCCCGTATTGAGTCCCTTCTTGATTACATGGGTCTTTACTCTCTCAATCTTGACAGCCAGAGTGGCCGAAATCCTTTGCCCCCCATCAAATTCCAGACAGGAGCAGTTGGCTTTGAGAGCCCCCTTACAATCGTGCAGACTATTAGCTGTCAACGAGATACCCATAAGCTGATGTTCTAGCTGTGCTATCTGATGAACCTTGTCGATTAGGTCGTAGGGAGGATTCTGTATGGACTCTATCAGACCGAGCAGCTTCTTGTGGCGATTCTTATTCGAGCAGGCCCCGGTACGCCCAATGGGTAGAGTAGCCATATTTATAAATACGTCTTCTAACCTGAGTTTGAACTCGTGTATGTTATTCGTAACCCAATCACTTTCTTTCTTAGATAACTCTTGGAACAGCCCGTATTCAAATATCATTTTCTTACGTGGTATCTTAAAGTAATCTAAAGCGCCCGCATTAATCAACGACTGACAGGCCCGGCTATTAATGCTTGGAGATATATGTATTAGAAAACCCAACCACTCCCACTTACTACGCGGCCCGACAATTCCCTGTTTTATGTCAGACACGGCAGATAATTTGGTAATCATGCTTTCTCCTACGTGTTTGATATCAGAAAGACCAAAGTAAATCTTTCCATCTATCAAGTCGAAATTAGGATTACAGTATACCAGACTAGGAGGCTGAACAAAGATATCCATACTCTTAGCGTTGTTGACTAGATTGTATATCTCTTCATGTGGATTAGGTCTTTCATGTGAATAAAACAACCATGCTGTGAAGAACTCCTTTGGAAAGTGTGTCTTAGCATATGAAGTTAAGAATGTATTATGAACGTAGCTATAAGCGTGACTAGCATTGAAGCCATATCTCTGAGCGGCTTCAATACCACTGAATATTTGCTCTGCTACCTCTTGTGTTACAATACCTTCCTTCTTACATCCCTCGAAAAACAAAATCTTAACTTTTGCAATAAGAGCAGCATCTTTCTTACCAATCCCCTTACGAATATACTTGTCAGAGTCCGTAGGTGTCATCCCTGCAATATCCGTGGCTACACGCATGGCCTGTTCCTGATAAATCATATTACCATAAGATTCTTTCAGGATAGGTTCTAGGGAAGGATGTGTGAACTGAACTTCTTCCTTACCATTCTTTCTATCTATGTAATGCTCTGTGACAGACTTAGGTTTACCCTTTTCGTCTGGACTAAACGCATTAAGACAGCCCGGCCTCATAATACTGACAAGAGCAGCTAGATGCCTCATACTGCGTGGCTTTAACTTCTTTGCTAGTGAGATACCTAAGTTACTTTCAAGTTGGAAGCACCCTAATGTATTGCCACTAGATATTAAATCCCAGGTCTTAACATCATCTAAAGGTACTTTCGTAATATCACCATCAAAGCTATTATCCCCT
>SDBT01016991.1_pt1 | contig 11505 bp, 22 predicted proteins | sample 2277101 | NCBI WGS metagenome assembly SDBT01 (sample SAMN10404973, study PRJNA504765) | marine sediment metagenome | isolation source: marine sediment core GS10_PC15, 103 cmbsf | place: Arctic Ocean: Southern Knipovich Ridge | collected 2010
TCTCTGGAGTAGCCGTCTTTTGCAGCCCGCGATCTATAACAGCATCTACATCGTCCATGCTGACTGGCTCGGACCATGTCACATCACACACCACTAAAATTGCCAATACGATCAAAATTGTTCCCATCTTCATACCATTGCTCCTTTAAAACTAACCCTGGTTATCGTAAAAATTACTGAAGTCCCTTGGTTTGCCGCTTTTACTTGCCTGCCCTTGACTTGTTACCAAGACGTCTTCAGACATTTTATCCAGATATACCTGGTAATAATCTCTTGTTCTGGCCGCCGGGTCTTTAGGGCCGTACTTTTCATACGCTAAGGCTGCCTTGGCCACCTTGTTGTCAAACTCCTCGCCCCAATCCTCTTTCAGTTCACCAAGCGCCTTATCGTTAGCTGCCTTTTTTTCAGCATCCTCGTTCTCCTTTGCTTTGGCTTGAGCCGCTTGGCCAGCCTCCATGTTGCGAATAGTTTTATCCATATCAAACTTAGCCAAGCCCGCCATCTGAGTATCAGTGAGCTTAAGCGATATCCCTAATTTCTTGAACTCAGTCATTGCCTCTGCACTTGGTTCCATGCCAGTCGGAATCTCTTTGGGCATCTCAAACTTATACCCAGCCTCGTTATCCGGCACACCCAGTTTGGTATATATCTTGTCTATCTGGGTAGTTTTTTCCGCATCCGTAGCATCGTCTTTGGGCAGTGTAATTGAGTTACCCAAATGCTGAGCAAGACTCACATGGGCGCTGAACGCCTCCTCTTGTGTCCCGTACTTCGAGAAGATTTTCTGAGACGCATCATCAAACGAATGGTCGTGCGTCCAGTGGTCTTCGGACAACGTGCTCGCTGGAATTACACCCTGCGGGTCACTGTCTATTACGGCTACTTCATCTGGCATTATCTATACTCCTTTGTTAATTGTTGGTGCGCCGTCGCCCTGTGGCTGCGATACACTTATCAAAGCATCTACTATTTGTCTCATATTGGATACCTGCCCGTTCCGGGCTCGCTTAATTATCCCCATTGCCTCTAATAACCCAATCCCGTGATTGTGTAAATATCTCTCGCCGTCATTCCGTATCTCGTCAAACATGCGGAGGCTGCGTAGTTGACTCTCCAGCACAGCCCGACCCATACTACCCTCATACGTCCGGCGATAGGCGTCAGTCACAAGGCCGGGAATGATGTTGCCTTCGGGCTTGGCTGGATTGAGCGACTCTCGCATCTTTCCGAATTGGCCTGATTCTTGTTCCGCCATTACTCATCCCCACCTTCGACAGGCACTTCCTCGTAAAACTTCCCAAAAGCTAGTGGGCGATCTGAGTACATCTTGCCATTGGCCTCTGTGATGATCCAGTCGCCGGGGCAGACAATACCTGTACCCATTAGGCCGTGGTTACTTATTCTCTTGCCGCACTTGGGACACGCACTGCCTGCCGGGATATTAGGGCTGTGGAACTTGCGGACAATCTTGCCTTCAGTTAGCTCAGGCGTATCGTCGCCTTTGTCGTCCTTGATAGGTACGGAGTTATCCCTGGGATGATCCCCGTTCTTAAACCACTGAGTTGCCTCGATTTCGACTGATTTTGTATGATACTTCATGTTTGCTCCTTTATGCTTCGGCTTCCTGTAACTGCTGAGCCGGACTACCTTCTTCGGGCGCCTGATTCATTTGAGGGGCTACCTTCGCGGCTTCTAACAACATCTCTGCCTGGGCCGCAGCAGCTTCCTGCTGAGCCCTATCTGTCCTGGTCTGCTTGACTACTTCTTCTGGGAATATCTCTTTTTCCGGCAAACCGCTCTCACGGGCAACGCGAACTGCTATACCATCAATATCAAACAAATCGACAACATCCGGCTTCAATTCCACCAACGGCCTCACTTGACCTACGAACAATTCCGTACGTTGTATCTCCCTCTGTTGCCGCTGGGCACGCTCCAGTACACCATTATACTGAAGCTGGAAGCCATCACCTTCGTTTATGCGTTCAAGCAACTCAGGCGGTGGCGGGTTGATCCATTTATTACGGAACTGAATATCGAATATCCGCTCGTGCTGGGGGGTATAGAGGTCGTTATTTAGCCGCCCGATCTTGGGGCCGAGTATAACAGCCTTCTCAGATAAACGGGCCATTAGCTCAGGAATGGTCATCTGCTTATCGAGGCGGTTAATCTGTTGGAACATATCGACATTAAACCAACGCTCTATGGCCAGTGTCGCCCGTTCCAGGGTATCTATGCCCGCCGGGTATTTGCCACCCTCAAACACAACCTTGGGGATGTCCTGATCTTTGCTGCCGAATACCCAGGAGCCGGGGTCAACATGGGCCTGCCCTCTCATATCCTCATGGACATACATTGCCGGATCAACCGCCAGATGCCCAGACCTGAGCATTATCTCAGTGAAATTGTTTATGCCAAATATATCGACCAGGGCAAAGCAACCCAGCCCACAGCCATAGAAACTACCGGGACTCTTAGTGAAGCGCCAGTAACTAAACGGTCTAGTAAAATAACCCCTAATCCGTATAGGCTTCTTTTCGTTATCGGGTACGCCCAATTCGAGATATACGCTGACCCACTGCCTGCCATCGGGCAGCATGTGCTCCAGGCCCTTAAAGATAGGATCATTGCGCTCATGGGTAGCGTGCAGGAATTTGAACCGCTTGAGCGGGTCTGTCCCGTTATACGCCTTGACCAAATCAGAGCTAAGGTTATCTTTGCCAAACTTCTCAACTGCATTACGGGCCGACATCTCATAGGGAAACCGATAGAAGGTATTGACATTGCCCTGCGAATCCTCATCCCCGAAACACTCCTTTAGATGGAAGTTAGTGCAGGCAATGCTTTTTCCGTCCCTAGTCTCTTCAATCCAGCTTGCGCCGTCACCGTAACTACCCACATCCCTGAAGATAGGAGCTAAGTGTTGGTAATAATTGCTCCTGTTCAACAAGGCATATTGCCGTGCCTCGACATGCTGCAACCACTCTCGAACAATCGGGATACTGTTTAGCTCGTCGTCCTCCATTATAACCTTGAACCACTCAAAACTGGCCGTTGCCGTCTGGCCCTGCCAACCAGCAGACCATGTCTCCAGGCCCTCTTGCGGGGCGCCACTCCAAACAAACTCGTTAGGTCGCACTTCATTATTCTGATTCCCCGTAGAACTGTGACTCGTGGGCTGGTTGTACATAGACAGCTCAGGCCGCAAAAGCGTGGTTATCTCACAGCGCATAGGATCGTAAGGTGCCCGAAGCTGCTCCATCTCCTTAGACCGCATCTCTATCCGCTTATATAGTTTGAGGCCGTCTTCAGAGGCTTTTGCCTGGGCATCTGCTGATTGTTTGGCGTTATCGGGCATTAGCATCTCCGGGCATTTCAACCCACGGCCTATTTGGCAACATTGCGTCATAATCTTCGTTGGCCATATCTGATAGCTTTTGGTATTCCTCTTCGAGCCATAAGGTGTCTATTGGTATTCCATCTGCCATTTATCCGCCTCCTAGCTGCTGCGTCTGGATAAGGGGGTCTTGGAACAATAGACCGCCGAATATAGACCGCCCACCACCACGAGCACGCCTGCGACTAGAAGCCTCCTGAGCACCCACCGGAGTCGTTACGCCAGTCCTAACCGCTGCCGGGGGTGGCTGAGGTGGGAGCTTAGGGCGACTTCGCTTGGCAAGCGCACTGCCCAGGGCAAAGGCCCCAACTCCTATCGCTATGGGTATCAAGAATGGCATAAACTATGCTCCAAGTTCATCAAGTATCTGCCTTATATCATTTACACCAATAGCATCAAAAATGCATCCGCGCCCCGGCACGGCATGTACTCGCATTGTTTTTGTTTTTATTCGTTTTCTCACCTCAGCCAGCACCTCTTTGCGGGACTGGGACAACTTGTCACGGTATACAAAACGGCCGATATCTGTTAGCGTACTATCTGCCTGGTATTTGGCAGCAATATCCACAAGCGCTTTGTTGTGTGTGCTGAGCCTGTCAACTTGTTCCCGGAGATTCTCATTCTGCCCTTCCAGTGTTGCGATCTCGGCCTTTAGCGGTTTGTTTAGACAATCTCTTTCCTCCGCTTTCTCTATTGCCTTCCGGAGTTGATCGAAATCAAGCGTTGCCAACATGCCCACCATGTTGTTGTTCTCTTCTTCCATCCGCTCATTCTCAGCCTTGAGTCGCCTATTATCAGATCGCACCTTTCGATTACTTCTACTTTCAAAACAAGCAGGATTCATTCCCTCTAGCCTTTGCTGACAGATTCGCAATTTGTCGAACAGTTCTACTGTTATAGTAATTCGTTCTTCATCTATTATTGTCTTTGACATATTCGCTCCTTTATGCACTCCGCCTGCCGCACCGATGCCGCAGGCCCTTGTACTGGCTTTGGCTATTCCGAAGATACAGAACTTTGCCCGTAGTTGGCTCAGTCGCACCAATAGCCACATCGTTTACCCTAAGCTGATTATTGTACGCCCTGGCAAAGTATCGCATCATATCGGCTGCATGAATGGCCCAATCCTCTACCGGCGTTTTGCTAAACACAGCCCTTTCGTCTGTTGATAATGCCTTGTTTTTCTGTCGCTGGAAATGTTCTAGAGCTTCGAGCAACCGTACACATTTATCCTCGTCAAACCAACATCGATGCAGAACTCGCCGAACATCATCAATGCCATGCTGTTTTTCGTGCCTTTCTACTATGTCAAAGGTAAAACCAAGGCCCCTAGCCACATCCCATGAGCTTTTGCCTATATTGAACTGCTTTCCCTGTATGTCCGGCGGTGCCCAGAGGAACTTTTCTGCATAGATATAAGGTTTATTTTGCAGAACCTTGAGATAATGGGCTATTTCTTCCTGATTGTTCTCGTAATAGTCTATAAAATGTATTTCGTTGCGGATAAATTGGACAAAGCCTATCGCCGTAGCGTCAGTAAAACCCACGTCCCAGAAGGTATAAACTGGGGCATTGGGATCATATGGCACGCTGCCGATCCGCTTATCAACCCTAGCCTGGCCGATGAGTTTAGCATAATAGCTGCCCTCGACATCAAGCTCGTCCCGGCTGTTCATAACGTACTGCCGATACTTGGTCGGGCTATCGAGTTCCATGTCTTTGAGGTCTTCGATGAAGTCAGCGGGTAGGTTCTTGGCATTGTCGAACGTAGTCGCATACCATTGCTGAAACTTTGGTTTCCGTTCAGGGTTGTGCCGCTCCCATAAATCCCAAATCCAGTTATGTCCTTGGGCATTAGCTATAACTGCACCAAATCGCTTAACATCGTCATGGTCTTCTTCGTCATTTGCTTCATCTGGCATTGCGTCAGCGCCAGCACGCCGAAGCCTACCCCTCAACATAGTAAATTCACCCGCACTATCAAACTCTTCCGCCTGTTCAATTCCAAACGCCCCAAGGTTGATATTCTGAAGGGTAGCTAGCTCGCTGCCATGTCGGAACATGATCCTAGAGCCATTGGAGAGGACAACGTCCTTGTTTGACGGTATCACTATGCCAGTATAGCGCTCAAAGTCCCGCATAGTGCTATCACGTAGGTCGGTAAAGCTGTATCTAACGATCAGTACTAGGTTGTTGGGGTAATCTTGGGCTGCTTTCAAGCATTTGAGTATCAGGCACATGCTTTTCCCCGTGCCCCAGCCAGCCACAATCGAAGGAAAGCGCGCCTCAGACTTCATAAACTCGTACTGATGCGGAATGAGAGCCACGTCCCAGTTCCGCTCGGATACTTCGACTTCAGAGTTTTGCACAGCTGTGGTCATGCTAATCTAGCGCCTCGTTTAGAAAATCTCGTTTCATAACTTCTTGACGTGTCAAGTGAGACATACTTGTATCTACGGTGAATTGAGTTGTGAGGTATTTCCCTTCTTTATCTAAGCCCATATCTATCCTATCAAGACCAGTAACATCGCCGCGCTTTATGTTTTTGTCAGCGCAGACCTTGCGAAATGCTCCTATATCTTGCCGTTGCCTGATTTGGATAGGTTGCATACCCAGAAATAACTCCAATGGAACCTGCTTGCCTTGTTTTTGTGCCTCTTCTTGCAGGGCAGGCAAAGCAAGTATGGTCTTTCTATGGGTTCGCACTGTGATAACAAGTTTTGCCCCGCCCTCTTTTACAGTTACCTCTGGTTCAGTTATCAGCATTTCAACAAGATCAATCATTCCTGTATCCATCGTTTTTGCTCCTTTAGCCATCAGTTAGCCCTCTGTTTGCTTTCAGGCTGCTCAGATTGCCCCAGGTTGGACTTGTTAGGTTCAAGGGACACTGCAGGGCCTTTGCAATCTCCGTCCGGCCGCATCGTGATATTCACACGCTGCACCTTGGCGTTCACGTTCAAGTCCTTGGGGATCAGGCTAGCTCCTGTCTTGATTATGCCAAGTGTGTCCCGGCGGTTAGACATTATGCTTGCAATATACTTCGCTGTACTGTCAAAACCTGCCTCCTTGGCCGCAAGCTGAATACCGTCATAAATGTCGTTTCTAAGCCTTGTAGAGCGGTTTATGGAGCCTTTTGGCCTGCCTGGGTTGCCTTTTTCAAAAGGTCTGCCAATAACCCGTTCCTGCGTTGCTGCTGCGTTATTTACGCTACCGTTCACTGCTTTTCCTTATATATTCTCATATCCTTTATAATGACATATCAGCCATTGAGAATATGTTTCCTTTACCGCCGTTTATGCTGTCAATCCTATAATCCCTAAAAACTTAGATCAGGCAAAGCCCCAGTATGCTTGACAGCCCAGGTTACTCGTCAGTAGAGCCTGGATTATTGGGGAAAGAACTTTCTGAGTAGAACGCCTGATATTTGCACAGAGGCCGTCAACAGCCTTGGGGTTGCGAATCCCTGCTGGCTGTGCGTTGCTCAACACTTGCATTAGGTGTGTCGATACCCATCTTTTAGGTGTTTGTCTTTTCATAACATATTCTCTATAGCAAATATAACAATACTTCCTATGCCCGCTTTTTGGTCATTTATTCAAATCTTCCTTGAACTCAACACCTATAAATATACTAGGCAAGTCTCGCAAATTAGCGAAGGTTTTATCTAGGCTTTCATCTACAGTAACCCAACCTTTCGGCCTAATATAACACTGACCATCTATAATTATATATCGCTTTAGAAGCAGTCCCCTAATCCATTTTAGCGGGTTGATTGTCATTTATTCCTCAAAGCCTGTATTCTGACCTTTACCTCAATCCAGTCGTCCCAAGCCTCCTCATCCTCTACAATCTCCAACACCTCATCTATCGCCTTGACATAACCTAGTACTATTCCTGCAATACAGCCCTCTGCTCTTGCATGCTCGTAAAGCAAGGAGGGCTCAGTATTGGAGGCTTCTATTCGGATCATTGGTTCTGAGCACATTCTTATTCCTCTAAAACCCAAGGGGCCAGGGCTTTATTTCTGGTATGGTATTGCTCCCAAGCCCCTTAGAGTTATTCTTCCAAAGCCTCGATCTTAGTCAAATTCCAAACCATTTTATCATCACTATCAACTGATATACCACCCATAAAAATCCGCACGTAACTGGAAACCAAAGTATCCCAATTATAATTCCCGCTATGTTTTCACTCATATATTTATCCCGACAAAACCCAATTAGAGTTATTCTTCGATCCTTTCTGCCATCCAGCCTTGGGTAACCAAAAACCCTGCATACGGGGCTGGCTCTTGTGCCTGTAACCACACTGGATCACGAACAGGACTAACAATCACCGTCTTGTGCCAGCAGCCGGACAAGCTAAGGATTACGGTGCCGATCACGAAAATACTCGCCAAGCGTTTTACCATCTTTAGCAGCATTTGCCGCATGAGCCTTGTCTCTTTCCTTCCTGATCTTCTTTTGGGATCGCTTTGGACCCCAGTACCACCGTAGGACTGCCAAGGCAATACCAGCCAGAGCCGTCAGTAAAAGCAGCCAGCTACCGCCGGTCATTTAGTCAACTTCGCACTTGCTACCAGCCTGCCGATCAGAGCCACAACACCACTCACGACAGCGATAATCTGCATAATCATAGAAGTAATGTTGCCCGACTCTGCCTCTATGCCTGCTCCAATCGCTGGGTTTTTGGTAATGTAGGCCAATAAAGAAGCCGCAATGCCGATTATCACAGCAATTACGGTTTTGGAGAGATACCAGGGCTTTGTTTGGGTTGTGGGCATAAATAGCTCCTAAAAGACATGCGATAGACCCTAACATTTTGATTTTACGTAGCTTGTTCTCAGAAGTCAAGAGAAAACTTCCAACACGTTGAAGATTTACTACATTTAGCTAACGTTTGTATTTACAGGGCATTAGGCCGATTCAGTGCTTTTGACTGTTGATTTTGGTCTAATTTGAATATCATTAGGATTTTATTAGGATATTGTAACTCTGGCCGTGATAGCCACTTACAGTTTATTTTGCTTTTTACTAAGGTTTGGCATGGATTGTGCAGATAAGTAAAGTGATGATAGCGAACAATCAAAATCCTACAACTAATAACCCCGTCCCGGCTGTAGCACTCTGCTATCATCAGCAGTCGGGTTCGGGGCTTAATTGAAGGGATAACATGAAGTACACAGAAACAGACAAGAACGGCCAGAGCGTGATAAGGTTCAAAACTGACCGCAAATATACGCAGGCTGAACTGGCCCAACAGCGGGAGGAGTTTGACAAGGAAGCCAAGGCCGGGAAGGTTATTTGCCTTAGCGACCTGATGATTAATCACGGAATGTAGGCTTATTCTGCGTCTGTGCCCTACGGGGCATGGGCTCGGCAATAGCGCCGGAAAGGACGGTGTGTAATGAGTGAAATGCTAGTTATGAACTGGGACACAATGCACATAGACTCAAGACGCGAAGTATTAGAGCAAGGTCCGATCAGGACATCTTACGTAATCAACAAAAAATGGGCTGATATAGAATCTTGGATGCGCGACGACATTACCCATGAATTAGAGCGTCGAAGTCGTGGTACGGTAACTTTAGCCAAGGCTACATGCTAAGTTAGCACAGATTAGCATATTATTAGCATTTGAAAGGAAAACCATGAAACACACACGCTATATAATTATCCCCGGCGTATCCGAGAGCTTGACGGATAATGTTTGGGGCCGCTGGTATCTCCGGGACACTCGCTCAAGCGTTTGGGACAAGGGCGGGGACGGCATGAGCCTGCACCTTGCCCTAGAATTGGCTCGTGCAATGAACTTGGTTGTGTTGCCACAATTCTAACGGAAAGGATGGTGTATTATGTCTGAATCGAAACACACAAAAGGGCCATGGAATGCATCAAAGAGTAGCAGGAGCCAGGGCTGGAGCATATATGCCGAGAAATTAGGGATTGCATATATCTTTTGCTCTCAAGATGCATGCCCTTATGATCCAGCAGAAGCCAAAGCTAACGCTTGTCTAATTGCCGCTGCCCCTAAGACTGCTGCTGAGCGGGACAAGCTCAAAGCCATCAACGCTGATCTGTTGGGAACGTGCGAAATGGCTTTGTCTGGATTATCTACGTTGACTACATCGGAATACTCGCGCGGCAAAGATAAAAGAATTAGAGACAAGCTCCAAACCGCCATTACCAAGGCCACTAGCTGAAAAGGAGTTTGTCTTGATATCTAAACAAGACCGCATTGACAAACTAAATAAGCGGATCGGGAACGTTACCATAACTTTAGAGAACTTGCGTGAACGGCATCTGCGACACCGCGAGATCACTGAAATGTGCTCTGCCGAGATCAAGACTTTGAACAAGCAGGCCAATGATTTACTAAACGAACTATCCGATTTGAAGAAAGGGAAACCATGAAACTCACGAAAAACACGCTCTATAAAATCCTAGGTAAAAACGGGAAACCCTGTAACGGCGGGGCGGGCAAGTGGTTCCTACCCAAGGGCAATCGTCCGGGTAAATGGATGCCAGCTATCGGGCAACTTGTGCCCTGTAGTAGTGGCTACCACTTGTGCCGACAGAAAGACCTGATTATCTGGCTAGGCCCGACAATATGGATAGCCGAGGCCAAAGGTAAGCAAATCACTTGCGAGACTAAACTCGTTGTTCAGCAGGCCAGGCTAATTCGGCAGCTAAAAACATGGAATGAGCGAACGGCGAGGTTGTTCGCTTGTGATTGCGCCAAGCATGTACTAAAATACTGCGAGCGATATTGCTCAACAGACAAACGACCGCGCGAAGCCATAGAAATAGCCCGCAAATTTGCCAAAGGCGAGGCGACGGGGGAGGAGTTGGCCGCAGCCTGGGCCGCTGCCTGGGACACTGCCGAGGCCGCTTCTGCCTGGGACACTGCCAGGGGCGCAGCCTGGGCCGCTGCCAGGGGCGCTGAGCGTAAATGGCAGGCTAGAAAACTAATGCAATACTTGAAAGGAGATTGTAAATAATGAAACACACACGCTATATAATCATCCCCGGCGTATCCGAGAGCTTGACGGATAATGTTTGGGGCCGCTGGTATCTCCGGGATACTGAATCGAATCTATGGGACAAGCGCGGGGACGGCATGAGCCTGCATCTGGCTCTACAGCTTGCCAAGGCAATGAACCTGGTAGTGTTGCCATAAGTAGCCCTTTCAACAGAGCCCCGGTGGCCCGTATGGTGCCGGGGGCTTTTTTGGTTTGAGCCACAAGCTAGTAGATTTCCTTCCATTGTCTAATCAATTTTATCATCTCCTGGGCAGAATATGCCTGAAAGTTCACTGCGAGACTACGTGCATCGTTGCTGGCATAAATAACGACATCAAATTTTAGCTTTTTCGAGTAAGTATAGTTATGGCGAAACCATACTGTCAAGAGAATCCTTCTGTCAGGAAATAAGGTAACTAATTCTCGATGGACTGCCTCGACCGAATCAGGGTCTTCCACTGTAATTATGCGAATTTCGCCCCAATCTGCGGGTTCTGCTGGTGCGGCCTGAGCAATCAACCTTGCTTCTTTAGCAGGCTCACTAAATGGTTGAATTAGATATATTTTTGTAGGCGGTGGCTCTTTTGCATCATCACACCCCACCAGGCCCAACATAAAAAACATCCCAATCAACAGTACATTTTTCATCGGTTTTCCTTTCAGTGTTTTCGTTGGCTACTTTTACGATTCTTCTTCCGCTTCCCCCAGATACGCTCATGGCTTGCGGCGTACTTCTTGCGGTCAACCTTCCTGTATCTATCGCCCTTGCCCATTAGGTTGGCCCTTTCTAACTAGCTCTAATATCAGGCAGGCTCCTCCCTGAAGGGCGAGATACCATTCCCCCGGCTCGCTGTTTGGTTGATATTGCTTTTATCGCTGCTGTTCTTTTGCTCTTGGATGGAATAAGTCTTTGTTCGTCCAACCATATCTCTTTGAGTTCGGTTGCTCCCTTCGGTAAATCCACTTCCAATAATACCCAGATACAGCCATAGAGATATTCCGTCTTTGCCGTAACCGTACCAACAATACCGCTGACGCTATCTTTATACTTTTCACCTAATACAATCATCACTCACCGTCCTTTCTT